>Ga0326727_10005273_pt1 | contig 37217 bp, 34 predicted proteins | sample MB2enrmetagenome_FD_207643 | JGI IMG/M metagenome (GOLD analysis project Ga0326727, IMG submission 207643) | Lab enriched peat soil microbial communities from McLean, Ithaca, NY, United States - MB29MY | ecosystem: Environmental > Terrestrial > Soil > Wetlands > Peat | place: USA: New York... | reverse complement strand
CAAGCATGCCGGGCCCGAGAAGGTCATGACCATGGCGGCCACCGACCGGGGCTGGGGCCGGCTGGAGTTCCCGCCGCTCCCCGAGACCCGCCAGACCGTAACGGAACTGGCGGCCCTCTTCCAGGAGAAGCCCCAACCGCCCCAGGTGCTCCTGGACGTCAATGCCACCGAAACCAAAGTGCGCCAAACGACTTTGACCCAGTATCGTTACCTGTTTTTCGGCACCCACGGGTTTTTGGCGGACAAGCTGTTCGGGGTGCAGGAACCCACCCTGGTGCTGACCCTGGTGGAGAATAAGCCTCCCGATGACGGTTTTTTGAGCCTCAGCAAAGTGGTGCAGTTGAAGCTGGACGCCGACTTGGTCACCCTGGCGGCCTGCATGACCGGGGTGGGCCGGGTGATGCAGGGGGAAGGGGTGCTCAATTTCGCCCGGGCCTTTCAACAGGCCGGGGCCCGCAGCGTCTTGGTGGCCCTGTGGAATATCCCGGTGGACGAGTCCATGAAGTTTTACTCTGCGTTTTATAAGGCCTTGAAGGAGGGGAAGCCCAAGATTGAGGCGTTAAAGGTCGCCCGCCAGGCAGTGCGGGCCAAAGAACCCCATCCCTACTTCTGGTCGGGACTAATTTTACACGGGGAAGGATGAGCGCTATCTGCTATGACTAGAAACTTATCAAGCCACTGAAAATTCAGACTATTCGGATCATATCGACACTTTTCGGCCTGGGACCATTATTTGATAGGTCTTTCCATTGCGGGTACGGCCAGCGTGCCTGGCTCTATTTATTCCTGCACCACAGTGGCCTTGATGATAGTCACCGGCTGGGTGGGCACGTTCTCATATGGCCCCTGAGTGGTAGTGGGGACCGCCTTGATTTTATCCACCACTTCCTTACCTTTTATCACCTTGCCGAACGCCGTGTAGCCCCAGCCCTGGGGGGTCTTGCCAGTGTGGTTCAGGCGGCGGTTGTCCGCCACATTGATGAAGAACTGGGCCGTGGCCGAATGGGGGTCCGAGGTTCGGGCCATGGCAATGGTGTAGGCATCGTTGCTCAGCCCGAGGTCGGCTTCGTTGGGGATGGGCTCACGAGTTGATTTCTGGTTGAGCTGGGCATCAAATCCCCCACCCTGGATCATAAAACCTTTGATGACTCGGTGGAAAATCGTGCCATTGTAAAACCCGTCTCTAACATACTGAAGGAAATTGGCCACCGTCTTTGGGGTCTTGTCCGGGAAAAGCTCCAGGGTGATCTCGCCCAGACTGGTTTCCAGTTTGACCAACGGCTGACTCCTTTCTGCCAGGGTGTAGGGCCCGGCTCCCAGGATTAAGAACAAGATCAGACCGATTGTCAAAACCATCTTTATGTCCATTGACTAGCTCCCTTCTTATAATACGCCCCAAATAGGCTGAAGGCTCTGGATAGTTTCATGCTGCACATTCTGTTTAATGGAATGCCATCTATTTTATGATATGAAGTTCATATTTTCAAGAGTTTGGATCTTTTGTAAAGTTTCAAATTTGGCAAGTTCTAGAAACTTTCGAATCCAAGATTTTCGCTTTCCCTTTGGCAAACCATCTCTGGCTTGACTTGACCCCCACTATAACTTAAAACTTGTTACAACTACTAGGGGCAGGTCAGGGGTGGCCAGGGACGAACTGATCAAGATGGTCAAGTTCAAAAACGAGCAGGTCCTCATGAGCGCCGGGAAAGCCTGAGACCTCCCAGAAGAAGAGCAGCACGTAGGGGAGAAACATGAAAAAGAGTCAACAGTCTCAAGACAAAGAGAACATTCGCACCGGAACCAGCCCGGAGATGCTGGCCCAGGCCCTCCTGGACAACCTTCATTACGTCCAGGGGCGGCTCCCTGAACTGGCCACCAGGAACGACTGGTACATGGCCCTGGCCTACACAGTCCGGGACCGGCTACTGGATAACTGGGTAAAGACCCTCAAGACCCTTGCTGAAGACGTCAAGGTGGTGAGTTATCTCTCGGCGGAATTTTTACTGGGGCCGCAGCTGGGCAACAACCTTATCAACCTGGGCATCTGGGAACAGGTCGAGGAAGCGGTGTTTCGACACGGACTCAAGTTGGAAGAACTTCTTGAACAGGAAGGCGAACCCGGTCTGGGGAACGGCGGTTTAGGCAGGCTGGCCGCCTGTTACCTGGACTCCCTGGCCACCCTGGAAGTTCCTGCCATCGGCTACGGCATCCGCTATGAATTCGGCATCTTCGACCAGAACATCCGAGACGGCTGGCAGGTGGAGATCACGGACAAATGGCTGGAGCTGGGCAATCCCTGGGAGATCTGCCGTCCGGAGATCGCCTATCGGGTGGGCTGGAGAGGCTTCACAGAAACCTATACCGATGCCGACGGCCAGCAGCGGCGTCGCTGGGTGCCGGGGCGAGTGGCGAAGGGGAAGGCCCACGATTATCCGGTCCCCGGCTACCGCAATAAGGTCACCAATCTCCTGCGTTTATGGGTAGCCGAAGCGGTGGAGTCCTTCGATTTTGCGGACTTCAACGTGGGGGACTATTACGGCGCCGTTCAGGAAAAGGTGTATTCGGAGAATGTCACGAAGGTGCTCTACCCCAATGACGAGCCCGAGGTGGGCAAAAGGCTCAGATTAGGGCAGCAGCACTTTTTCGTCTCCTGTTCGCTGCAAGACATGATCCGTATTCACTTGCTGAGAAAAAGAAGTCTGGACAGGTTCCATGAGAGCTTCGCAGTCCAACTCAACGACACCCATCCCGCCATTGCCGTGGCCGAGCTGATGCGGCTGCTGGTGGACGAACATCTCCTGCCCTGGGAGCAAGCCTGGGAGATCACCCGGAAAACTCTGGCTTACACCAATCACACCCTGCTGCCTGAGGCCCTGGAGACCTGGCCGCTGGCCCTCTTTGCCGAATACCTGCCCCGGCACCTGGAAATCATCTTTGAAATCAACCGCCGTTTTTTGGATGAGGTGCGCCTCGAGTATCCCATGGACGAGGACCGGGCACGAAGGCTGTCCCTGATCGACGAGGCCGGCGGCAAATCCGTACGCATGGCCAATCTGGCCTGTGTGGGCAGTCATGCCATCAACGGGGTGGCGGCCCTCCATACCGAACTCCTCAAACATACAGTGCTCAAGGACTTTCACGACCTGTGGCCGGAGAAGTTCCTCAATGTCACCAATGGCGTGACCCCCAGGCGTTTTCTGGCCCTGAGCAACCCCGCGTTGAGCAGGCTCATCACCGAAAAGATCGGCGAGGGCTGGGTCCGGAATCTGGAGGAACTCAAGCGCCTGGAGGAATTCGCCGGGGATCTGGAGTTCCACCGGGACTGGCGGCGGGTGAAGCTGGAAAACAAAAAGCGCCTGGCCGCCATCATTAAAGAGCGCACCGGCATCGCGGTCCATCCGGAAAGTCTCTTCGACATCCAGGTGAAGCGCATTCACGAATACAAGCGGCAGCATTTGAACGTGCTGCACATCATTACCCTGTTTAATCGCCTGAAGCGCCATCCGGCGCAGGAAATCACGCCCCGCACCTTTATTTTCGGGGGCAAGGCGGCGCCCGGCTACTTAATGGCCAAGCTCATCATCAAGCTTATCAACTCGGTGGCGGAGGTGTTAAATAACGATCCAGATCTCCAGGACCGCCTCAAGGTAGTGTTCTTCCCGGATTTCAATGTGAAAAACGGCCAGTTCATTTACCCCGCGGCCGACCTCTCGGAGCAAATCTCCACGGCCGGCAAGGAGGCCTCCGGCACCGGCAACATGAAGTTCGCCATGAATGGCGCCCTCACCATTGGCACACTGGACGGCGCCAACGTAGAAATCCGGGAGGAGGCGGGGCCGGAAAACTTTTTCCTGTTCGGGCTCACGGCTGAAGAAGTGCAAAATTTGAAGGCCGGCGGCTACGAACCGCAGCGCTATTATCATGAGGACCCTAAGTTGCGGGAGGCCCTGGACCTGATCGGCTCCGGATTCTTCTCCCCCGGCGACCGGGACCTGTTCAAGCCCCTAGTGGACTCGCTGTTGCTTCACGATGAATACCTACTATTAGCCGATTATCGATCATACCTGGACCGCCAGGATGAGGTAGGTCATGTATTCCGGGATGAGAAACGCTGGACCCGGATGTCCATCCTCAACGCCGCACGCATGGGCAAATTCTCCTCAGACCGGGCCATCCGGGAATATTGCGAGCATATCTGGAAGGTCAAGCCTTTATGATGAGGAACGTTCCCCGGTTAATGCTGTTCTTTCTTTTTATGGGGGCTCTATGGGTCGGGTTCCAGGAAAGTTCCCCCATTCCCGGGAGTAGTAACTTGGGGGACTCACCTGCCTATGCCTCCACGTCGGCACCGCAGGGTGAGACTTCGGATGCCGTTACCCCCCACGGTGACCCTTATGCCAGGGTATTTCTGGTCCTGGCTCTCTTGCTTATCTGTGCCATGGCTGGCCACTTCGCCGCCAGAAAACTTAACCAATCGGCCGTCCTGGGAGAGTTGGCCGTGGGCATCCTGGTGGGTGCCCTGGCCTATCAGCTAAGCAGCCCGATGGTGACGATATTGCGCCACTCAGACCAGGTGGCGGCGGCCACCCAAAGGGTGTTGCAGCAAAACGTGGGCTGGCAGGAGGCAGTCCAACTCACCCTGGCTGAGGCCAAGTTACCTTCGGAGGAAAAGGCACAGATCCAAGCGGTTGTTACCAGCCCCCAATTTCCCCAATATTTCATGGTGGCCAGGATTCTCCACTTTTTTTCCAGCTTCGGGGTGGTTTTACTCTTGTTTATGGCGGGGCTGGAGTCCACCATTGACAAGCTCAGGCGGGCCGGAAAGACGTTAGCAGGTCTTGGCTTTGCCGAAGTGGGCCTGACTTTTGTCTCCTGCTACGCAGTGGCCTGGCTGCTTATGCCCCCAGGAGAGAGCGCCACCATGCCCCTGCTAATAGCTGGCGCCTTGAGCGCCACCAGCGTGGGCATTTCGGCCCGGTCCTTCCAGGATATGAACAAGTTGGGCCTCCCCGAGGCCCAGGTGGTGCTGGGGGCGGCAGTCCTGGATGACATAATGAGCCTCATCATTCTGGCGGTGGTCACCGGTATCCTCTCTACCGGAGCGGTGGCCCTGTCCACCATAGCCCTAATCGTTCTCAAAGCGGTGCTCTTTTTTGCCGTAGTGGCCTGGTTCGGAATCAAATTTCTGCAAAAGGACATTGCCCTTTTCGCTTGGCTGGAGCAAGGCCATTTGAAGCTTTATTTTTCTTTTGGCCTCCTTCTGATCCTTGCCTGGCTGGCAGACCTGATGGGGCTGGCCACCATTATCGGTGCCTTTGCTGCGGGATTGATTCTGGAAGACAGGTATTTCCAGATCGAGGTGAAGTCCCCGGAAGGAGAGCAATCTGTGGAAACCCTCCTGGCGCCCCTGGAACACCTCTTTGCGCCCCTGTTCTTCGTGCTCCTGGGCTTTCAAGTGGATGTCACCACCTTTGCCAACTTCAAGGTCCTGGTCTTGGGCTTACTGCTTACCCTGGTGGCCATTTTCGGGAAGATGGCCGCAACCTTAATCTTAAAGAAAGGTTACCACAAGCTGGTGGTGGGTTTTGGCCTGGTTCCCAGGGGTGAAGTAACCCTGATTTTTGCCAGCCTGGGCAAATCCATGGGGGTTTTGAGCACTTATCTCTACTCGGTCCTCATCATTGTGGTGCTGGTCACAACCCTCATTACTCCGCCCTGCCTCACTTGGGCTTTGGGACGAAGTGACGAGACGGCCTTAACATGACAGGATTCCCAACTAATCCCGGACGTAGCTTTCCCTTAGGGGCCACGGTTTACCCTGAAGGGGTGAACTTCAGCGTCTTCTCCAAAGGCGCCACCGGAGTGGAATTGCTCCTGTTCGATACAATGGATGCATCCCGGCCCGATCGGGTAATCACTCTCGATCCCCGGTTTTCTGAGGTTACATATGAATGAGATTGACCTGAATTTTGCGATTTCGAGGTTGGGTGAATGCCGGATCACTTCACCCATTTCCGGGGTGTCCTTTGTCAATGAAGAGGAACACGTTCTTTACCATACAGACCTCAAGGCAATTAAGGGCTATCTTGAGACGGGGAGAGAGCCTCCTTGCCTGGAAAAGGCCGGACCCCGGGAGAAAATCTACTTCGACCCGGCAAACCTCAAGTGCGGTATTGTTACCTGTGGGGGCTTATGCCCAGGTCTGAACGACGTCATCCGAGCCATCGTCTTGACCCTTTTTAAAGGCTACCGGGTAAGGCAGGTGTTGGGCTTCCGTTACGGTTACGAGGGCCTCAGTCCAAAGTACAATCACACCCCCCTGGAATTGACCCCAAAGTCCGTGGGCGCCATTCATGAAATGGGCGGCACCATTCTGGGCTCCTCCCGGGGAAATCAGGATATCGGCGAAATGGTGGACACTCTATCCAACCTGAATATAGGCATCCTGTTTGCCATCGGAGGAGATGGGACTCTCAGGGGCGCTCAAGCCATTGCCCGAGAGGTTGCCAGGCGCGATTTAAAGATCAGCGTGATCGGCATTCCCAAGACCATTGACAATGATATCTCTTTCATCCAGCAGACTTTTGGCTTCGACACCGCCGGCTCCGAGGCCCGTCGGGCCATTTACGCGGCCCAAAGTGAAGCACAGGGGGCCAGAAACGGCATTGGCCTGGTGAAATTGATGGGCCGGGACTCCGGCTTTATCGCGGCGTATGCCGCATTGGCCAATAGCCAGGTAAATTTCTGTTTAGTGCCGGAGGTGCCTTTTAAGTTGGAGGGCCTATTTACAGCCCTGGAGGAGAGAATGGCACGGCATGGGTACGCCGTCATTGTGGCGGCTGAAGGGGCAGGTCAGGACCTTTTGGTGCAGTCGGCCGAACGGGATGCCTCCGGCAATATTCGCTACGCTGACATTGGGATTTTCCTGAGGGACAGGATTAAGGCGCATTTTAGCCAAACCGGCCGCCGGGTGGAGTTGAAGTACATCGATCCGAGCTATACCATCCGGAGCCTGCCGGCCAATGCCCGGGACTCGGCCTTCTGCCTGCTGCTGGGGCAAAATGCGGTGCATGCGGGCATGGCTGGCAAGACTGATATGGTTGTAGGCAATTGGAACCACCAGGGTACCCACGTGCCAATTTCCAAGGCGGTATCGCAACGGAAGAAACTGGACCCTGAGGGCTGGATTTGGAACAGCGTCCTGGCCATTACCGGGCAGCCCCGGCACCTCGTTTGAAGGAATAACTCATGAAAATTCTCACGACCCCGCGGCTGGAACGGTGCATCGGCTGTCATTCCTGTTCACTGGCCTGCGCCCGCCTGGTCCATCAAAGCCTGTCCTGGGATATGGCGGGCATTCGCATCGCCTCTACCGGGGGCCTCTCCACCGGCTTTGAGGCGCGCACCTGCCTGGCCTGCGACCCCGCTCCCTGCGCCGGCGCCTGTCCCACCGGGGCCTATTCCCAGCGCCGGGGGGGGGGTGTCATTGTCCGCAGGAAACTCTGCATCCGCTGCGGCGAGTGCGCCAAAGCCTGTCCGGTTGACGCCATTTTCCTGGACATTACCGGGGAACCCTTTGTGTGTCTTCATTGTGGCAAGTGCGTTCCGTACTGCCCCCATGATTGCCTGGAGATGAAAGACCTGGGAGGCGGCACTCCGGCCGAGAAGGCTGAAGCCGCGGAGGTGGCGGCATGATTCGGGATTATTTTCGAGTGCTCATTGTGGACCTGGCAACCGGTAAGGGCAAGGTGGCAAATGTTGCCGGCCGGGACGAAGTGGCAGGCGGGAGCGGCCTGGGGGCCTTGCTGTTCACCAAGTTCGCCAAAGCCGATAGGCCCTGGAATGACCCGGAGCAGCCGGTGATTTTTGCCATCGGCCCGCTCACCGGCTACTTTCCCTTAATGAGCAAGACAGTGGCGGCTTTTAAATCCCCGTACCATGACCAGTACGCCGAAAGCCACGCTGGGGGCCGCTCGGCCCTGGCCCTGAGGTTTGCCGACCTGGACGCCCTGGTGCTCACCGGCCAAGCCCCTCGTCCCAGTGCCCTGGTGGTGGGATCCCGGCACCTGGAGCTGAAAGATGTGCATTACCTCTGGGGGCTGGACGTCCAGGAGAGCGGCAAGCTTCTGCGCCGCATGTTCCATGGCTCCGGCCACCGGAGCATCCTGCGCATCGGCCCGGCAGGGGAGCAGAAGAGCGCCATGGCGGGCATCAACGTGGATACCTACCGCCATTTCGGGAGGCTGGGGGGCGGTGGCGCCCTGGGCGCCAAGAACCTGAAGGCCATCGCTATCATCGGCGATGGCAGTTTCCCGCTTATGGAGGGCAAAGACTACCCTAAGCTCTTTGAGGCAGTCTATCAAAAACTTACCGCCACCGACATGATGCAGAAGTACCACAACCTGGGCACCCCGGTGAACGTGGCGGTATTGAATGAGCTGAAAGCCATGCCCTGGCGCAACCTCCAGGCCACCACCGACCTCAACGCTCCCGGCATTACCGGGGAGCGCTTTGCCGAGACGGCCCTGCTCAGGAATGCGGCCTGCGCCGGCTGCCCGGTGGGCTGTATCCACATCGGTTTTTCCCGGGAAAAGTTTCATGCCGACTACCGGTATTTCTACCGGCAGGTGTCTTATGACCATGAGCCCATCTTCGCCACCGGCTCCATGCTGGGGGTGACCGACTGCTTCGCGGTGTTGGACATCATCGACGTCGTCGAACAGATGGGCCTGGATGTCATGAGCACCGGCGTGGCGCTGGCCTGGGCTACGGAAGCCCTGGAGAAAGGGGTGGTCACTGAAAAAGATACGCTCCTCCCCCTGAAGTTCGGCCAGAACCGGGTCTATGAGGAGGCGGTGCGGCACCTGGCTTTCGGGGTCAATGACTTCTACCGGTTGCTGGGCCAGGGCACTCTTAAGGCCGCGATCCATTACGGCGGGGCGGACTTCGCCTGCGTCCTGGGCCAGGAAATGGCAGGCTATGCCACCGGCGAGGTCTTTTTCGCCTCCCAGGCCCTTGGCTTGCGGCACTCCCACCTGGACTCGGCCGGCTACTCCTATGATCAGACGCACAAGGACAAAGATGTGGAAAAGGCCGTGGACTTTCTGATGGCGGATGAAGCCAGCCGGGCCTTCCTCACCTCCATGGTGGCCTGCCTCTTTGCCCGGGGAGTCTACAATGATGAGCTGCTAGCGGAATGTCTCAAGGTGGTGGGTTATAACGCCCTGGCGGATACCTTTGCCGCGGTTTCCCGTAACATCCAGAAACTGCGCTGGCAAACCCGCCTGGCCACCGGCTTCAATCCTGCTAGCGTCTCTATCCCGAAACGCTTCACGGAAGTTACCAACTGGAAGGGCAAGGTGGACGGAGAGTTTCTGGCGGAGCTGAAAAATGCTTACGCCAGGGGCCTCCTGGAACTTGGCGCGGAGGCCCCGGTTGAAGTGCCTGGTGGAAAGGGAATCCTTTGAACATCCTGCAAAAAATATTTTATGGGCTGGCCCTGCTCTTCATCCCCTTGGCCATCATCCTCGATAAGATCGGGGGTGTACCTCAGCCCTTGCTGTTTTTTCTGGCCGCCGTGGCCATTTTCCCGCTGGCGGCACTGCTGGTGCACGCCACTGAACAGCTGGCCACCTACACGGGGGACACCATCGGCGGCCTCTTGAACGCCACCTTCGGCAACGCTCCGGAGTTGATCATTGCGCTGGTAGCCCTCAAGGCTGGGCTATATGACATGGTCAAAGCGTCCATTATCGGCGCTATTCTGGCCAATATGCTCCTGGCCCTTGGGGCCGCCTTTTTTGCAGGAGGGTTGAAGCGCCACATCCAGGAGTTCAACCCGACAGCCGCCCGCAATTACATGACAATGATGCTGCTGGCGGTTATCAGCCTGGCCATTCCCAGCACGTTCCACAACTTTGTCAGCGCTGACACCATTAAGCACGAGCAGTATGTCAATCTGGCGGTGGCCGTGGTGTTGTTAGCTACCTACATTTTGAGCCTGGTCTTCATGTTGAAAACCCACCCCGACTTCTTTAAAAGTATGGGGCAAGTGGAAGAACACGGCGCCGAAAAAAGTTGGAGCCTGCTTAGGGCCGTGGCCACTCTTCTCCTGACTTCGGTTTTCGTGGCCTTCATGAGTGAAATCCTGGTGGGGGCGGTGGAGGAGACCGCCAAGGCCCTGGGCATGTCCCAGGCCTTTATTGGCATCGTCGTGTTGGCCGTCGTCGGCGGGGCAGCGGAGAGCAGCTCCGCGGTGGCCATGGGGGTGAAAAACCGCATGGACCTAAGCGTTTCCATAGCCATCGGCAGCTCGATCCAGATTGCCCTGTTCGTAGCCCCGGTCTTGGTGCTGGCCAGTTACTTCATGGCCCCTCAGCCCCTCAATCTGGTGTTTAGCCGGGGTCTGTTGGGCGCGGTATTCTTGACCGTTTTGATTGGCGTCATGGTGGCGGGAGACGGCAAAGCGAACTGGTTCAAGGGGGTGCAGTTAATCACGGTTTACGTTATTATGGCTGTCATGTTTTACTTTCTGCCTAGCTCCCAGTAGGAGAAAACCGGCGCATGCATCTGTCCAGGCTTCATCCCCGGCATTTTTGGTCCACCGAAAGTGGCCTGACGGGCCTGCTGATTTTTTCGTTGGGATATCTGATCATTCTTAACTGCCTGAGTGAATTCGCTTTCGGCAGGTTGGTGGCCCGCCTCCTCTTTTCCCTCATTATTGTGGCCGGGATTTTGACCACGTTTAAACAGCGATGGCTGCATGGCTTCGCCATCGTCCTGGCGGTGGCCAGCCTGGCCCTCAACTGGGTGGAGGAAATCCGGCCGGGGGGCGCCCTGACCATCTTGAACGCCGGCCTCAGCCTCATTTATTTGGGGTTCTTGTTGGCCATGGTGGCCGCCCAGGTCTTCGGAGAGGGACCGGTGACCGGCCACCGAATTCGCGGCGCCATCGTGATTTACCTGCTTCTGGGTGCCTTATGGGCTCTGCTTTACCAGGTGGTGGCTCTGACCGTGCCCCACGCCTTCCGCCTGGCGGAAGGCCTGACCGGCAGCGATCCGGGCGCGCTCCAGCGGATGTTGACTTATTACAGTTTCATCACGCTCACCACTACCGGGTATGGCGATATCACCCCGGTCCACCCCGTGGCACGCACGTTGAGCATGCTCGAGGCCCTGGTGGGGCAACTCTACCCGGCCATCACTCTGGCCCGGCTGGTGTCTTTGGCAGTTATGCACCAAAAAGGAAAGCCTTGAAATTTTCAAGATCTGAAAGAGATGAGGTCAACCCCCATGAATCGGTATCATGATGTCCGGAGTTCCAGCCTTGCAGCTTTTCTTCTGGCAGTAATCTGTCTGTCAGCTTGTCTGATGAGCGGCTGCGGCGAGCAAAAGGCCACCGGCCCGGCCGCTCCCGCGGTGGAGGTGGTGAATGTAGTGCAGAAGGATGTGCCCATCGTCCGAGAGTGGGTGGGCACCACGGATGGCCTGGTTAACGCCAAAATCAATGCCCAGGTCCAGGGTTATCTCATCAGGCAAAACTATAAGGAAGGCTCGGCAGTGAAGAAGGGCCAGATCCTTTTTGAGATCGACCCCCGGCCCTTCCAGGCGGCCCTGGAACAGGCGAAAGGGCAAATGGCCATTAATGAAGGTCAGCTTTACACTGCCAAGGCCAATCTGCAGAAGATCAGGCCTCTGGCGGCGGTAAATGCGGTGAGCAAAAAGGACCTGGACGACGCCATTGGCCGGGAGGCTTCGGCCAGAGCCGCGGTGCAGGCCGCCAAGGCCGCGGTGCAAAAGGCCGAAATCGATCTAAGCTTCACCAAGATCACCTCACCCATCGATGGCATCGCCGGCATCTCCAAGGCTCAACTAGGCGACCTGGTGGGGACCCCGGGCGGGCCGGAGCTCACCACCGTGTCCACGGTAGATCCCATTAAAGTGTTCATTCCCCTCAGCGAGCAGGAATATATGCACTTTACCCGGACGGCAGAGGCCAAAGGGAAATCCGACCGAGAGGGGCCCAGCCTGGAGCTGATCCTGGCCGACGGCCGGGTCTTTCCCCATAAGGGCAAGGTTTACTTTGCGGACCGCCAGGTGGACGAGCGCACCGGCACCATCAAGGTGGCCACTCTCTTTCCCAATCCCGGCAATCTGCTGCGCCCCGGGCAGTTTGCCAAGGTTAAGGCCTTGATCGAGACGCAGGAGGGGGCGTTGCTGGTTCCCCAGCGGGCGGTCACTGAGCTGCAAGGAAGATTTCAGGTGGCCGTGGTGGGACCGGATAATAAGGTGGACCTGCGCTGGGTCAAGGTGGGCGAACGTTTCGGGCCCCTCTGGGTGATCGACGAAGGGCTTAAACCAGAGGATCGCGTCATTGTGGAAGGCATCCAAAAGGTCAAGGCCGGCATGCCCGTTACCCCGAAGCCTTACCAGGAGGCGCCGGCCGGCGCTCAAGCTTTACCCACCGGGAAGCAGGAAAGGTAGGAGCCATGGCACGCTTCTTCATCAACCGCCCCATCGTGGCCATCGTGATCGCCATCGTTATGGTGATTGTCGGGGTCGTGGCGCTCCTGGGCCTGCCCATTTCCCAATACCCCAACATCGTGCCGCCGGAAATCTTCATCAACACCACCTACGTGGGCGCCGACGCCCAGACGGTGGAGCAGTCCGTGGCCACACCCATCGAGCAGGAGATGAGCGGCGTGGACTTCATGAACTACATGTACTCCTTGAACGCCAACAACGGCGAATTAAGGATGTACGTGAACTTCGATGTCAAAACGGACCCCAACATCGACCAGGTCCTGACCCAGATGCGGGAGAGCCAGGCCGAATCCAAGCTCCCGTCGGACGTGCGCAATTACGGGGTCACCATCAAGAAGTCTACGGCCGCACCCTTGATGGTGGTTGACCTCATTTCCCCTCAAGGTTCCTACGACGAAACCTTCCTGGCCAATTATGCCTATATCAACTTAAACGACCAGATGACCCGGGTCCCCGGCATCGCCAGCGTCACCGTCTTTGGGGCTGGCCAGTACGCCATGCGCTTCTGGGTCAAGCCTGACCAGCTGGCCAAGCTCAACATCACCATTCCCGAGATCGTCAGTGCCATCCAGAAACAGAACACTGTGAATCCCTCCGGCCAGGTGGGGGCGGAGCCAGCTCCGCCCGGCCAGGAATATACTTACGCCATCCGCTCCCAGGGCCGGCTGCAAAATCCGGAGGAATTTGCACAGATAGTACTCCGGGCCAATCCGGACGGCTCCCTCGTCCGTCTGAAAGATGTGGCCCGCATCGAACTGGGGTCCCAGACATATTCCCTGCAAGGACGTTTGAACGGCAAGGCCGGCGCGGTCCTGGCCCTCTACCAGCTCCCGGGCACCAATGCCATCCAGGCGGTGGACGGTGTCAAAAAGCTCATGGAGCAGGCCAAGAAATCCTTTCCGCCGGATATGGACTACGTCATCGCCCTGGACACCACCGAAGCCGTGCGGGAGGGCTTGAAGGAGATCGTGAAGACCCTGTACGAAGCGCTCCTTCTCGTGATCATCGTGGTCTTCATCTTCCTCCAGGGCTGGCGGGCCACCCTGATTCCGGCCCTGGCCGTGCCCGTGTCCCTGATCGGCACCTTTGCCCTCTTTCCCGTCATCGGCTTCAACATCAACACCATTGCCTTGATGGGACTGGTGCTGGCCATCGGCCTGGTGGTGGATGACGCCATCGTAGTGGTGGAGGCCGTAGAGCACCACATTGAGCACGGCTTATCACCAAAAGACGCCACCACCAAGGCCATGGAGGAAGTCTCCGGGCCGGTGGTGGCCATTGCCCTGGTGCTCTCTTCCGTCTTTCTCCCCACCATCTTCATTCCGGGGATCACCGGCCGGCTCTACCAGCAGTTCGCCATCACCATTGCCATCTCCGTGCTCATCAGCGCCTTCAACGCCCTGACGCTCTCCCCGGCCCTGTCCGCCCTGATTCTGAAGCCCAAAAAGGAATCCCGGGGCCTCTTAAGCCGTTTCTATCGCTGGTTCAATAATGCCTTCGGCCGGACCACCAACGGCTATGTCAGTTGGTGCGGGGCCTTTATCAGAAAGGCAGGAATGAGCCTGCTCTTTTTAGCCCTGGTGACGGGGGCCACCGGCCTGTTAGGGGGGAAACTTCCCGGCGGCTTCCTCCCGGAAGAGGACCAGGGATACATGTATGCCGGGGTGCAGTTACCCGACGCCTCCTCCCTGCAACGCACCAGTGAGGTCTGCCGCCAGATTGAGGAGATCATGATGAAGACCCCGGGGGTGGAGTACGTCACCTCGGTGATCGGCTACAGCATGCTGAGCGGCGTTAGCAACACCTATAGCGGCTTTTTCTTCGTGACCCTCAAGCCCTGGAGCGAGCGAAAGAAGCCGGAGGAGAAATACGAAGCTATTATGGCCACCCTCAACAGGAAGCTTGGCCAACTCCCCCAGGGCATTGCCTTTGCCTTCTCGCCCCCGGCCATCCCGGGCATCGGCACTGCCGGCGGGGTCACCTTCATTCTGGAGGATCGGGCCGGCAAAGATATCAAATTTCTTTGGCAGAACACCCAAAAGTTCCTGGCGGCCGCCCAGAAACGTCCGGAACTCTCCCGGGTCACCACTACCTTCGTCCCCACCGTGCCACAAATCTTCGTCAAGGTAGACCGGGACAAGGTGCTTAAGCAAGGGGTGGACATCAGCGAGGTGTACCGGGTGCTGCAAGCCTTCATGGGCGGCTACTTCGTCAATTACTTCAACCGCTTCGGCCGGCAGTGGCAGGTTTACGTGCAGGCCGAAGGGGAATACCGGGTCAATGCCGAACAGTTGGGCCAGTTCTACGTACGCAACCAGAACGGCGACCCCGTGCCTTTGAGCGCCTTAACCAGTCTAGAGCAGCGCTCGGGACCCGAATTCACCATGCGCTACAACCTTTACCGTTCCGTGCAAATCAACGCCGTCAGCGCCCCCGGCTACAGTTCCGCCCAGGGGATGAAGGCTTTGGAGCAAGTCTTTAAAGAGACCATGCCGGGGGAAATGGGCTACGATTACCTGGGCATGTCCTACCAGGAGAAGAAGGCCCAGGAGGGGGTGCCTGCCTGGGTCATCTTCGCCCTGTCCCTCACCTTTGTCTTTTTAATCCTGGCGGCTCAGTACGAGAGCTGGTCGTTGCCTTTCAGCGTGCTGTTGGGAACCCCTATTGCGGTCTTCGGGGCCTTCCTGGGAATATTTATGCGAAGTATGGAACTGAATCTTTATGCCCAGATTGGTTTGGTTATGCTCATCGGCCTGGCGGCTAAAAACGCCATCCTGATCGTGGAGTTCGCCAAGGTGGAGTACGAAAAAGGCAAGGATATTGCTGACGCCGCCCTGGAGGGAGCGCGGCTCAGGCTTCGTCCCATTCTCATGACCAGCTTGGCCTTTATCCTGGGGTGCGTGCCCCTGGCCCTGGCCTCCGGCTCCGGCGCCATCGCACGCAAGGTCATGGGCACCGCAGTGATCGGCGGCATGGCCGCGGCCACCATCATCGCCATTTTCCTCATTCCGGTGACCTTCTATGTGGTGGAGAAAATTTCTCACCGCCAAGCCAAGGAGCACCCGAAGCCTGCCGCCGCCTTGGCCGATCCGCCAGGCGATCAAGGAGAAAAGTCATGAGAACCCGGCTGACCATTCTTCTACTCCTGCTTATTTGCGGCTGCGCCGTCGGCCCGGACTACCAGCGGCCCGGCTACCCGGTGCCCTCTACCTATCGCGGGGAAGGTCCGGGTATCCCCACCCAACCGGCCGAAGCCTCTTTCGGGGACCTGAAGTGGTTTGAGGTCTTCAAGGACGACAAGCTCCAGGAGCTGATCAGGCTCGCCCTCCGGGAAAACTACGACGTGCAGATTGCCGCTCAGCGAGTGCTGGCGGCCAGGGAACAGGTGACCATCCAGAGATCCTTTCTTTTTCCCACCATCAACGCCAATGCCCAGACGGAAACCATCCGCACGTCGAGCCGGGGCTTCAATCCGTTCGCGGTTACCCTGAAGGATCGCATGGCTGGGGTGGTCTACGGCGACCTCTCCTGGGAACTCGACTTTTTCGGCCGCATCCGCCGGGCCACGGAAGCGGCCCGGGCCGAATTTTTCGCCTCTGAAGAGAACCGCAAATTCGTCATCCAGACCCTGGTGACCGATCTAGCCCGGGCTTACATTGAACTCAGGGCCCTGGACCAGCAGTTGGAGATCAGCCACCGCACCGTCAAGACCCGGGAAGAATCCCACAATCTGGTGCAAGCCCGCTTCAATTATGGCTGGGATTCCATCACGCCGGTGCTCATGACCGAGAATCTGCTTTACGGGGCCCAGGCCGTGGTCCCCGACCTGAAGGGGGCCATAGAGCAGCAGGAGAACCTGATCAGCATGTTACTGGGGCGGAACCCGGGACCCATCACCCGGGGCAAATCTTTGTTGCAGCAGGATTTGACTGTCACCATTCCTCCGGGACTCACTTCCGCCCTTTTGGAGCGCCGCCCCGACATCCGCTTTGCTGAGCAAAACCTGGTGGCGGCCAACGCCCGCATCGGCGAAGCCAAGGCCTTGCTGTTCCCCAACATCAGGATTACCGGGGTTGCCGGGTGGGAGTCCGCGGCCCTGAAGCATCTGTTCACCGGGCCGGCCAGTTTCTGGGATATCGTGGCCCCAGGCCTGACCCAGCCCATCTTCAATGCCGGCCGGCTCCGGGCCGGTGTCCGGGTGGCCGAGGCCCAGAAGCAGGAGGCGCTCCTCGCCTACAAAAAGTCCATTCAGCAAGCCTTCCAGGAGGTCTCCGACGCCCTGGTGGGAGTGAGGATGCTTAAAGAGGTCCGCATCGCATCAGGCAAACAGGTTAAGGCTTTAACCCAGCAAACCGATCTGGCCTATAAACGCTATTTTGGCGGAATGACGCCCTATCTGGAAGTTCTGGATTCAGACCGGCAGTTATTTGAGTCCGAGCTGAAATTAACCCAGGACCGAGCTAACGAACTCCTGGCGGTCATCGCCCTCTACCGGGCCCTGGGAGGCGGCTGGCAGAATGGCAACGAACCTGCTGGATCTCAGAACCAAAATACATCTGGAATGAACAAAGATGCGGTTAAGTAAATATCTTTCTCCGCCAGCCGCAAACAAATTCGCATAAGGGGGCTGGTATGGGGTCTCTGTCTGGAACTGATGCTTTGAGGAAGTCCTAACGGGTGATGCACTCGGCCCATAGGTAGTCACAGCCGGGAAGCGGCCTCTCTGGCCAGTAATGGTTGTCAATATACAAATGTAAAGATAACTGCTATGGTCCGAAACTTATCACGGCTCTAAAAACTTCCCATATCAGGAATATATGTGCTCTTTGGTGGACGGCCCCGCCGCTTTCTCGGTCTTTTATTGGCTTTCTCTTGTCCCCACGCCCATGGGGGGGTTGAAGTTTCCTCGGTTATCGCGCCGAGGGCGCCGGCTTACCCCCAACGTCAACGGCCCTGGGTGATAGGTTCGTCTCCTTTGGCCAGCCACGGCCTGACCGGCCCCGGACCCCCGCCGTTCACCATGCGCCAGCCGCTCGCCGCGTTCCTCCCACCACCCCCGGTAGCCTGAAAATTTTTCGGCCCCGGAAGCAAAACCGGGGATTGGGTCCCATACCCCCCTGGTTCAGAATGATTGCCCAGGACATGATGCTGAATTTCCATCGGGGGGTTTTGCCCTATTGGGATTTCTTGGGGTGATGTCCGGACCCGGCCTGAACTGCAGAAAGAGGGGAAAATGACCCCTACCTAACCTTGACTGGGGAGAAATCGCTCCGCCATGGGGCTCTAATGCAGCCGACGGGTGGAGGTGAGTGCCGGCCTGGCTCACCTTCGACCTCCAGGGCCAGTTAGAAGCCCCAACCTTGTCCTTCCCCGAGTGGCTGGTGACGTCCACCTTTAACCAACTGCTTACCGTGGTCCACCCACCGGTTGCCACCAGCGGCAGCACCAGCGGCACCATCACCGTCAGAAATGTGTGCCTAATTGCCTGTAATTCCTGCGCCCATCGGGCACTCCTTTGGTCTGGGCCGACCCTCGGCTTCCGCCTGGAGCACCTTAAGCAAGCACTTATACTGAGGCGAAGCGTTGAGGAGCTTGGGCCCGATAGTAACCAGTTTCTCTATCTGTTCCTTACTCAGACAGAAGGTGGTAGGAAGGTCAAGATAATAGCGGGGGTTTTCGCCGATGAATTCTGCGGCTTTGAAGTTGACCTCCACCACATACATATCAACCATTTTGGGTTCGGGAAATTTCGGCACCCCTGGACATTTCTCCAGACGGCGGTTGGCGGCGATGATATCCTCTTGTGCTTGCTCCCGCTTATTGAGCTCTGCGCGCAACTGTGCAACGCTCTCGAAGCTGTAATTGTCCATGGCAGTGGTGCCGGTTTTTTCCAACACAGTGCAAAATCCTGGGGGGCTCGCCTTGGCGCTGAGGCGGTCTTCGCCCTCCGTACGGGCATTGACGACGATAAAAACCAGTCGCTTAATGTCGCCATCTAGAATTTTTTGCTGGATAAATCCGTGCGCGTAGGCATCGAGAAGGGCCCTCACCCCAATGTTGTCTGCTAAGCCACCGTCCATAAGATGCACATAAGCGTTTTTCTTATCCTTATAAAAATTCAAGTTCTTGGCAGCATCGTAGCGTCGAGTAAACCAGTCTTTGGGCTCCTCCGCCTTTGGATACCACCAGGGTGGTTCGTATCCCGGTGCCAGGGGGTAGTTCTTTAGGCTCAGGGGACTCAAAAGAAGAGGAAAGGCCGAGGAAGCAGCCACCGCCCGGGCTACGGGATATCGGTCTAGGCACGAGCCCATGGCATCAAAATATTCCTGGGTAAAGTCAAAACGCCTCCCGGGTCCTAAGTTGGTGGCATTGAGAATCACAAAAGGCCTTCCGTTTTCTTCCAACTGGGCAAAGGTGGCGCCTTCAAAAATCTCCCGATCATACAGTTCGGCCGCCAGATCAATCCTGCCAAACCAGGGGGAGGCGATCCGGGCGAGGTTAACGGGGTTTAATAGCCTGGCGAACAACTCTCCCTGAATGTTGCGCTCCAGGAACTTGGTGCGGAAATCAGTGAACAGCCTCTCCCTAAACAAGCCATAATAGGCGGCAGTAAAAGATCCTCCGGATACGGAGGAGATGACGTCCACCTCATCCAGCAAGCTTTTTTCCTCTCCATCAACTCGGATACGAGTCCTACGGAGTTCTTCCATTACTCCATAGGCCAGGGCCGCGGCGCGAGTGCCGCCTCCTGAAAAAGCCAGGCAGATGAACAGCTTATCCGTATTGTGGGGGCCAGCTTTAAGATGCTCAAAGCGGTATCCCCCCTGCTTATCAAAGCTGCTACTCTGCTGATTTAAAGGATAATGCGCACAAGCGGCAATATGAATGATTAACAGCAGAACAACAATCAGGCTTTTTGATCTTCGCGGCGCCATCAGGTCTCCTCGAATTCAACTTCCAGCGGATTCAGGGGAGCGGTATCGTGCAAATCTATCTCCTGTTCAGGAGGCATAAAATCATAGGGAGGTTTTTCGAGCGACACCGTGTACTTTCCTCCTTCATCCACGGGCAGCAGATCGTTGGTATTGCCCAGGGGATTGTCGTTAAGCAGCACTTTACGCGGTTTTGGAAACTTGACCACCAGATACTCAGTCATAATTTATACCCCTCGACCACTGTGAGATAGCTTGCAATGCAAGTCAAGCCAGAGATCCTAGCGTTGATTAGATCATTGCGACAATGCCGTTGCTTATCAGGATTGCTATCCAAGTCAAGCCAGAGATCCTGGCGGAGCATAGCGGAGCCAGAATCTCTGGGAATCGGCTGTCTGGCCTAGGGTGCCGGTGGCTTATAACCCAAAGCACTATGGGGCCTCATTGTATTGTATTCCTGCCGCCAGCGCGTCATTAGGATCTGGGCCTCCAGAATCGGAATGGATCGTCCTGTATTCATCTCACTCATCCATCATGACTAGTCTGAAATGGATTGCCCGCTCACCTGGGCCTTTATATAAATCAATGGGGTTACAAAATAGTTACAAGCGCATCTAGAGAAAAGAGGGTAACTATTGGAAAACAGGGTCCATTGTTTTATGAACTTGAGAGGTGGAACGAATGGTGGAAAATTTATTGTTAGCTGACCTTCTAGGGCGGGAAATTCTTGCAAAATTCCAGGGAAAAATACCCTAAGAAATGAGGAAGGATTATCGGGGATGATCCCAATAATCCTGGCTATAATTAGCCTGTGGACTATGCCGGTGAATGCTGCCTCGCTACCCATTAATATGGTACCCTGCGGAGAGGTGCCGCCTGAGATTCTGGATTTCCTTAAGGGCGGCCTTGAGAAAGAAATTGCAGCAGAAGTTACCCAGATTGGTCAGGTTCCAATGCCTCCATGTGCTTATAATCCCAGCCGACGGCAATACCGGGCCGAGGCCTTTCTGCCCTTACTGTTGCCTTTTAGGCCGGGCAGCAACGGATTGGTGCTTGGGGTGATCACGGTTGACCTCTATGTGCCGGACCTCAATTTCGTCTTCGGTCTTGCCGACTCCCGGCAAAAATGCGCCATCATTTCGCTGGCCCGCCTGGAACCAGAATTCTGCGGGCAGCCTAGCAACCCTCAACTCTTCAGGGAACGGGCCCTCAAGGAAGCCGTTCACGAGTTGGGGCACCTCCTTGGTCTGGGACATTGCTCGAACCCTGCCTGCGTTATGTTCTTCTCCAACTCCCTGGCCGATACCGACCGCAAGGGTTCAGGCTTCTGCCCTGAATGCCGCCGAGGTTTGGAAAGGAATGGCATTCTTCATCCGATACCGCAGTCAGCGCAGTAAAGGGTGCTGGTGTCTCCGAGAGCGAGGCTTTGGCCCGGCAACCGGCTTTGGGGCTGCAAATAGCCAGATAAATTTCCCGCCCCCAGGAGCGAAACCCCGCGGCCGGGACTCCTGCCCCCCTGCTGAAATATGATTGCCACGGAGATTTTTTCGAAAAACTGTTCCGGTAGTCCCATTCGCACCCTCGAGAGGCCGCGGGCTTGTTTAACGCGTAGCGGAAGAAGTGGGCGGTATATTTGCCGTCCCCAAACTAATATTATTTTTGTGCAACTTGACAATTGGTGGTATTTTGTCTAGTTCTGGAGAAGGGTTAGGGCCTGCTTAAAGCCTGGTTGGCGGCTATTCATATTATTAAATCATTTGGAGGACCTTTACTATGCCAAGGACACTAAAAGATATCTTCAATGATTATCCAAACCTAGAGGTTATAGAGGTTTTGGGTTACGATGATGGGTGGCCTTTTGGCCTATCTTCAGACGGACGTAAACTCAAAATTCATGATTTGAATTTCGCAAGTCAGCTTGCAGAGTTACCTGATTCTGGCACCGAAATCGGTCACGTTACTGATGAGGGTTATTGTATCCGCGGGGGTTATATTTTTGGGAAGGATGCACCAAAAGTATATGTGTATCGCCTACCACCAGAAAAAAGAACGATAAGATAGTTATCATGTTGTATACCTGATCAATTATCAATTGGACAAAATCCCGCGTTGTATTTACCGCTATAGAGGGAAGGTCATGGGTTTAAAGGTGACTGCCAACAACAATTCGATAGCACAACAGATCAATAATTTTCCCAAAAAATATCATAAAGGGTTCTTCGCTAAAGACTATCTTGGCAACCTCTTCCCTTATCACCGAGCCGGCAAAAAATGTATATATATAATCGCAGGTTAGGCGCCGATTTGGTTTCCGCGCCTTACCAGGCAGGCCACCGTTCCGAAGGCTTGGGTCACGGCTTAAGTGTACTAGTAACGAAGTCCTTTACTGCCCTTCTAGCTTCGGTAGACGCCTTCTTGTTATAAGCCAGCGTCGGCCCATATTCCACGCACGGATCGGCGTAAGTGAACGGCTGCTTGGTTTTGACATTAATGATCACTCCATCCTCTGCCTCGGCAAGCTCGCATCGTCTGGCCGTTGGGGCTTTCTCAAGCCTTAGAGGCGTCTTAAACTCCCGTGCGTCAAATGCGTGTCCGGCGCCGGCATATTCAGTTAGCTGGACATTTTTGCCCTTCGCCTTCAGTCGCTCAACATAGGCCCGGCACGCCCCCACCGACACATAGTCGTCGCTGCCGCCAATAAAAATCCGGATCGGCTTATCCGCTACATTCTCATCCTCGTGATAAGTCGTATTACACACCGGATAGAAGGCGATGTAGGCGGCAAATTCCTGTCCCACAGGACCGTGCTGCCGCTGAAAGCGCTTCAGGCTGGCGTAGAGTGCCGCCTGGCCGCCCCGCGAAAATCCCATGAGGGCAATCCGCGCGGGATCGACCCTTGGGTGTTTCGCCAGAACTTCGAGGGCGCGATAGGCGTCGAAGATCATCGCGGACCGTCCGAGTTGTGTCTGATCGTAGTTGGTATTCACTATGCCACGCGGGGTAAAGCTGTCGAGGACGAAGGTTGCCACCCCCATGGCATTGAGATCTTGCTCCCAATCCAGGACGAAACCTCTCACTCCGCCCGAGCCATGTAGCAGGACGACCGCAGGTAGGCGATCGGTTCCCGATCGCGGCAGGCGCAACTCGCCCGCGATGGTAACCGGTTTACCTTCCTTGCGACCGGTCAGGAAATCCTGATCAGTCAACGTCATGGATTGAAACGAGTGAATCTCCATGCGCGCGACCTGCGCCGGGGGTTCCGCGGGGGCTTTCGCTTCCTGGCTGCCACAGGCAAGCGCCAAACCCAACATTATTGCGATTAACCAGATCCCAAATCTTTTCATTCTGTGCATCTCCTCTTTTGACTGCGGCGGATGAGAAAACGCATAGATAGCAATGACATTGCCTAATAAAACCTGAGATTATGCCGCATCCTCAGCTTTGTCTGTCCAGGATTGGGAATTAGGAAATATTTCCACGACTTTTGACACCGAAACAAACCTCTTCTCTAAACCCCTCTCGTGGTGGGCATAGTAGCACAAGTTTCGTTGAATAGGCAAGGGTAGGGCAAGCGCTAATCCAGGCCGTCCAAAAGGGTGGGTGCTCAGGAGTTCGCTTGAGAGGTATGGAGCCGGTCATCTGATCAAGCGGCGCCGGCCACCACCTGGCACTGTGGTGCGCGCCACCAACTCCACCGCGGCGCCGGCTCTCTATCCTCCCGCCGCTTCGGCAAGCGTTCCCAGCAAATGTGCCACTCTTCAAAAAATTTGCGGGGATAGCTATGGGTTTTTTTGCGAAATTCTTCCAGGTAGGGGTAGGAGTAGGGGTCGATTGAAAGGCCCCCGGGTGATGGGACCCGAGCCAAAAATTCTAAAGGCAAAATTGTCCTGCCGCCTGGCGAGTCTTATGAAAGTTAAATGGTTTTATTTAAAATCGGCTTTTTTAATCCGCAGCCTGAACATCTCCAGGCCGGAGCCAAGAATTAAAGAGGATTTACCCAAAGAGGGCGGTTCAAGGCTATTAGGTGGTATTTTTGCGGTCCTTAGAAGTGATTCTTTTCCCATCAGATGGCTTGAGTAGTTCCCATGCGTCCAGGTATTTTGCCACATCCTCTTCGGGGGCCTGCACTTCACCGTGAGTAAGTTTCCGCGGGGTACCATCTCTTTTGGGTCGCTTAGCCTTTCTTTGTAGTGCTTCGCGAAATAGACGGTTCGCGTCATCCCGCGGAACGATGTAATATTTGAAAGCGGCAAAATCTAACTCTCCGTTGTGAGTATGGGTACTTGCCACTTCGGGATCGAGATTCACGAAAACCACATAATCTGCTGTAAACTTGGACTCGGTCAAATCCTTCTCTCTATGCATAGCAAGATATACTTCATGATCCCTGGTCGGATATCCGGTTTTCACTTGGACCCAGAGTTTCCGGCGGGGGTCATTAGTATCCAATATAAGGTCACTGCCCGCGAAGTTTTTCTTAAGGTGTCCCGTAAAATACGTGGGAATGCCGTGCATCCAGCATTTAGCATAAACAGCCGCCTCACCGATTAGGCCATGCGAGACTTTTTTATCCATAAAGGTTTCTCCTCTTGTAGCCAAATTATCTCGTTGCAGGCATAGTAGCACAAGTTTCGCTTAACAGGCAAGGGTATGGTAAGCGGTAGTCCAACCCGTTCAAGGAGTGGCTCTCAGCAGTTCGCTGGAGAGATATGGAACTGGTCATCTGAGCCAGCGATGCCATCCACCACAAGCTCCTGTGGTGCGCGCTAGCAACCCCACTGCGGCGCCGGCATGGCCGCCACCGGTTCGGCGCAACTGGATCGCCAAGGCCGCAAAGGGCTCAGACCTACCTCTCGGATGGCCTCTCCTGCGATTTAACACGGCGCTAGAAGGCGTCAAAACGATCGATTACATCATGGACAGGGGGTAACTAGGGGTCGGAGGGTTTCCGGGTTTTTCAGGCCCGTAGGCGGCCATTCGAAAGGCAGACAAGCAAATCTTCCACTTCACCGCAGCACCAGCTGGCTGCGGCCCCAGGTGTCCCACCAGGACGCCGGCCCTACCCCTACTGACTGCGGGCCCAGCACCGGCACCCATTGACCGCCGACCCCGGTCTGCGCAGCCCCTTACCTCGAGAATTTTCCGGCCCCGGAATCAAAAACCCTAGTGGGCGTCCGACTCCCCCCTGTCTTTGATTGCTCCGTGCGGGAATTTTTTCATTTTCCGTTTGGGGATGTCCCGATGCCTTCCTGAGTGATGGGACCTAGCTTGAAATTTTACATTCGGCGAAGTGTCTGCTATCATACCAACACCAATCTGGCTAAGAGGGGGCTTACCGGGATTAAACTTGAAAAGAGGGTTCACCCGAACAGTTTTTTGATCGCGGTGACTAAGGTTGCCGCATAATCTCGGTTTAAATAGATCATGCCTAAAAAAAGAAATGTGGCTTGCATAAAATGCTTTAAAGATAAGCGTCTACAGAAATTTATTCGCGAAACTGGCACCAAATCCCATTGCCCATGGTGCGGAGCAAGAAACACGTATGTCGTGCCTTTGGAGGAACTTGGGCCTTTGTTTCGTGATGTAGCAATAATCTATAATCCTGTTGCATGGGACATGGGAGATACCATATCGGACCTTCTTCAAGAAGATTGGGAGATATTTAGTGAACGAATTGAAAACGCATCAGATGACTTGATGGAAAAGATGACCCTTGCCATTTTAGAAGCAGGTCTGCATCCAAAGGATGATGTTGATGAACCAGATTATCAAGGCTCCTTCGAACGATCAACAAATTGGCTGGAAGGTAGTTGGCAAGAAGAGGTTGATAAATTAATGGAATCGGCAATAACAGATGCAAAGAGACGTAGGTACCAAAGTAGCTTTGACTTGTTATCTGATTCAGAGGCATATGAGGTTGCTTTTGAGGATTTTGGCATTGAATATGAAGAAGGAAAAATACTTTATCGTGCACGAATTCATAAGAATCGTACTATAAAAGAACAATTTAAACTTCACGAATTAGGGGCACCTAAACCTGAGGAAGTTAAAAATCCCGGAAGAGCAAATCGCGTTGGAGAGCCCGTGCTTTATCTTGCAAGCGACGAAAAGACTGCTCTCTCAGAAACGCGGGCATGGAAGGGTGCACCCGTAGCAATAGCAAAAGTGCGCTTAAAGAGGAGACTTTGGATAGTTAATTTAAAGGACCATAGGCCTCTAGATAGCCCTTTTTTTGAAGAGCTATTGGATTGGAAAGTCCAGCTTACAGGGCTATTTCATCGGTTTGGGGAAGAATTATGTCGTCCTGTAATGCCACATGAAGAAGAGATTTTATACAAACCGACTCAACATTTGTGTGATTTAGCCAGAAAAAATGGTTTCGATGGTATTGCTTATCCAAGTGCAATGCGTCCAGGATTTAATGTGGTAATTTTTGATACAGAAGCTGCTGAGCCAGTAGAAAGAAAATATGTACGTGCCAAAGTCCAATATGATTATGATAATTTAGGGGAGGATGAGCCTATTTATGATGAAACTCCATATGACCATCTCTTAGAAAAAAATTAGATTTAAAATTTGCTATCCTTTTAGATATTCACGATTATATCCTGTTTAAGTCGTTCGAGTTCATTCCGCTTCTCTGCGGCGAGTGTGCGAACCACAGCAATAAGTCGATTTCTGGCGATTGTCTTTTCCATTGGTGCCCTTTTTTTAACCTGACGTTGCACCTCAGCGGTCTCTGGAAGCCGCAGGCTGTAGGCTATCCGAATGCAGGCGCTTATTCGACACTTGTCTCAGTTCGTCGACATCAATGAAGAGGTCTTTCATGAACGGGGTTAACTTAGTTCGAGTAATACCGAGGTAGGCCTTCAGCAAAGTCAAGGCGCCTTTCCACTCTTCAACAGATGATGGTCCCTTCATGTGGGTATCATTGATGAAGTAGACATTCAAGAGATATGCATTGATGTCATTTAGTCCACGCAAGAGATATAAATGCGCTAGTCTGTTCGTGTATTGGTAGAATGTCCGGGTCCAATCAACGATGGGATTCGCATCAAGAAAAGCCTTTGTTTCATTCAGACTTTTAGCGATTCGCTGGAGGGATCTGGACGAGGCAAGCGATTCTGAAGAATCCATCTCTGGAATGTGTGCCTTCGCCTCTATAAGAAATACTTTTCTTTTGGAAGTTCGTGCGAGGGCATCCCAAACAGGGCCCCCTCTGGGCCAAAAGTCTTTGAGAGGAACCTTATTTAAGGTTATGCGAAGCCGGTCAACAAACTGTTGGTCTTGGTACTCGCTGTAAGCTGGAGCCAGAGGGGAGAGCCAAGTTATCTCCTCGCCGGCGTCGAGCGGTACGGCCGCTCTGACCTCTCTGTTGATTGTATCTTTCGCATCATTTACCGATACACGAAGCCAGTATTGGCTACCGTACACTTTCTCCTCCCGTTTCCTCACTTTCTCTATGATAGCGCAAATTCCATGAAAAAGGGTTTATCTGGGATTATGCTGCATCTATAGCTGTTTCTGTCACAACGAGGTTTTCTGGACCTCTTGGCCCGAGGGAAGGCTCCAAAACGATCCTCATCTCGAAACCACATTGTCTCATAGGGAGCACGTTAGCACAAATTTGGGCGTAAAGTCAATTTTCCCCAGATTTCGGGCATATCAATCCCTCTGTAACCAGATGCTATCTGGCTGGGAAGCCTAAGTGCCCCAGGTCCCCCGGCCGTCACCCCATAGATTTGCCGGCCCCAGAAGCAAAACCCCGGGACTGGGACTCCTACCCCCCCCTGGTCAGTATGATTGGCACGGAGATTTTTTCGATTTTTTAAAGGCCAATCGAGAAGAGAAGGCCAGCAGGCTGAGAGACGGCTATGCTGGGTATATAAGCAAACCAACCGCTAAGGTATAAACTGCGGAGATTCAACAGTAACCGTAAGCTAATCAAGCTCACAAATGTTTCGGAGCTTAGCGCGGAAACGGTCAACTAGTAGCCTCCTCCGCCACCGCCGCCTGGGTATGGGCGAGGAACAGGGGTCCTTATGGGAGGGTAGTGTCCTAATTTGATTTTTGTTTGGGGGATATTCCTCTCAAAAACCAGGGGATTCCTAATTGACATAGCTAGGGAATCCGATAGCATCTTATATTTGAGAAGTATGTCCCATTTTTTGGTCAGATATGATATAAACTATTTGACTTCGACAGAAATGGCTGATATTTTTTTATCCTCTTGAATTAATAGGCATTTTTACCTAGGACAAAATAGGGTTTTATACCTATTTTCAAAAGGTTATGGTTAATTACCGTATAAATGAGAAACATAGATGGCCTCACGAACGGTAAAGCGCAGGAAGCTGATTTCTGAGTTACAAGTCAAACGCGGCGGTCGGCTTTGTTTGGCGTATATTACCTCGACACGTCCAGGGCATGAGATACTGATCGCTGATGACGTATTGCGGTTGATATATGAACATTTAGAGGCGGGAGTCGAAGCGGCTAAATTAGGTGTGGATCTGTTCCTGCATAGCCATGGCGGATCGAGCACGACTCCATGGCGGATAGTCAGTTTGATTCGTGAGTACACAAACGATCTCGCCATTCTGGTCCCACACCGGGCTTTCAGCGCAGCCACATTGATCGCCCTGGGGGCGAACGATATTGTAATGCACAAGATGGGCTGTTTGGGTCCGATTGATCCATCTGTGGCAAATATATTCAACCCGCCGCATCCTCAAAACCCCATGCTTCCTGCACCTATTAGCGTGGAGGATGTCACTGCTTACTTTAAGCTGATCATGGAGGAACTCGGCATCACGCATGATGACGAATTGATCCAAGCAGTAATAGCTTTGACTGAGAAGATTCACCCTCTTGCCCTCGGTAATGTTCAGCGTTCCCACAATCAGGCACGCATGATGGCCAGGAAACTGCTAAAGCTGCACATGCCGAACGAGGCTGATGAACCTGAGATTACAAAGATTATCGATACCTTAAAATCTAACCTTTTCTACCATAGCCATCCTATTAACCGCGATGAGGCGAAGGTGGATTTGAAACTTAAGGTCTCGGAACCGCCGGAAGACATCGGAAGCCTGATGTGGAATCTTTATGTGGAATACGAGAAAGCGATGGAGATGAACGAGCCGTTCAATCTATTGCACGAGTTTGAGGTACGGGTTCCGGCTATGCCAGCTCAGGAACCTATCACGACGCAGCAGATCGCACAGCAGTTGATGCAAATGGCGCAGAGTGGCATAGGACTTGCTTCTGGACTTAACGAGGAGCAGTTAGTAAGATTTGCGGTTGCAATGATTCCACACGTCGGGGCCCCGAGTGCCCCAGTTACAAAGGTTAAATTAGAGAATATTATAGGTGCTTATATCGAGTCAAAGGCTCGAACAGATGTGTTCAAAACTGACATGAGAATAGAGCGCATGTCTATACCTACGCCTGCTGGCCCTCAGCCAGGGGTAAGACAGGAGGTTCTATGGCAACGATGGGAAGAAGAAAAATAGCTAAGGCCAAGATTGCGAGGATTCAGGGAGCATCCGAAACGAATCCCTTGATGATCCCGATTCCTGGAGGGTTGAATGTTCTCATTCCGGAGACTAACGTAGTGATAGGCGTGGCTTGGGGTTTTGAGCAGCCACCCATCGGCCTTCCAATTATGAGGGAAGGATTCATCACTACGACTGGACTTCTTCAGTCGTCTACCTGAATGGCCTTCAAGCGCAAAGATATAACCCCACTCCCAGCGGCCTCCGGGCCGCTTTTTTTATTGGCCTTCTTCCTCCCATAGTTCCCATTAATTCGATAAATAATCAAAGCCGTTGGATTCCAGCCAGGACCACGGTCACCGCCATGAGCTCCTGGCCGGTGGCCACCTCCAACGCGGCGATCATGCCCACCTTCAGTTCCTGCTCCGGGTTGGGGATGGTGATCCCCACAGCAAAGACCCGGCTTTCTGGTCGGCGGAGGGGACGATGCTGGTCACCAGGCCGCAAAATGCCTGTCCAACAGGACCTCGGGGGTGATGGTCGGGCGGTCACCCAACTTCAGGTGTTTGAATATCAGGCTAGAGATGCCCAAGATCACCTTCACCTCTTCCATGTTGGTCAGGATAAAGCCCACAGCCCCTGCTTGACCAGATCGCCCACCTTGATCTTGCGCTTGAGCATCATGGCAGCGGTGGGGCCCTTCAAAGCGGTGTCCTCCAGGGCGAGGCCCGGCCGCGGCCAACTGGTCAACTCAGTAATTATTATGCCACGAATGAAGCCCAATAAGTTACCTTTTTTTGGGGAGTTTGGGCCGTCACCTCTTTAATGATGATGACCGGGATTTCCCCTCGGTTTTAATATCTTGACTTCTCCTTGAAATATTGCTAATGTGTTTCAACAGCAAAAGGATTATCACAATCTGGCGTCTGCCTCACCGCTAAACGCATGAGGGTTTTTAGAGATGAAATTCAGCGACGAAGATCTGCAGAAACTCCTCGATCAAAACCTCTCAAAAGCAGAGATCGCCCAAAAACTAGGTGTCACTAAGGAAACGGTTAGATATAGGACTAACCAGCTTAAATCCAAACACAAATCCATTGACCCTGAAATACTCGACCTTGAAGCACAGACAGACAAAATTGACTGCAAATCTGCCCTTACCTTGCAAGAACAAATTTTCCTTGATCTTCACCTGATTGAAAAGAAAAGTATTAAAGACGCAATGATTCAGGCGGGTTACCAAAACCTGCCAGAAAGAACGATATATTTTAGAGCCAAAAAGATATTGCAGAAGTATGAGGTTAAGGCAGGGGATCATCGTTTTGTAATGCGGACTATCGGCTGCGGTGAGGTTGGGGTGATCTCTAAGATGTGGGAAGAGGCACAGAACGCTCAGTCAGCCGTGGCACGGGTTCAGGCCCTAACAACGCTGGGTAAATGGTTAGGATTAGCAAAAGAGATTGTTGAAGGGAAACAAGGAGTTACGATTGTTATCCAAGGGCCAGACGGCCAAGCGGCGGCAATCGGTCCGGCGCCGCAATCACCTGCAGCTCCGCCGACGCCGGGGCCTCACCTTCTTCCTCCAGGGAAACCTATTCAAATTACTGACTAATGCGCTTGTAATTGCGGCAGAGCTATACCATATATAGAGATGGAGGCGCTCAGGGCAGCTTGATAATTATCAGAATATCTAAATTATTAATCATATCAATATGTTTTTGTTTAATAACAACGTCCAATAATCTGCATTATGTAAACCTGACACCTGTACCATCAGTCACAAGGCGGTCCCGGCCCCCTGGGGTCCCGGCAGTCGCCGGCGCCCTGGCGGTACCCCTACCTGGCTGCCGGATTTTTCTGGCCCGAGAGTGAAAACCCTAGGCCGGAGTCCCGTCCCCCCTCATTTGAATGATCGCTCCAAGAAACATCTCATTTTTTCAACCCGTCTTTCCCTAATCCCATCATCTCCTTATGTCCAAAGGATTTCCCCAATAATCGATTATTGTTGCCCCAAAAAAGGTAAAAACTTACATTTTGGGGGTGGTTGGGGAACCCTTGTGCCCAAAGTGGGGAAACTGCCAATGGACACCCAAATGATACTTTGCTAAGATAGCCTTACCCCCCCTAACCCCCGGCGGCCACCGGCGGGGACAGGGCGGCCATCCTCACCGTCTTGGGGGGCCTTTCCTTGAGGAGCCACGAGAGGGGGTGGCCCATGTCCCAAGAACTGTTTCAGCAAATCCTTTCTGACTTAAAAAAATGTCAGCCTACAGATAAGCCCTACGCCATCCTTGACGCTATTACGAGCGACGCCATTGATGGTTGGTTATGGTGGGGTATGTGCCAACGCCTCACCTGCGCCGACCTCATCAAAGTGATGGAGTCGGGGATTTTTCGTGACGGTGGCCTTAAAAAGGAGCCGTCTGGCAATTATCCCCTCAAAGACTTGGCCCTATTTGTTTTGAAGAGTTCATCCATCATATTTGGCCCAGACTTGGAAGAAATATTCCGCGATTCCATTTCTGCGTTCGATAAGGTGCCAAGCCTAATGAAGAATTTAAAATTTGCTGCCATGGCTTATCGCTCTAAGGTGCACATTAAGAATTTGGATAGAATAGAACAAGAATTAAAAGATATTAAATCGGACCTTTTAAACAAACCCCAGAGAAAGCTGGGCTTTAGATTGCCTAAGGATTTGAGAGACGAACCGGACCGCGTGGACGATCTTATTTCCTTATTTAAAGAGCAAGTTCCCCCTGAGGCATATAAATCACATAAGTATAGCATTGCAGGCGCTATCCAGACCATTTTATCGTTGGCCGACAGAGATGGAAGACAAGACGCCATCGCCCAACGAATGTATCGGTTTAAATCAAGCAAATAAAATCCTCATCTAAAACCCCCATCCTAATTCAACAAACCTTCTAAAAAATCCCCCTTTTTAAATGCAAATGTCAAATTTGACAAAGGTATTAAAAAGCGTCCCTTTTTAGCGCAATTATTTAGCTGAAAATCTGTGTGATTAAACTATGCTAATTGTAGCAATTTTAAATCTTGGTGCTGTGGGCAAGGCCAGCGGGCGGGCAGAAAATAGAACTTCCGGAGCTCAAGTGTTTCTATCATTGAATTTAAATTGCAATAACCTCACCATCCTTTTTTTACTGCATCCTTTGGTTACCGCTGAGGGCCATTTCAAAACAAGCCTTTCCATGGCCCTGGCTTGGGGGCTGGTATACCTGGAGGGCCCATGAACTTCGGCCCGTTTCTTCCCATCAAAGCCGGGCAGAAATTTCCCCCGTGCCTTAAAGATTGGCAAAAGGCCAGCAGAGAAGACTTGGCCCGAGTTATGATGGAGCACCAGGGTGCTAATGTGGCCCTGCGACTGGACAACCACCTGGCCCTGGACCCTGATGACCAGGCGGCATCTGACTTTTTGGACACCTTGGAGCAGGGAGGGCGGCTACCGCCCACAGTGGCCTGGACAACCTGGCGCAAACACACGGTCAGATTATATCGGCGCGCCGATGGCTTGCAACCGATAAAGGCACCAGCTGGTAGCCCAATGATGCTGGAAGTCCGGACAGGGGCAGGCCAGTATGTGCTGATTCCACCGAGCAAAGTCAACGGCCGGTCATACAAGTATGTCCCGCACCTCAGCCCCCAGGACATAGAGCCAGCAGAACTCCCCCCAGAAACCCTGGCATTGATCCGAAAAGCCCTTCAGAAACCGGGGTCCACCCAGGAAACGCCCCATTCTGCCCGCCCATCAGCCTGGACCGCCCTCTGGCAAGGCGTCCCCGAGGGCTCCCGGGACGATACCGCCGCGAAGCTAGCCGGCCGGCTCCTGAGCCGGGGTCTGCCGGCGGCGGAAGTTATAGAGATCCTCTATGCCTGGGATGCCCGAAACACTCCACCTTTGGGCCCCCAGGACATTATCAAAGTGGTGAACTCGGTGGCCGCCAAGGACTCCCGAAGGGATGATGCGCTGAAATTTATCACGGGCGATGACCTTCTGGACCTGCAACTGAACGAGCCCCCAAATATCCTGAGCGGCGGCATCCTGCCGGCCCGGGGCAGCCTGATCATCACCGGGGACTCAGGCGTTGGCAAGTCGCTGCTGGCCCTGGAGATTGGACTCTGCCTCAGCCACGGGCTGAATTTTGGGGATATGCAGGTGGAAAAGCCCTACCGAGTCATCATCTTTCAGGCGGAAAACCCCACTCACAGCCTGCAATACCGGCTTCGGCGCATAATGGAGGGCCATGGTCTGACCAGCAGCCCAAACCTGATCATCACGGACCCCAGGCTCCGAGTTAGCCTGCAAAACCCAAGGGACCTGCGCAAGCTGATCGGCATGATCGAGAAGGCCCAGGCCGAGATCGCCATACTCGACCCCTTGAGCTCGTACCATCAGGTCAATGAAAACGATAACATTGCGATCCGGGGCGTCTTGGATAACCTCACCGCCATTTCTCACGAAACCGGCTGTGCCTGGACCGTCCTGCACCACCACGGCAAACCGTCTAAAGACCGCAAATGGGAGTTTCGTGGGGCCAGCAGCATCCGCGACTGGTGCGACACCATGGCCGCTTTGATCCCTAAGCCCCAGGTTGACCCTAATAAGATCTTGCGGCTCTTGCGCTTCGATAAGGTGCGCCACGGGCCTTTGCGCCGGGATCTGCTGCTGGAGCGGGATCGTTTTTTCTGCCACCTGATCTCGGAGGAGGAGTGGAAGGCACCGCCATCCCTGGTGGTGGAGGTTTTAAAAGGATTGGGAGGGTCGGCCAGACTGAATGATCTTGCGAAAAACCTTGGCGAGAAAGCAGGTATTTCTCCAAGGACGGCATACCGGGCCATCAATAACGCGATCGGGCGTGGTATCCGCCGACATGGAGTAGAAGGCAAGGAATGGGCATCTCTCAGCCAGTAAGTTGTGCCATACCCCCTATGACACGAAATTGTGTCATAGGCCCCATGACACGGGGAAAACCCGCATGGTTAAGCAATAAAAACCGTGACAAGCCCCATGTCACAAGTGCTCGTGTTATAGGGTTGATGTCACAATGATATCGGGAAGTTAAGTCGTGCCACGACCCTATATAAGTATATGTGTATGACATAACTAAAGGCGGCGCTAATCACCCTAGGCCAGCTGGGCAGGGAGGATTTGCAGGAATAATGGGCCAGAAGGCGGTTGAACCCAAAAGGCCAACCCTAAAGGAACTGTTAGCCGGGGGTGATTTGATTTCCCCGGAGGAACTGGCGGCAGCCCTGAAGATCGCCAGGGTCACGGTCTATCAATGGGTAAGGCGCGGGGCGATCCCCCACCTGAAGATTGAAGGCGTGGTGAGATTCGCCCCGGAAGAAATTGATCCCTGGTTGAAGAGCAAGCACCAGGCGGCCCGGAAAGCGTCGGGCGGTGGACCTTGTGGAAATGATTTTTGAGAAGACAAATAGGCGGAAATGGACCTGGACGGATTACCGGCTGGAACAAGGGAACCGGGTGATGAGGACCGCCAATGAACTCCGGGACTATTGGCCCCTCACTCTGCGGCAAATTTACTATCGACTGGTGGCCGCTGGGTACATCGTAAATAGCCGCTCCAAATATAACGATCTGTCAGTTCTCATCAAACAAATGCGCCTGGACGACTGGCTTCCCTGGGAGGTTTTAGAGGACCGGGTACGCCGGGTAAGTGATAAGCGGGGATGGGGAGACCATCGGGAATTTTTAGAGGCTCACATAGATTGGTTTCTCGAAGATTATGAACGCTGTTATGTCCAGGACCAGGAGCGCTATGTGGAACTGTGGTGCGAGAAAGACGCGCTTTCACAGGTGTTTGAAAAGGTGGCATATCCGTATTGCATCCGGGCAGTAACTTGCCGGGGCTACCAGAGCATCACCTTTCTGGATGATTTTCGCCGGCGCGCCCAGGCCACTATGGATCGAGGGCAAACCCCTGTGATCCTATACTTTGGCGACCTGGACCCTTCCGGGGTGCAGATGCTTGAGGCCACTAAGCAGACCCTGGAAGACGAGATGAACCTGTGGGGGGTTGAATATAACCGGGTTGCCTTAACCCTTGAGCAGGTGGCGGCATTCAACCTGCCTCATGACCCTACGGCGGTGAAAACCACCGACAAGCGATACAAGAGTTATGTGCGGCGGTTTGGCGACATCGCCGTGGAACTGGACGCCTTGCACCCTAAGACACTTCGGGAATTGGCTGTCGAGGCCATAGAAAGCCAGTTCGACATGGACCTCTTCAAGGAGCAAATGGAAGTGGAGCAGATGGAGCGGCAGCGCTTAGCCGACATTAAGCAGAGGGTCATGGCGGAGTTGAGAAAGTTTGACTAGTCAAACAGAGGAGGGCGGCCCTGGTCGGGTAGATTTAAGGGCCAGGGGTAAGGGCGGCCACCTGATTGTATGTCAGAAAGCATAGTAAAAAATCCCGGTATTTTAGATAGATAGAAAAAGATTTTACCGGCAATTTACCATAAGGGACGCAAGAGGATGAGCATCCTTAAGGCTATTAGGAAAAAATGTTTGGGCTGCTGTGGCAATTCCCCCAAAGAAGTTGGACTATGCCACATAGAGGATTGTCCTTTACACAGCTATCGTTTCGGGAAGAATCCAAAAAGAGCGGGAATCGGGGGGAGACTACCAAGGGGCCAGATGCCGCCTGGATTGAAAAAATACATAGACTCAAGGCGGGATTTTTAGACAAATCCGGCGGATTAATGGTGATGGCAAGGGGTAGACTGCCACCCCCCCACCATATGCGAAAAAAATTAATCTTCCCTCTTGACATTATGATACCAATGGTCAATAATAAGAACATGACAGGGCAAGAATTGAAAGAATGGCGGCGCAAGTGCGGGCTATCCCAGGAGGAATTAGGCAGGCTCTTGGGGGTTGCCCGGTTCAGCGTATCCCGCTGGGAAATCGGAACCCGCACTATTCCTTCTTTTCTTCATCTGGCTTTAGAGGCCCTGGAAAATCGAATGGCAAAAGGAGGTAAACATGGCCACAATCAGGAAACGAACTAACCGGAAGGGGACCGTATGGCAGATAGACTATTATGACCCCCAGGGCAAACGGGTGATGAAGTGCTTCCCCAAAAAGGCGGACGCTGAGGCTTACCTGGGCAAGGTCCTGGCCGCCAAAAAGGAGGGGCGCTATCACGATGTGTTTGACGTGAAGAAGGAAAGTCAGACCACTTTCAATGAACTGGCAGACAGGTATGTCGAAAACTTCCAAACACAGAAGTCTTTCAAAGACTTTAAAAGTCACGTGGTCAGAGAACTACGGGAACCATTTGGCACCCGGCGTCTCTCTGAAATCGCCTACCTTGACTTGGAAACTTATCGCAACCAGCGTAAGGCAGCCCCCACCAAAGCGGGTAGAACCCGAGCCGATGCCAGCGTTAACCGGGACATGGCCATTTTGGGGCACATGCTAAGCAAGGCGGTTGAGTGGGGGCTATTGGAGACTTCTCCCTTCAGAAAGGGCAAAAAGCTCTTGCTCAAAGAGAATAACCAAAGGTTGCGGTTTCTTACTGAGGCGGAAATTGAGGCCCTGCTTAAAGCTTGCAGCCCCCACTTAAAGCCAATTGTGGAGACGGCCTTGTTGACCGGTATGCGGCGGGGTGAATTGCTTTCCCTGAAATGGGAGCAAATCAGGAACGGCTTTATCTACCTGACCGAAACCAAGAGCGGCAAGGCCCGGCAAATCCCTGTTATTGACCGACTGGCCGAAGTCTTCCTGGAAGTGCGCCGGGGCAATCAGCTAAAATCCCCTTATGTATTCTGCGATTCCCAGGGGCGGCGCTTTCTGGAAGTAACAAGGTCTTTTGCTTCAGCTTGCCGCAGAGCCGGGATAGAAGATTTTCGCTTCCACGACCTCAGACACACTTTCGGAAGTCAGCTTGTTATGCGGGGAGCCAGCTTAAAGGCAGTTCAGGAACTCTTGGGCCATGCGTCCCTGGCTATGACCATGCGCTATGCTCACTTATCCCAAAAGCACCTGAAAGAATCGGTAAATCTGCTCAATGACCTCCCCCTTGGTAAAGAAATGGTAAACATTTCTCCCCAAAGCAAAAAGGCTGACAACCCCGCGATTGCCAACTCCTTATAATCTCTCGCAAATTCTGGTCCAGATAGGAAGATTTAAACCTCCGACCCCCTGACCGAGTCTCTGGCCGGCAGTGAGCTTTTTGGCCACTTGCGGGGCGCCTTCACCGAC
>Ga0326727_10005271_pt1 | contig 37224 bp, 34 predicted proteins | sample MB2enrmetagenome_FD_207643 | JGI IMG/M metagenome (GOLD analysis project Ga0326727, IMG submission 207643) | Lab enriched peat soil microbial communities from McLean, Ithaca, NY, United States - MB29MY | ecosystem: Environmental > Terrestrial > Soil > Wetlands > Peat | place: USA: New York... | reverse complement strand
GGCTCGGCGAAGTGCCTCTGGGAAGGCTCGCCGGCGCAACGGACGTGGCCAACGCGCTGGTCTACCTGGCGAGTGATGAGGCCGCGTTCATCAACGGGGTTGCTATTCCTGTCGACGGAGGCCTCACGGCGGGGTAGAGGCCTCACTCAGCAACACGTGGGCAATGGAAGATACGCAGCCGTAGCGCGCCTAGATGACTTCCAATTTTCGGTTCCTGCCGAGCAATTCAGCAAGGGCAGACACTTCCTTGCTGCCATAATTCGAATCCTCGCATACTAGACTGAGGCGAACCTCCCTCATGCCGCCAACCGGCATACGGAGCGGGACGAATTCAGCACTATCCAGGCAGGGCTGAATCCTGTACACCGGCAGCCAACCGAAACAGAGCCCGCTCCGAACGGCATCAATCGCAGCCTCGATCGTGCTGACAGGTAGAAAGCGTTGAGCGGGGCTGCGCGGTTGGCTCTTAGTGTTGTCAGCCCCTACTCCTTCGACAATCACTAGCATGTGCTGCATCATATCGATCCGGGAGACCTCCCTTTTCAGCGAATGGAGTGCATGATCCCGGCGGGCAACCGCGAGCATCCGGATATCGAGGATCGGTTTAACGAAATACTCGCGCGACATCAGGCCTGCGACACAGAGATGAGCATTGTGCGCGGAGAACTCGGAATCTGCAGAAAGGAAGGTGGTTTGGCGCAGCTTCAAGTGGACATAGGGAAAGCTCCGGGCAAACTCCGTCAGTGCAGAGAAGAGCCGTTCGTTGGGAAAAATGCCATCTACCGACACTCGAATCTCGGATTGTCCGCCAGAGGCAAGTGAGTGAGCTCGCTGCTCAAGCTGGTGAAAGCCAGTCAGATGGGGTTCGGCGTCGGCCAGCAGCACGCGTCCTGCTTCGGTAAGATGCGCTTTTCTGCCCTTTTGCTCAAAGAGCGTTATCCCAAGCTGATCTTGCAGTCGAGCGATTGCGTAGCTGATCGTCGATTGAGAGCGATTGAGCTGTGCCGCCGCTTGCGCGAAGCCCCCTAATTGGACGACGGCGTGCAGGATTTCCCATTCATCAATGGTGGAGTTCATGACTCGATAATACATCTATTAAATCGATAAATTAGCAGGGAAAACAGCTATTCCTTCAAGATATCTTCTTGATACCGTAGGGCCGGACGTGGTACTAAGTGTGGTGCATCAACAACTTGTTCCGAATTAGGCCTGCGCGGCCGATTCGGCGTCTACATACTTTGCCACTTGGATGGAGTGTCAGTCCGTGCCGGCCGCCCTCGGCGAGTTCAGCTTCCTGTGCAGGTTCGGTGCGTGAGAAATAGAATGATTCAGCCTTGATTTCTTTACTTTCGCAAGCACCTTAGCATAACGTGTCTAGTATGAAATCAGGGCAAAAGCAATTCCTGTCAAATCCGGATGCGTCAATGAATGGAATTCCCAGCAAACCCATTGATCGCCGGCGCTTTCTCCTGTATGTTGCAGGCGTGGGGGCAATGGCTGGTTTTGGTGGAAGCGCCTTCGGCCTAGCTCAACAAGATGTCGCTATTGATGCAGCCCAATCCAATCATAAGGCTGTGTCGACGGACTCGCGCCTGCCCGACGGCACCGAGTATGTCTCTTGGGAACAGCCGCTAACATTTTCAAAGACCTACTACGTTGACAATAACTCCGCCAAGGCCAATGACAACGGACCGGGCACCCGCGAGCGGCCCTTCCGCACCATCAACAAGGCTGCCCAGGTCCTCCAGCCAGGCGAACGCGTGGTCATCGCCTCCGGCATCTATCGCGAGTGCGTCCGCCCGGTGCGCGGCGGCACGGGTCCAGCTCAGATGATCAGCTACGAAGCCGCCCCAGGGGCAAAAGTTTTCGTCAGAGGCTCTGAAATCCTCAAAGACGGCTGGCAGCAGGAGTCCATCCCAATCCGCCGTTTCGGCGGCGGAGGCCCAGCCGGCCAGGGTGAAAGCCAGATCGCCTGGCAACATGAGCTCACCGGCACGATGTTCCCCGACGCCTACAACCCCTTCGGCCTGGCCAGCGCGCCGGGAGATCGCTCCTGGCTCGACACTAAATCGGTCGACATGGGTCCGTATTTCCGCCGGCGTGGATTAGTCTTTGTGGACGGCAAACCGCTGGAGCCGATGGAGCAGCTTCGCGAACTGGCAAGCGCGCGGCTGCCCGGCCCCCCGCCTCCAGGTGCGCCCGTGCCTCTTACCGGCCTGCCTGCTCGCTCACGCGGCGGTCCCATCATGCAGGAGATCGGCGGCTCGCCCGATGCAAGGTTCTGGGCCGATAACTCGGGAAACGCCCTTCACATCCGAATACCCGCTGGCACTCCCGCCGAGCATATGATCGAAATCACCACCCGCGAGCAGGCCTTCGTCCCTGCGCAAAAGGGTCTTGCCTTCATCCGCGTCAAGGGAATCACCTTCCAGCACGCCGGCAACGGTTACCCGGTTCCGCAGCGCGGCCTGGTATCCACCGCCGGTGGCAATCACTGGATCATCGAGGGCAACACCATCGAATGGGCCAACGGTACCGGCCTCGATATCGGCAACGGCGACTGGAATGGCGGTCCCACGCCGCAAGCCGGTGTATCTCAGATCATCCGCGGTAACACGATTCGCTACTGCGGCGTCGAAGGTCTCGCAGGCATGGGAACCCAGGACACCCTCATCGAGGACAATCTCATCGAGTGGTGCGGTTGGGCAGATGCGGAACGCGCATGGGAAGCTGCCGCAGCCAAGTTCCACCGTGCCCAAAACATGCTCTTCCGCCGCAACGTGGTCCGCCATATCCGCCATGCCAACGCGGTCTGGTTCGACAGCGGTGACGTGAACTGCCGCATCACCAGCAACGTGTTTGCCGACGTCCTCACCGTGAGCGCCGCCGTGCACATGGAAATGAATCTCAATCTGGACCAGATCGACAACAATGTGATTTGGAACGTCCGCAACGCCGAGCCGGGTACGCCCGGCCAGAGAGGATGCGCGGGTTCCGGCGTATTCATCAATGCCAGCGATCGTCTGACAATCGCACAAAATCTCATCGGCCGCTGTGAAAACTCCGGAGTTTTTGCCATTACGCGCCCGGATCGTGCTGGCAGCGGAACCGCCCAGGAAAACAATATCTATAACAACATCTTCACCAGTTGCGGCAAGTCAGCCATCGTCTTCCTCAACCAACACAACGAGGCCGACGGTAACCTCTATCTCTCTATGCCACGCGAGTTTCTAGGATTTTTCACATCCGGCTCGATGCAGTGGCTCGACTTGCCGGCTTGGCGCGAGGCGCACGGCTGGGACAAACACGGAGCTTTGGGCGACATGCAGGCAGATTTTGATCCTGACCGCCTGGAACTGACGATTAGCAGCAGCCAGCCGTTCCCAAAGGTGAGTGCATTCAATCACATTAACAACGATATGCTCGGCACGGTCACCGGAGAATCCAGAGTTCCAGGCCCCTTAGCCGACCCCGGCGCCAAGCGCATCTGGCAGATTGACCCTCGCTCGGTGGCTCCGGCAGGAAACCGGGTCTGATAAATATTTGGCAATGTGAACACTTCTGTCACGGCAGAGGATGATGCAAAACCGGGATTGGTAACGGTAAACGCCGTTCTGTTCGGTAACCAGATAACTCCACAATACTAATAATCTGAAGAGTGTTCGGTGAGACGGCCTAGACCGGATCCCGATGTTCAGTGGTCTGTCTGGGAACAGATAGAAAAGGGACTGTGGAATTCCCTAGTAGAGAATCCTCCGAGTTTCACCGCGAGGTAGAGTGGCAGAGAATGCTCTCTGGTCCCTTTCAGAACTGAATCCCCACGAGTTTGCCCGGAAAGTTATGGGCAGTTGAAATCTCTCTATAAACTATTGCTTATAAAGGCTTAATGGCGGAGGGAGAGGGATTCGAACCCCCGGTACCCTTGCAGGCACAACGGTTTTCAAGACCGCCGGTTTCAACCGCTCACCCATCCCTCCGCAAGGCGTCGGGCTATCTTCGATTGTACGTCGAAAGAGTATTTTCCGGCAGGATTTGGTGGCGAAGGGCCGGCATAGCAACAAAAAAGGGGAGTCTGAGCGGCTCCCCCTTTATTGAAGGCGATGAGGTGAGTTACTTTTTGCCTTGCAGTTCGTCGGCCAGGGCATTGGCGCCGTAGAGCTTGCGCAGCCCCTCGATCATGCCGGCCGAGTGCACCGCGACTGCCCGGTTCTTGCTGCCGTCATAAACAAAATCGCCGGCCAGCGACTCGATATTGCCGTCGAAGATCAGGCCCACCAGTTCGCCGTCGCGATTGACAACGGGCGAGCCGGAGTTGCCGCCGATGATGTCGTTGGTGGTGACGAAGTCGAGCGGGGTGGAGAGATCGAGTTTGTCGCGGTTGGCCGCTTCCTTCGGCGTCAGGTCGAAGGGCGGTTGGTTGCTAAAGCTGGCGGCGCGGTCGTAGAGCCCAAAGAAGGTGGTGAAGGGCGGAGCGATGGTGCCGTTATAGGGATAGCCATCGACGGCGCCGTAGCTCAGCCGCAGGGTGAAGGTGGCGTCGGGATAGGCGTCCTTGCCATAGACCATGAAACGAGCCTTACCGAGCTTTTCACCGGCGGGAGTTAGCACGCTGTTGATGGTGTCGCGAATACGGCGGTAGGTTTGGCGGTTGATGGGATCGACGCGGCGCGCGGCCACGATCATGGGATCAGTGGATGCGGCCACGGCGGCCTCGCCGCCATCAAGCAACGACTTGCGGAAGGTTGGATCGGCCAATTTGGTTCCGTCCACCAGAGCATTGACGGCCGCATCCACATCGCCGCCCTGCAGGATGGCCTGTACAAAGGCATCGTCCTTGCCCAGTTTTTCCTGAGCCAGCTTGAGTGCGAAAGCCATGTAAAGCTTTTCCGTGGAGGGATAGATCTTTGCCGGTGACATCATTTGTTGATTGAGCGATTCCAACCGGGCATCGTGATACTGCGGCAGACGCTCGCCGTCGGGTTTTTTAATCTCGGTGACGAGCTGGACAATCTGCAGGGCGATAGTGAATAACCGGCTGTCGGTGCGGCGGAAGATTTGGCTTTTAATCTCCGGTTTCATCTTCTCTTCCGCGCCGGCAATCTCGTCCCATGCTTTGCCGTAGTCTTTTTTCCACTCTTTATTGGCATTCACCCGGGAACGGAAATCGGCTTCATCGGCCTGCTTTTTGGCCAGAATTGCGGGATCGGCGAGGGCATCGCGGCGTCCAAGGTAAACCTTGAGGCTGTTTTGCAAACCAAATATGGTGGTGCCCACCAGGCGTTGATTCTCTGTACTCTGCGCGGCAAAGGCCTGCGCCGTGGCAATGCGGCGTTGGTAGTACTCAATCATGGCCGGCCCGTGTACGTCGCGTTCTATCAACAACTGGGCCACGGTTTCATCACGCTCGGTCGAGCCGGGATGGCCGGAGACGAAGACCAATTCGCCGGGCACGGCGCCCTTGGCGCTCCACTTGAGAAAGTTTTCGGAGTTGATCGGCTTGCCATTTTCATAGACGCGGAAGATGGCCATGTCGAGATCGTAGCGTGGATAGGTGAAGTTATCCGGGTCGCCGCCGAAGAAGGCGGCCTGCTGCTCGGGAGCAAAGACAATGCGCACGTCGCGGTAGGCCTTGTAAGTGTAGAGCCAGTACTCGCTGCCCTGGTAGAAGGAAACCACGTCGGAGCGCAGACCGGTCTTGTCCTTACTTTCCTTTTCGATGGCCGCAATCTCGGCGTCGCGAGCCTTAAGCGCCTTGGCCTCGTCACGAATGTCCTTGGCCGCGCCCTGCACCCGCGTGGTTACGTCCTGCATGCCGACCAGCACGTTCACCTCAAGGTCGGGAGACTTCATCTCAGCCTCCGGCGTGGCCGCATAGAAACCGTCGCGCACATAATCATGCTCGGCCGTGGAGTTTTTCTGCAACTGGCCGCGAGCCACGTGGTGATTGGTGAGCACCAGGCCGTTGGGGCTGACGAACGATCCCGAGCCGCCGTCCATAAAGCGCACGCTGGAGAGGCGCAGATGGTCCAGCCAGGCCTGGCTGGGATGGAAGTTGTATTTGGCCGCCAACTGCTTGAGGGGCGGGTTGTCAAAGGTCCACATGCCTTCTTCGGCGTGGATCGCAGGCGCGGCGGCCACGAGCAACGCCGCGGTAAGCAGCAGAACTGAACGAAGTTTGCGAGCGAACATATAACTCCTCATGGGTTAGCGGTGTTAGCGGAGCTAGCTGCGTTAGTAAGACTGACGGAGCCAGAGTGGCTAACAACGCTAACTCCGCTAACTCCGCCTAAGTTACGGCATTACCAGCACCTCTACGCCGCTGGCAGCGTCCTTCTGGCGGAAGATTTGCTCGATGGCTTTCTGAAACTCCTCCGGCTTCGCGTTGGGAATGTCGGTGAAGGTTTGCGGATTACGATCGGTCAACGGAAACCAGGAACTCTCCACCTGGACCATAATACGGTGGCCGCGGCGGAAGGTGTGGAAGAGATCGGGCATGGTGAAGTCAATTTCGGTTTGCTTGCCTGGCGTTAACGGCTCCGGCTTCTCCCAGCTGTTACGGAACTTCGCGCGGAACGGTTCGCCGCGCACCAGTTGCTGGTAGCCGCCCATGTGCAACGGCGGCGCGTCGAGAATGCGCTTGCTGCCGTGGGAAGTATCTTCCGGATCGGGGTAGTCCTGCGGATAAACGTCGATGAGCTTCACGTCGAAGTCGGAGTCCGTGCCGGAGCTGGAGATCTTGAGTTTAGGCGAGATGGGTCCGGCGATGGTCACGTCCTCATCGAGGGGCTCGGTCTGATAGACGAGCACGTCCGGCCGGTAGCTGGCGAAACGCTGGTCGTCCACCATGTAGCGCTGCGGAACGGTGTCGGCGGTGTAGCCCACAAAAGGGACGGGATGATTGGGGTCGCTGAGATACTCGTCCACGCCGCTCTGCTCGGCAGGCGGATCGAAGCTCAGCTTGCCGCCGCCATGGAAGTAAAGCGTTTTGGGCTGGGCGGCCTTGGGCGGCCATGCATCAAAGTTGTGCCAAACGTTCGTGCCCGTCTCGAAGACTACCGCGCGCGGCAGTTCTTTTCCTTTGCCTTTCAGATAGTACTCAAAGAAAGGAAACTGCACGTTGAGGCGAAAGTATTCGGAGGTCTTTGCATTGAACTGCACATCGCCCAGATGGGAGCCATCGCTGCGCACCCAGCCGCCATGCACCCAGGGGCCTTCGACCAGCGTCGCGGGCGTCTTGGGGTTGAATTTGCTGATGGCGTAGAAGGTCTTGAAGGGTCCGCTCAAATCCTCTGCGTCGTACCAGCCGCCTACCACCAGAACCGCGCAGCGCACGTTCTTCATGTGGCGCGAGAGATCGCGGGCCTGCCAATAACTGTCGTAGGTATCGTGCCGGGTCTGGTCGGTAAAGAGCCAGTTGGAGACTTTGAGATAGAGATTGGCGATATTGCCGGCCTGGAGATAGAACTTGTAACTGTCGGGCGTGCCGTAGTCGAAGGGAACAGATGGTTTCGGGGTGAGCGGGGTCTCCTGCGGCTTGAAGAAGGTGTAGAAGCCGAACATGGCGCTCAGCATGTAGGCGCCGCCGTGATAGGCATCGTCGCCCAGGAAGAGGTCGGTCATGGGCGCCTGCGGGCTGGCGGCCACCAGCGCGGGATGCGAGTCGATAATGGATGCGGATGTATAGAAGCCGGGATAGGAGATTCCCCAGATGCCCACTTTGCCGTTGTTGTTGGTGACGTGTTTGAGCAGAAACTCGATGGTGTCATAGGTGTCCGAGGCGTCGTCCACGTCAGCGGGCGACCTTTTATCGTCGATGTGCGGACGCATCTCCTGAAACTCTCCCTCGCTCATCCAGCGGCCGCGCACGTCCTGGTAGATAAAGATGTAGCCGCTCAGCTCGAACTCGTCAGAAGAGGATGGGCCAAGGTGGCGGGGATACTGGTCCTCGCCGTAGGGAGCGACGCTATAGGGAGTGCGGTCCATGAGGAAAGGAAAGGGGCCGGCGGCTACATCCTTGGGCACATAGACAGCGGTAAACAGCCGCTTGCCGTCGCGCATGGGGATGCGGAACTCGTACTTGGTGTAGTGGGCGCGGACGTAGTCTTCCTTGGGCGCGTCGGGGGCTGCGGGCTCGCCGCTGAGCAGCGCGGCTGGTAGGGCAAAAACGGCTAGAACGATGAAGGAAATGCGGTACAACTTGAGCATCTTCGGCAACAGTCTCCTGAGCAACCAGATTACTCCAGCAGGGTGGGCGAATGGCAGGGCGGGCCGCACAGTTGAAGCCCCGCGGAACTGCCGGGCGTCTTTCTATACTCAAAGCATGGTCAAGGCTCCGGTTTGCGGATGGACGCTGGAAGAGGCTGCACGCGGGCGCGGAGCGCTGCGCATTGCCGGAGTGGACGAGGCGGGATGCGGGCCGCTCTTCGGGCCGGTGGTCGCTGCCGCTGTCATTCTTCCAAAAGGCTGCCGCCTGCAAGGCCTGACTGACTCGAAGAAGCTATCGGCGAAGAAGCGCACGGAGTTGGACGCGGCGATTCGCGCCCGTGCGGTTTGCTGGGCCATCGCCGAGGTGGACGCCGAAACCATCGACCGCATCAACATTCGCCGGGCGTCGTTGCTGGCTATGCGGCGCGCCGTGGAGCAATTGGCGCAATGTCCGGATTTCTTGCTGATCGATGGCCGCAACACGATTGACTGGGATTGCGAACAGAAGGCCGTCATCCGGGGCGACGGGACCAGCTTTTCTATCGCAGCGGCTAGTGTGCTGGCCAAGGTTTATCGCGACCGATTGCTGGTGGAGCTGGACGGCGCGTATCCCGGCTACGGCCTGGCGCGGCACAAGGGCTATGGTTCGCGGGAACATATCGCTGCTCTGGCCCGGCTGGGACCGACGCCGCTGCATCGCAGGAGCTATAGTCCGGTAGCGCAGATGTTGCTGCGATTCGAATAAACAATCGTCTTATGACGGGTGCCCCATCCATTTCGCGCTTTTTGCGAAATGGGTGGGAATAAGCGAACCTCAAACAGCATCCCGTTCATGCAGCACGCGCAAAGGGCCATTGCTTCAGCCGCCGGGCACGCACCATATAGATCAGTGTGCCGGATATGGCGATGGCGGCGGCAACCGCCAGGCCGTCGAGGGCGTGGCTGCGATTGACAAGCATGAAGACGAATCCGGCGATAGCAACCAGTGGCGGCAGGGGATAGAGCGGCATGCGGAAGGGGCGCTCAAGCTCAGGACGCTGGATGCGGAGCAAAATAACGCCCACGTGTTGCAGAAAAAATTGCAGCAGGATGCGGGTGATGACCAGCATGGTGATGACCTGCGCCAGTGAAAAGAAGCAGAAGAGCGAGGCGACCAGGCCGAGAGCGACCAACGAGCGGTGGGGAATGTTGTAGCGCGGATGAAGTGCGGCGAGAAAGCGGAAGTAATTGCCGTCGCGAGCGGCGGCGTACGGCACGCGCGAGTAACCCAGCAGCAGCGAGAAGACGGAGCCGAAGGCCGTCCAGATGATAAGCGCGGCCATCAGGCGGCCGGCGAAGTTGCCAAAGGCGGAGCGGGCAATGTCGGCCACCAGTTGCAGGCGGACCGTTGCGCCGGCGGAGACGTGCGCGGCGGCATCACGCATGGAAGGAAGCGCGGCCATGTTCATGGCAACGTAAAACGCGGCGACGAACAGGACCGATAGCAGAATCGCGCGCGGAATGGTCCGTTCCGGTCTGCGCACTTCTCCGCCAAGGAAGCAGATGTTGTAGTAACCCCAGTAACAGTAAGTAGTCAGCAGCGTGGCCTGGGCCAAACCACCGAGCGCTACTGGGAGGGAGAGCGTAGGCGAGGCGGGCATCTGCCAGTTGTGTGCGAAGCCGGAGACGATGACTCCGGCGATGGCCGCCAGCACCCCGGCAAAGAGCACCCAGGCCAGCCGCGTGATGGAACTGAGATTGCGATAGAGCAGCGCCGTGACCAGCAGGCAGGCGGCGGCTGCTGCGAAGTTAGTGAAGTGCAGCGCGGGCAACGCTGCGAAGGGAGCACGGTCCAGCCCCGGCCAGAACCAGGCGAGGAAGCTCGATAGGCCAATGCAGCCCGATGCGATGGCCAGCGGCGCGGTGAAGCTCATCTGCCAGACGTAGAGAAAGCTGAGCCAGTTGCCGGCGCGCTCCGGGCCGTAAATTTCTCGCAAAAAAGCATAAGAGCCGCCGGCGCGGGGGAAGGCCGCGCCCAGCTCGGCCCAGACTAGGCCGTCGGCCACGGCGATGACCGCGCCCAAAACCCAGGCCCAGACCGAGAGCCGGTAGCCCGCCGCCGCGATCACCAGCGGCAGCGTGATGAAGGGGCCGACTCCGATCATCTCCAGCATGTTAAAGGCCACGGCGGAGCGCAGGCCGATGCGGCGCTGGAGGCTGGCGGCGGAGGTGGCGGAGGCGAGGGGCATGAGGCTCTGACGCTCCCCGGATTGTACACTGACGGAAGTATGTTCTTTGCCGATAAGTCTAATCAAGCAGCAGCGGGTGCGGCCTTTGCCGGTCTGATTCTGGCAGGCGTCCTCTCCGTTCGCCTGGCTTGTCAGCAGCCTGTCCAACAGCCTGCCCGGCAGCCCGTGCCCGCTGCGCTGATACTTGCATCCGTTTCCTTGCCTGAGCTGAGCGACGTTGCCCTACCCTTGCCTGAGGACCGCGGCGCTGCTGCTTTGGAGCAAGCGCTCAAGCGCCTGACGACCACCGCCAGCCTGATGATCATCGTGGCGCATCCGGACGATGAAGACGGCGCTCTGCTGACTTACCTTTCGCGCGGCATGGGCGTGCGAGCGTCGCTGCTGACGCTGACCCGTGGCGAGGGCGGCCAGAACGCCATGGGCGAGGAGAGCTACGACGCGCTGGGGCTGATCCGCACAAACGAACTGCTGAAGGCTAGCGAATATTACGGCGCAAAACAGCTCTGGGGCACGGAGGCCGACTTCGGCTTCTCCAAAACGCAGGAGGAGTCCTTCGCTAAATGGGGGCACGATCGCGTTTTGTATGATGCCGTGCTGGCGGTGCGACGCGAGAGGCCGCAGGTCATTCTCTCCACCTTTGTTGGCGGCGTCAGCGACGGCCACGGCCACCACCAGGTCTCCGGCGAGATTGCGCAGGAGGTCTTCAAGGCGGCTGGCGACCCGGCAGTATTTCCCGAACAACTGAAGAACGGCCTGCAGCCCTGGCAACCACTGGCCGTTTACTCGAGGACGCCCTTTGCGCCCATTAAGGACGGAAAGATGTTCGACTACGCCACCGGCAAGTGGGCTCCGGCGCGCTTCAAGAATTACGTCACCGGCGAGTGGATTGAGGGCGCGCCTTCGGCCGATGTGACGATTCAGGTGGGCACGCTGGACCCTATTCTGGGGCGCAGTTACATGCAAATTGCGCGCGAAGGATGGGGCCGGCAGAAGTCGCAGAATGGCGGCGCGAATCCGGTGCTGAGCGGGCCGGCAGAGACGAGTTATCACTTATGGGCTGTGGCGCCCGCGGCGCGGAAACGGCCGGCGGACTACACTCCCCTTGACAAACCCTTGGAGATACCGAAGATCGATGCGGATCTATTTCACAACCGCTTCGTGTCGATCGACACCTGGATCGGCGGGCTGCCGCAATTGGTCAAAGCTCCGGCCCCACGATGGCTGGTTCTTGGACTGGCCGAGATTGGCGGCAATCTCAGGGATCTGCTGGCAGAACGGAAGGGTCAGGAAGAAATCGAGACCGCGCACAAGCTGGCGGCCATCTACCGGCAGACGCTCGATATTCGCGCAAGAGTGCAGGTCGCGCCGGAAGCGGAGCTGGACGCTCGCTCCAAAGCCAGCCTGCTCTTTGAACTCGACCTGAAGATCGAGCAATTCCAGACTGCGCTCAAGGAATTGCTCGGCCTGGACATGATCGCCTTCCGAACGAACTCTGCCAGCGCGCAGGGAGGGGGGCCATTCGGTGGCGGCTCGGCCGACGAGGTTTCGCGAAGCGTCTCTCCGGGCGAGGAATTTCTGGTGCGCGTCCACGCCGCGCAGGCCACGACAGAGACACGACTCGACCGGGTCTGGCTCGACAGCCGCAGTGGCGACTCGTGGAAGACAGAGAACGTAAACGGAGCCTTTGACTCATCGGCTCCCGTCAGCGATCCGATCTTTCGCGTTCATGCCGCCGAAAACGCCGAGCCTACCCAGCCTTACTTCACCCGCCCCAACATCGAGCAGCCTTATTACGACCTCATCCATCCGGAGTGGCGCTTGCGCTCCTTTGCTCCTTATCCGCTGTCGGCCTGGGCCGAGTTCACCTTTGACGGCCTTCCCGTTCGCATCGGCGAAGTCGTCCAAACCATGGCCCGTGTTCCCGGTGTGGGCGGAGTCTATGAGCCACTGGTGGTTACGCCGGCCATTGGCGTCCGCGTCGAGCCTGAGTCGCGCATTCTGCCTCTTGACGGTTCGGCGCTGCCGGTGCGAGTAACCGTTCATACGCAAGCAGCGGCGGAAGGAACGGTCGCGCTAGAGCTTCCCGCTGGTTGGGCTGCTCAACCGGCAGAGGCCAAGTTTCACACGACGCGCGCGGGCGACACGGAGCCATTTCTGTTTTCCGTCACCCCGGATGGTGCTACAACTGGTGCGTATAACATCGAGGCCGTCGCCCGCTCCGGCGGGCACGATTACAAGACCGGCTGGCAGAGCGTGGGTTATACCGGTCTGCGGCCCTATAACCAGTACAAGCTCGCCGAGTTGAAGACGAGCAAGGTGGACGTGAAGCTCGCCTCAGGGCTGCGCATCGGCTACGTGATGGGTACCGGCGATCTGGTTCCCGAGGCCATCGAGGGGCTGGGTGGTGCGGCGCATCTTCTTACCGCGGCAGAGCTGGCTTCTGGAGATCTCTCCGCCTGGAACGTCATCGTCATCGGCATTCGCGCCTACTCCGTGCTCCCCGAGCTGGCCGCGGCACAGCCGCGTCTAGATGAGTTTGTGCGTCGCGGCGGAACGCTGATTGTCCAGTACCAAACCGGAAACTTTCCCGCGCCCTTTCCGCTATCGATGTCGCGCATGGCGGAGCGGGTGGTGGACGAGACTGCTCCGGTGAAGCTGCTGGAGCCGGCAAATCCGTTACTACGCTGGCCCAACGCCATTGGCAATGCGGATTTCGACGGATGGGTCGAGGAGCGCGGCCATTCATTTCTCGATAGCTGGGACGCGCACTACACAGCGCTGACCGAGACCGCCGATCCTGGCCAGGATGCGCAACGCGGCGGCCTGCTGGTGATGCATCCCGGCAAGGGAACGTATATCTATGTGGCCTATGCGCTCTATCGCCAGCTTCCGGAGTTAGTGCCGGGCGCGTACCGATTGCTGGCCAACATGCTCAGCGCGGGTCAGGAAAACGCAGCGCATGTGGATCAAACGCAAGCGCCGCATCCATAGTCGAAAAGGAGATTTTGGTTGAAAGCTCGAGCATGGACGATTGCGGCGGTTCTTTCGCTGCTGATGATGATGGCGGCCGAGATTGTCTTCTCCGTTCGGGGCGAGTCGCTGAGTTGGGATGAGGGCGACCACATTTTTGCCGGCTATATGTCGCTCAAGACCCATGATTACGGCCTCAATCCCGAGCACCCTCCACTGGCCAAGATGGCCGCGGCGCTTCCGCTGCTGTCCATGGCTCTTCGCGTGCCGCCGCTTCAGGGCCGTTATTTCAAAGACGAAGCCTACTATGACGGCCGGGAGATGATCTACCACAACGGCCCGGGCGATGGCGGCCGCTACACGGCAGACGCCATCATCTTCCGCGCCCGTATGGGCGTGCTGCCTTTCGTCCTAATTCTTGCCCTGCTCACGTTTCTGGCTGGCAGGGAGATGTTCGGAACGGCAGCGGGGCTAATCGCCATGATCCTGGTCGTCTTTGAGCCGACCATTGTTACCAACGGTCCCTTTGTTACAACCGACACAACTGTATCTTGTATGTTCCTGGCCAGCATCTATAGCTTGTATCGCTGGGTCAAAGCGCCCAGCCTGTTACGGCTTCTCACTGTCGGTCTGGCTTGCGGATTGGCACTGGCCTCCAAGCATTCCGCAATTATGCTGCTGCCCATGCTGATCGCCCTCCTCGCGGGAGAGTTGGTTGTCCGTTGTATTTCGCTCCGGCGCGCTGCGTCGGGCACGGCCCTGGTGCGGGCCTGCGGCCTCCATGCATTAAAGCTCTTTGGCGGACTGGCTGCAATTTCGGTGCTTGCCATCCTTGTTCTGTGGGCGTTTTACGGATTTCGTTATGCGGCGCGTCCCGCCGGGCTGCATCTCGATCCCAATCTTGCCGCCTCCGTTCAAAGACTCAAACCATTCGAGGCTCAAGGAATCCTCTTCTTTGCCCGCTATCACCTTCTTCCCGAGAGTTATCTCTACGGTCTCGCCGACGTGAGACAGATGGGCAACGATATGCCCTCTTACATATTCGGCAAGGTCTATGGCCACGGTGTCTGGTTCTATTTTCCCGTGGCGATGGCCATCAAATTAACACTGGGTATGATCGGACTGCTGGGAATCGCCGTCGCGGCTCTATTGACCGGAAGGTTGCGTCTCACTCGTGAGATATATTACCTGGTCGTGCCGGCGGCGATCTATCTTGTCATTGTGATCGTATCGCCGCTCAACATAGGTATTCGCCATGTTTTGCCGGCGCTTCCCTTTCTCATCCTGCTGGCGGCGGGCGGCGCCTGCGCCGTGGCGCGCAACAGCAAAACATGGCGCTACGCCGTTGCGGCGCTCGTGGCCGCCCACTGCATCAGCTCTCTGATGGTCTTTCCCAATTACATGGCCTACGCCAACGAGGCCTGGGGAGGCCCCAGCCAGACGTACCGCTACCTGACCGACTCCAATACCGACTGGGGACAGCAACTTATCGCAGTCAAGGACTATGTCGACAAGCATAATATCCACGAGTGCTGGTTCGCCTATTTTGTCTCGCCCTTTATTCTGCCCAGCGATTACGGCATACCGTGCAAACTGCTGCCAACCGCCGATACTGGATGGGCCAGGATGGAGCTTGAGGTTCCGCCCGTCGTTCATGGCCCGGTATTCATCAGCTACTCGGATCTCAACAGCTACGAGTTTGGCACCGAGAAACTAAACCCATACCAGGACTTCATTGCGCGTAAGCCGGATGCGGTAATCCAATATGGCGTCGCCGTCTATAACGGCGATTATTCCATCCCTATGGCGCAGGCCATCAGTCACGTTTACAAGGCCTGGCGGCTACGCCAGAGCAAAGACCTTGCGGGAGCGCTCCAGGAGGCCGAAACCGCCGTCAGCATCGATCCCCAATTCATCGCTGCGCAACGCGTGCTTGGCCGCTTGCTTCAAGACCAGGGAAGAAATGCGGAGGCTGTCAGCCACTACAACCAGGCTATGGCCATCGCTCGCGCAATGGACCCATCGGCTCAGGCGGAGCCGGTCAACTGGATCAACCAGCGGCTCGCCGAGATCTCCAAATCAACTGCCCAGGTAAAGTGATATACGGCGACAGTGAAGGCTGTCTAGTCGTGTAGAACCACATTTAAGAGCGATTTGTGTACTTTAATGCCGCCGTTGTAGTCGATAAAGCCCAGCTTGCGAAAACGATTCATGAAGAAGCTGACGCGCGACCGCGTAGTCCCGATCATCTCCGCCAGAGTTTCCTGCGAAATCTTGGGAATCAGAGACTCCGGTTCGCCGGGCTGCCCGAAATCCGCCATCAACAGCAGAATCCGCGCCAGCCGTTTCTCGCTGGAATTGAAGAGCTGATCGACCAGGTCCGCCTGGGTTCTCATGCTGCGCTCCAGCAGAAATTTCAGAAACATGTCACTGAAGGCGTGCTCCTCGTGCATGACGCGAATCATCTCTGACCGCTCAATTTTGAGGGCGGTACATTGGGTGATGGCCGTAGCCGTGGCCATGCGCAACCCCTGCGTACCGGCCATCGATTCCTCGCCCACAAAGTCACCCGCCGTGAGCAGCGCGATAGTTGCCTCTTTGCCCTCCTTGGAGATTACCGTGAGTTTCGCGCGACCGCTCTGTATATAAAAAACGCAATCGGCCGCATCGCCCTGCGTGAAAAAAGCCTCCTTGGGCTTCAATCGCACAATTCTCCGCCCCAGCCCGGCTTGCGCCAGGAAAGCTGCCGGATCAAACCGCACCTGATTCAAATCCGCCATTCGATCGATCTGTCCCCTTCCGCGATTTGGCCCGAGGTCTTTCCGATGAGATACCGAAGCGCACCGCCTTTCTTATCCCAGGTTCGAGCACAATGACACAAGTTTTCTATAAATTCGTCGGGATTAATAGGCGCGTCTGTTCAATTTTGCTCATATTTTAACTAATAGTATTCAATAAGGCGGAAATACTTTCAATATTGTGAAAAATCTGTGTAAAACCGAAAAGCAACACAACTCCGCCTCTGTCTCTGTTCAGCTTCCAGCAGCCTCCCGGCGCCTTCTTCCACAACACCGGACTTACCATAAGTTATTGCAATACAGCGACTTGACTCCCCAGGTATTTCAGGCCTTGTGACCGTGACAACAACGGTAGAGAGCTATGAGCCAATTCTGCGATACTGCATCCGAGCCGGTGCTACGGGAAAGACAGTGGCCGGGATTTTAATTTGTGGGAGCTGATAATTATGCGAGTTCTCGTTGCTTACGCAAGCCGCTACGGCGCCACGCAAGGCATCGCGGAGCGCATCGCCGCCACACTCCGCCAGCAAGGCCTGGAAGTCACGGTCGAGTCTGCGCAGCAAGCCGGCGATCCAGCCGGTTACGACGCCGCCGTCATTGGAAGCTCTATCTACATGTTCCACTGGATGAAGCCGGCCACCAGGTTTGTGCGGCGCAACTCGAAGGCGTTCGCCACGCGGCCTGTGTGGCTCTTCAGCGTCGGTCCGCTGGGCAACAAGGCCAAGGATGATCGGGGCCGCGACTACTGCGAGATTTTGGAACCCAAAGAGATCGCAGAGTTCAAGGGGACAGTCAAGCCCAGGGAGCACAAGGTCTTCTTTGGCGCAATGGACGGGAGCAAACTGGGCTTCTGGCATCGGCTCATCTATAAGCTGCCCGCCAACCGCGACGGCGCGCTCTTCCCTAATGGAGACTTCCGCAACTGGGCCGCGATTGATGCCTGGGCCGTCAGCATAGCGCAGGCGCTGAAAGCTCTATAAGCACCAGGCCGGATGATTATTCTTGCCGTCCCTCAGCAAATCCTTGGCAACTGCTCGCCGATCTGCTGCGGAATCACGCGGTTTGCGCCCATGCCGGTGCGGGCTATTAACATTCGAGGATGTTCGGCGGTCACGCGGCCGATGCGGGCGGCGTCCGTGCCCAGCGGATGAGTGCGCAGAATTTTGAGAATTGTCTCGGCAGCCTGGGGCGCGACGAAAAACACCGCCTTGCCCTCGTTGGCTACGTAGACCGGGTCGAGGCCGAGCAACTCGCAGGCGGACTGGACTTCAGGGCGCACCCGAAGGCTTGGCTCGTCGATCTCGATGCCGACGCCCGAAGCCGTAGCAATTTCATTCAATGTAGAGGCGAGGCCACCGCGGGTGGGGTCGCGCATGGCATGAACCGATGCGCCTTCGGCTGCCAGCACTTCAGCGATCATCCCGTTGAGCGCGGCGCAATCGGAGCGAATCTGGCTCTCGAACTCCAACCCCTCGCGTACGCTCATGATGGCCATGCCGTGGTCGCCGATGGTTCCGGAGATGAGAATCGCATCTCCCGCCCGCGCGTGATCTGGTCCGACCGTGATTCCTGGCCGCAGCAGGCCCACGCCCGCTGTGTTGATGTAGCAGCCGTCGCCGTGTCCGCGCTCCACGACCTTGGTGTCACCAGTGACAATCTTCACGCCTGCCGCCGCCGCCGCCCGCGCCATCGCATCAATAATCGCCGCTAACTGCGCCAGCGGAAAGCCTTCTTCCAGGATGAAGCTGGCGCTCAAAAACTTTGGCTCTGCGCCGGAGACAGCCAGGTCGTTCACCGTGCCATTGACCGCCAGCTCGCCAATCGATCCGCCGGGAAAAAACAACGGCTGCACGACGTAGGAATCGGTGCTCATGGCAAGTTTGCAGCCGCCGAGGTCGAGGATAGCGGCATCGCCCAGATTTTCCAGCTCCGGATTGCGGAAGGCAGGCAGAAAGAGGTGCTCCACCAACTCGTTGCCCAGCTTGCCTCCGCCGCCGTGGCCCATCACGATGGTGGGATAATCGGCGAGCGGCAGAGGACAGGACCAGTTTGAAAAATCGGGCGATGTGGACTTTTCTGACATTTTGTACTCTTGAATCCTCTCATCCAGCCCGAGCTAGCAGCTAGAAGCTAGCAGCTAGTAGCTGTTCTTCCCGCTCCCGCCAGCTCCTCCGCTGACAAAAACCGCCCGTAGTTGTAATAAGCCGCGCAGGCGCCTTCGCTCGAAACCATCGTCGCCCCCAGCGGATGACGCGGCGTGCATTGCTTGCCAAAGGCAGCGCACTCGGAGGGCTTGATGACCCCGCGCAGCACGTCTCCGGAGCGGCAGAGCGGCGACTCGGCGGTGCGAATGCCGGAGATTTGGAAGCGCTCTTCGGCGTCGAAGGCGCGATACGGCTCGCTGAGCCTCCAACCGCTCTTCGGAATCACGCCGATGCCGCGCCAGGCCCGGTCGGTCACCTCGAAAACCTCGGCCAGCTGCTTCTGCGCGGCCTTGTTGCCGTCGTAGGTGACGATGCGCTCGTAGGCGTTTTCGACCTCGTGCCGCCCAGCCTCAAGCTGAATCACACAGCGTCGAATCCCATCCAGCAAATCCAGCGGCTCGAAGCCGGTCACAACCATCGGGACCTTGTATTTGGCCGCCAGTGGCGGATACTCCCAGTAGCCCATCACGCTGCATACATGGCCGGCCAGCAGGAAGCCGTCTATCCTGCGGTCGGGCGCGCTCAGGATGGCTTCAATCGCCGGCGGTACTAGAACATGAGACACGAGCAGGGAATAATTCTTCAACCCGCGACGCTTGGCCAGATGAACGCTCATCGCATTGGCCGGGGCGGTAGTCTCAAAACCCACGCCGAAAAATACGACTTGCTTGTCGGGATTCTTAACGGCCAGTTCTACCGCATCCAGCGGCGAATAAACCACGCGCACGTCGCCGCCCGCGCCCTTGACCTGAAATAAATCGCCCTCGGTGCCCGGCACGCGCAGCATGTCGCCGAAGGAGCAGAAGATCACGCCCGGCTGCGCGGCGATGGCCAGCGCCTTGTCGATCAGCTCGAGCGGAGTGACGCAGACCGGGCAACCGGGCCCGTGAATCATCTCGATGCCCGTAGGCAGCATCTGGTCGATTCCATTCTTGATAATCGAATGGGTCTGCCCGCCGCAGACCTCCATGATCTTCCACGGACGCGTGGTGACGGAGACTATCTCCCGCGCCATCCTCTGCGCGATTTCGCCATTGCGGAACTCGGTCAAGTACTTCATTTGCTGGTGCAACTGCCATCCGGGCAAGCCGATTGCGGCGCCGCCGCGGCCCGCGCAAAAGCCTCTTCCTCGCTGCCAAGTTCCTGGTCCAGCATGCCCATGGCGCGGAAGTCTTCGAGCGTCTTCAGCGCCGTCTCCTCGTCGATCTTGGAGAGCGCAAACCCAACGTGGACAATGGTATAGTCGCCCACCTCGACCTCCGGCACGTAGTCCAGGCAGACCCGCTTGACGATGCCGCCAAAGTTCACCCGCCCAATGCGCAGATCACCCTCGGTAGTGATTTCCTCGACTTTTCCCGGAATCGCTAGACACATGGTTCTATTATGCCGGGTTTGGGGGCATTTGTGGTGATTTAAATCACATAATAACGGACATTCAGTACATCCCACCCCGCGCCTCCGCCAGATACCCCAGCCACTCCTCCATCCCCGCGCCGGTCTTTGCCGAGGTCTCAAAAATCCGAATTCCCGGCCGTATCTCGTTGATATTCTTAAGCGCCAGCGCGCGGTCGAAGCCGCACGCCTCGGCGATATCCATCTTGGTGATGACGGCAGCGTCGGCGGAGTTGAAAAGTGTGGGGTATTTCAGAGGCTTGTCCTCGCCCTCGGTGACGCTGAGCAGTACCACGCGAATCTTCTCGCCCAAGTCGTAGCTCGACGGGCAAACCAAGTTGCCCACATTCTCGATAAACAGATAGTCGAGGCCGGCGAGCGTAACGCCCTCCCAACCGTCGAGGTGCCTCGAAATCATCTCCGCGTCGAGGTGGCAGATGCCGTGGGTATTGATCTGGCGGACGGGAGCGCCGCTGCCGGCGAGCCGCCGCGCGTCGTTGTCTGTTTCCAGATCGCCGACCAGCGCAGCCACCCGCACGCCCCGCTCCCGCAACACCTTCAGCGTCCGCTCCAGAAAAGCCGTCTTGCCCGTCCCCGGACTGGAGACCAGATTCAGCACCAGCACGCCGGCGGCCGCGTAGCGTGCCCGCAGCTCCGCCGCCAGTTCATCGTTCTTTTTCAGAATCCCCCGCCGCAGCTCGACAATCCGTGTCGTCATAGATTCACCAAAATCTGTAATGTCATGGCTTCCCCTCGCCATCATCAATCTCAATCGAATCAATTTCCAGCTCGCGGCCCTGGCGCATATCGCTCGATGGCTCGCCGCAACGCGGGCAGCGGAAGCTCTGCACGCCCTCCAGTTCCGATTCCTGCCCGCACGCCGCGCAATGCACCACCACCGGCAGCAGGTTGACCACCAGCCGCGAACCCTCCAGCGGCGTTCCCTCGCTGGCGATGCCCCAGCAGAACTCCAGCGACTCGGGAATCACCGAGGCCAGGACGCCCACGCGCAGCCTGACCTCGAGCACCCGCGCCGCTGGATAAGCCGCCAGCGTCTCCGTCACCGTCTCCACAATGCTGCTCACAATGGAAAGTTCATGCATTCAAGATAAATTTTACGCGCTCGCCTCCTGCTTCGCCTGAATTGCTCCACTCTGTAAGATAAAAGCACAAGGAATAATCCATGCCCAAACCAGCCGCCGCATCCCGCCTTGCCCTCAGCCAGCTTGCCCCCGCCACCATCCAGTCTGAGATTCGCGCCATGACGCTGGAGTGCGACCGCATCGGCGGCATCAATCTGGCCCAGGGAATCTGCGACACTCCGGTTCCCGCCGCAGTCGTGGAGGGCGCGATTCAGGCGATCCGCGAAGGGCAGAACATCTACACCCGCCTCGACGGCATCAGCCGTTTGCGCAACGCCATCTCCGCCAAGCAGAAGCGCGACTACCGCCTGGACTACGACCCGGAGAGCGAAATACTTGTCTCCTCCGGCGCAACCGGTGGACTGCACGCCGCCGCCATGGCCCTGCTCAATCCCGGCGACGAAGTGCTGATCTTCGAGCCGTTCTATGGCTACCACGTAGCTACACTCAAGTCGATGCGCGTCACTCCGGTCATGGTGCCGCTGGCCGAGCCGGATTGGGCGCTCGATCTCGACGCCCTGCGCGCTGCTATCACTTCCCGCACCCGCGCCCTGCTGCTCAACACTCCGGCCAACCCCAGCGGCAAGGTCTTCTCCCGCGCCGAAACCGAAGCCATCGCGGAGATCGTTCAGGAGCACGACCTGTTTCTCATCACCGATGAGATCTACGAATACTTCGTTTATGACGGCGCGCAACACATCCCGCCCGCCTCGCTGCCGGGAATGCGCGAGCGGACGATCATGCTCTCCGGTTTCAGCAAAACTTTTTCTGTTACCGGCTGGCGGGTGGGCTACGCCTGCGCCGATGCCCGCTGGATAGGCGCAATGAGTTACTTCCACGATCTGACCTACGTCTGCGCTCCCTCGGCCCTGCAGTACGGCGCCGCTGCCGGACTGGAGCAGCTTCCGCCCAGCTTTTATACGCAGTTAGCCAGCGACCACCAATCCAAGCGCGCCCGCATCCTCGCGGCTCTCAGCGCCGCCGGCTTCGAGCCCAGCGTCCCCGCCGGCGCTTACTACGTGCTCGCCGGTGCTGCTCGCATCCCAGGCAAAACCGCCGCCGAAAAAGCTCGCTCCCTGCTGGCTGCAACCGGAGTAGCTGCTGTCGCCGGTTCCGCTTTTTTCCGCCCCGGCCACGGAGAAAACTTGCTGCGCTTCTGCTTCGCAAAGAAAGACCACGAATTGGACGACGCCTGCGCGCGGCTGCGGAAGCTGTAACGGTTTTTGTGTGCCCACCACCGCGCCGCTCCGGTAGACTGAGAGGGCGATGAGTATGAACGACAGAATGAAGAGCGCCGCATTACAGGCAACCTATGCCGCCGGGCTGGCTGTCGCGGGCCTGGCCGCCGCACTGATGATGGCTGGTTGCGGAACGCCGGCCGCGCCGCAGCCGCCCTCGCTGAAGCTGCCAGTCCCGGTGGCAGACCTGGCCGCCAGCCGCACGGGCAACCAGGTGACGCTTACCTGGACCATGCCCAAAAAGAGCACGGACAAGCTGCTGCTGAAGGATAACGTGCCGGTGTACATTTGCCACAACGCCAGTGTTGCGGCCGGCGGCAACTGCGTTGCTGCTGGCGCCGCACTGTCTGTTGCTCCAGGAGAAGAAGGCTCCTTTACCGAGACGCTGCCTGCTGAGTTGGCCGCAGGAGCGCCGCGCCCGCTCAGTTACTTTGTCGAATTGAGAAACCACAACGGCCGCTCGGCGGGGCTGTCGAACGCCGCCGTGGTATTGGCCGGAGAAGCGCCCGCGCCAGTGGCCAACCTCAGCGCCGAGGTGCGCAAGACCGGAGTTGTTCTGCGCTGGGAGCCTTTGCAGGCCGCTACTCAGGAAATACGGCTGCGCCGCAAGCTGCTCAACCCGCCGCCGGCCAAACCACAGCAACAGGGATTGCTGACGCCCCAGCCGGAGCCGGTGGAGCAGAACCTGCTGGTGGACTCCTGCGCGCCGGAAGCAGGCAAGGAGGGCTGTCGCGCCCTGGACAGCAGCATCCGCTTCGGCCAGGTCTATGAGTACCGCGCCCAGCGCGTGGCCCGGGTCACGGTGCAGGGCAAGACGCTGGAGCTAGCCAGCGAGCTTTCCGCTCCGGTGCGCGTTGAGGCGCGAGACATCTTTCCTCCCGCCGTGCCCACCGGTTTGGCCGCCGTAGCCACCACGGGCGATAACGGCGTGGGGAATGCAATCGATTTGAGCTGGCAGCCGGTTACCGACGCTGACCTGGCCGGATACGCCGTCTATCGCCGCGAGGGTAACGGGGAGTGGCAGCGCATCTCGCCCGCCGGTCCGCTGGTTCCCCCTGCCTTCAACGACTCTCAAGTCCAGCCGGGCCACAGCTACCGCTACGCCGTCAGTTCCATCAACCAGGGCGGAAACGAAAGCGCCCGCTCGGTGGAGACCGAGGAGTCCGTGCCCAATCCCTGAGGGCCTTTGCCGCATTTGGAGAATTTCCCATGAAATATTGCCGCTTTCTCTTCGAGAATCGTATCCACTATGGCGCGGTAGAAGATCGCGAGGGCGAGCCGTGGATTGTGCGCCTGATCGAGGCTCCCGAAGAGGATCGTGGCTTCCGGCTGGCGTATGGGCGGGAGACTTCCTGGAGCTTTCACTTCGAGTCCATGCCGCTGAGCGCCGCCAATCTGCTGGCTCCGGTTACCCCGTCGAAGATTGTCTGCGTGGGCCGCAACTATCGCGACCACGTGAAGGAGTTGGGGCACGAGATGCCTGCCGAGCCGCTGATCTTTCTCAAGCCGGTGTCGGCGTTGAATAATCCCGGAAGCGTGGTGCGCATGCCCGCCGCTTCGGCTCGCGTGGACTATGAAGGCGAACTGGCGGTGGTGATGGGCCGCCGCACGCGCAATCTCAAAGAAGAAGCCTGGCGCAAAGCGGTGCGCGGCTACACGCTGGCCAACGACGTGACCGCCCGCGACCTGCAAGAAAAAGACGGCCAGTGGACCCGCGCCAAGGGCTTCGACAGCTTTTGTCCAGTCGGCCCGGTTGTCAGCGACGAACTGGACCCCGAAGCCGGACTCATTCTGGAGACGCTCGTGAATCGTGAGCTGCGCCAGCACGGCTCGACACTGGACTTCATCTTTCCGATTCCCAAACTGCTCAGCTACATCAGCGCTGTTATGACTTTGGAGGCAGGCGACCTGGTGCTGACCGGAACGCCTGCCGGGGTGGGTCCGCTCAAGGCCGGGGATTGCGTGGAAATCTGCATCCCCGGGTTGGGCGTGCTGGCCAACACATTCCAGCCGGAGCAAGTTTAAACCGAAACCGCTCATGTGCAACCTTGACCGCTCCCATGAATCTAAAGAACGGTAGACTGAAACCGAACGCGCCTGAAATATGACGCGTGCGCCTCCAGGAGGAATCATGCCGCAGAATTTATTGGAACAGTTGCGCAAGTACACGATCGTTGTTGCCGATACGGGCGACATTGAGGCGATTGGCAAGTTTCGTCCCCAGGACTCGACCACCAATCCCTCGCTGATTACCGCGGTGGCGCAGTTGCCGCAGTACCGGCCGATTGTGGACGGCGTGCTGCTCGCCGCGCGCAAGGAACTGGGCGCGGGCGCAACCGATGCGGCCATTGCCAACCTCGCCTTTCAGCGGCTGGCCATCGCCTTCGGCAAAAAGATTCTGGCCATTGTTCCGGGGCGCGTGTCCACCGAAGTTGACGCGCGCCTCTCCTACGACACCGCGGCCACCATCGCGCAGGCGCGCTCGATCATCAAGCAGTACGACGCTGAGGGCATCGGCCGCGAGCGCGTGCTGATCAAGATCGCATCCACCTGGGAGGGCATCCGCGCCGCCGAAGTGCTGGAGCGCGAGGGTATTCACTGCAACCTGACCTTGCTCTTCGGACTGCACCAGGCCATTGCGGCGGCTGAGGCCGGCGTCACACTGATATCGCCCTTTGTGGGCCGCATTCTCGACTGGTACAAGAAAGATACCGGCAAGGATTACCACGGCGCGGACGATCCCGGCGTGAAGTCGGTAACTACGGTCTATAACTACTACAAGAAATTCGATTATAAAACTCAAGTGATGGGTGCGAGCTTTCGTAACATCGGTGAGATAACGGAGTTAGCCGGATGCGATCTGCTGACCATCTCACCGCAATTGCTGGCCGAGCTTGAAGCTACCGTGGGCGAGTTACCGCGCAAGCTATCGCCCGATGCGGCCAAAGCACTGCCCATCGAAAAGATTGTCGTGGACAAGGCGGCGTTTGACGCAATGCACGCCGCCGACCGCATGGCCACCGATAAGCTGAAGGAAGGCATTGAAGGCTTCTCGGCGGCGCTGGTCAAGCTGGAAGCTTTGCTTGCCCAGCGCCTGTCCGAGTTGGAAACTCACGCTCCGGTAGTCTGATTCAACTAAAACAATTGGGTGCCCCACCCTCGCCGCGTTTTTGTTTTTGCGGCTATCGGGGTCCCCAACGAGCGATTCTTGCTCGTTGGGGTGATCTAGGGTGGGAGACCACAAAACTCAACCAGTCACATACATTGCGCGCTTACTCCGACCAGACGCCGAGCAGGTTACCCGCGCCATCGGAGAAGTGGAAGCGCCGCCCGCCGGGAAATTCGAAGGTGGGCACGACGATGCTGCCGCCGGCCGCGATGATTGCCTTTTCCGTGGCCTTCAGATCCGCGGAGTAGAGTACTACGAGCGGCGCAAATTTAGGCTGCTCCTGCTTCGGAGCGCCCTTGGCGAAGCCAATAGCGATGCCGGCGATATCCGCGGAAGAGTCGATGTAATCCGGGCCCCAATCCTTGAAGCTCCAGCCGAAAACAGTTTTGTAAAACTTCTTGGTGCGTTCGATGTCGGTGGTGGTGAACTCGATGTAGGTGATCTTGTGGTGCAGTGCTGGATTGCTCACGATTTCTCTCCTTTTGAGTTGTATTGAGTGGAGTCGAGGGAGGGCGGCGCGGATGAGAGGCGCAGGCACACCCGTCCCGGTGTGCTCTCGAAACGCCCCCATCCACATTCCCTCAAGAGCCGGAGAGTGCAGGTAGAGCCCGCTCAATTGTTTGATCGCGCGGACTCGCGAGGTACGAAAACAGATTAGCAGAAATTCGCGAATGTACAGATAAACTTTGTGGAAAAATCAGCGTCCCAGCCATAGAGTAAGACCGCCGGTGATGGAGCGGCCGGGCATGGCGACTCCGTTGATCTCCTGATAGCCGGTGTTACTCAGATTCGCGAGGCGGAGATAGGGGCGCAGCTTCCCCGCGTCGCGCGTCACAGCGGCATTCCATACGGGATAGGGGCTAGCGTTCCAGGGAGGGTTGCCGGGCTGCTGATAGGGCTTTGTAACTGCTACCGTGTTAGTGACAGTCAGAGCGTGTTTCAGCGCGGCCGACCATGTGGCGCGTAGATTCTGGACTGGATAGTTGAGAGCATACTCGGATTGCAGGCCATTCAAAGGCGGCTGCGCGCCGAAGAGTTGTGTCCATGCAATCTGAATGCTTTCACCCTTCGTGGGCCTCCACTGCGCCGAGGTTTCGGTTCCGGCAAAGCGCAGGCCGCTCAAGTTAACCGCGCACCATGTGTTAACGGTGCAATCCGCGGGCAGAAGTGAGTTAGGCAAAGACACGGCGCGGAGATAGTCGATGGTGTCATGCTGGCGATTATAGAAACCTGTTGCGGAGAGCGACAAATGAGATACTGCCCAGTCAGCGCCTGCCTCGCCGCTCCAGGCTGACTCGGGCTTCAGATTCGGATTGCCGATGGTAACCGGATCGGAGTAATAAAGGTCGGTATAAGTCGGCAAGCGGAAACCATAACCGCCGCTGGCGCGCAGCTTTAACTTATCGGCCAGGCGATAACTGCCTGCCATATGCGGTGCGAGCGCGGATTGCAGCCCGCCGGAGAATAACTCCTCGCGCAGGCCGGCGGATAAGTTCCAGCGAGAGTTAAAGGGCTTCAGGTCGAGATCCACATAGCCCGCGCCGCGATTGCGCGCATGGTGGCCGAGATTATTGCTACGGATGCTGTCTCCGTCCGACTCCAGCCCGAACAAGAGCACGGACGAGTTAGCGACGGGAATGGTGTGGCGCAAAGAAGCCTGCCAGGAGCCGTCGATGTGGTTGTTTTCGTAAACCGAAGGTGCATTGCGCAGCAAGACAAACTCATCGGTATGGCGGCGATAACCGTAGGCCGCTTGAGTGCGGCTGCCTAACTCCTGGCGGCCGCTGGCGAACCATCCTTTAGTTCGTTCCCAGGAGTTATAAGGTCCGTAGAACTGATTTGCGCCGAAGGAGCGGTCACTCACGGCAATGAGCAGATCGGAGATGCCGAGTCGCGTACTAACCCAGCTCTCCGAAGAAGCATCTTCGTTACGGTAATCGCGGTCGGGCATGAAGCCGGTGGAGAAGTTGCGGTTTGCGGTCAGCCGGCTGCTCCACCGCTGGCGCGCCAGGGCGGCCGCGAGCGATTCTTCGTTCACGCCGAAGCTGCCGTCTCCGGCGCGCAGGCGCAGCGAGTTAGCCGAGGGCGCGGCGGTGAGAAAGTCGACGACGCCGCTCAATGCGTCCGCGCCATGCAGCGTGGAGCCCGCGCCGTGCAGCACTTCAATCGAGTCCATGGCGTCAAGCGGAATAGGCAGATCGAGATTGTGATGCGCGGTCTGGCTGTCGTCGATGCGAAAGCCATTCAACAGCACCAGTGCCTGCTCGAAGGTGCCTCCACGCAGCACCAGGTCGGCTTGTCCGCCGCCGGCGCCGCGCTCTTCCAATACGACCGACGAATCCTGGCGCAACAACTCCTGCGGCGACTCCAGGGTGAGAGTATTGCCTTCAACCGGCAGAACGACAATCGAGGCGGAAGACTCGGCCAGGGGGACGGGAACCGCCGAACCAAGAACCACCATAGTCTCGGTGGGATGAGGAAGCGCGGCGGGTGGTGCAGTCGGCGGCGACTGCGCGAAGGCAACTGGCGCGCAGGCTGCCAGAAGGAGATAACCCGCAATGGGCAGTATTCTCGGGGACGACATGGTAATGATGAATGACCTCATGGGGAAGTGTGAGTTACAGACCGGCAGGATAACTTGCAGCCGGGTTACAAAATGTAGCGCGACAGATCCTGATCCTTCACAATAGATGCAACCATCTGCTTGACGTACTCGGCGTCGATGAGAAAAACCTTTTCGGTGCCTGCGGGGGTAACTCGTTCTTCGTAGGGCAGGGGCGTGGAAGATTCGTTTTTGATGGCCTCCTTGAGCGCCACGGCAGCCGCTTCATCCGGCACGCGGCGAACCACGTCGGGCGCCAGGAAGCTCACATCTTCCAGCACCCGCTCCATAATGGTGTGCAGCCTCCGCGCGCCGATGTTTTCGGTTTGCTCATTGACCTTGAAGGCAAACTCCGCCATCTCGCGCAACGCATCGGGAGAATACTCCAGCTTCACTCCCTCGGTCTCCAGCAGTGCCGAGTATTGCTTGGTCAGCGAAGCCTTGGGCTCGGTCAAGATGCGCAAAAAATCATCGACGGTGAGCGACTTCAGCTCCACGCGGATGGGAAAGCGTCCTTGCAGCTCGGGAATAAGATCGCTGGGCTTGGAGACATGGAATGCGCCGGCGGCGATGAAGAGAATGTGGTCGGTGCGTACCATGCCGTAACGCGTATTGACCGTGGTTCCCTCCACGATGGGCAGAATGTCGCGCTGCACGCCCTCGCGCGAAACGTCGGGGCCGTGGCCGCTCTCGCGCCCGGCAATCTTGTCGATCTCGTCGAGGAAGACGATGCCGTTGGATTCAACGCGCTCCACCGCCGCGCGATTCACCGAATCCATATCGATCAGCCGGCCTTCTTCCTCGTCGACCAGGTAATCAAATGCATCGGCGACCTTCATCCTGCGCTTTTTCGACCCGCCGCCGAAAATGTTGGGCAGCATGTCCTTGAGATTCATCTCCATGTCTTCAAGGCTCTGGTTGCTGATGATACCGAACTGCTGCATGCCGCGCTCGCGCACGTCCAGCTCCACCATGCGTTCGTCGAGCTTGCCTTCGCGGAACTGCTGGCGCATCTTTTCGCGGGAGCGCTGATAGCTCTCCGTGCCGGGCAGCGTGAGCTGGCCTTCCTGCGTGGGTGGCGCGGGCGGAGGCGGCAGCAGCACGTCCAGCAATCGCTCCTCGGCATTCATCTCCGCGCGGTCTTCCACCTCTTCCAGCCGCTCCTCGCGCACCATGTCAATGGCGATCTCCACCAGGTCGCGGATCATCGACTCCACATCGCGGCCCACGTAACCAACCTCGGTAAATTTTGAGGCCTCCACTTTCAGAAACGGCGAACCGGTAAGCTTGGCGAGCCGCCGCGCAATCTCCGTCTTGCCCACGCCCGTCGGCCCGATCATGATGATGTTCTTGGGCATGATGTCGTCGGCAATATCGGGCGGCAGCTTCTGGCGGCGCTGGCGATTCCTCAAGGCAATCGCCACGGCGCGCTTGGCTGCCTTCTGGCCGACGACGTGCTTATCGAGCTCGGTGACGATCTCGCGTGGCGTCAGCTCGTCCAGCGAGAGCTCTTGTTCTTCGGCGGATGCGGGCAGATAGATGGCCATGGATCGATGCGCAGGCGGATGCAAGCCGCTAGCTCTTCAACTCCTCAATGGTGACGTGGTGGTTGGTGTAGATGCAGATTTCGCCGGCAATCTGCATGGCCTTTTCGGCGATCTCGCGGGCGCCGAGGTCGGTGTTTTCCATCAGCGCGCGGGCGGCGGCGGTGGCATAAGGTCCGCCGGAGCCGATAGCGGCCAGAGGCTCGTCGGGATCGATGACATCACCAGATCCGGAGATCAAAAACGTCTGCCCTGCATCTGCCACCACTAATAATGCCTCCAAATTGCGCAGCATCTTGTCCGTGCGCCAGTCCTTGGCCAGCTCGACGGCGGAGCGGTTGAGGTTGCCGGCGTACTGCTCCAGCTTGGACTCGAAGCGCGCAAAGAGCGAGAAGGCGTCGGCCGTGGAGCCGGCAAACCCGGCCAGAATTTTATCCTGGTAGAGGCGGCGAATCTTGTTGGCCGAATGTTTCAGCACGTGGTCGCCGAGCGTGACCTGGCCATCGGCGGCCATCACCACCTGGCCGTTGCGGCGCACACAAATCACTGTAGTGGAACGAATTCCGCTGCGAGATTGGCCACAAGACCGGTCACGATTTTGGGAATCAGGCGTCACAACGGGATTTTTGCGAAGAGCCATGACAAAACCTCTGAAAAACAGTGCATCTCGCGGTCCAGAACTCCTTCAAGATGCAGTCAAAAGTATATCGCAGCGTGCGTGGGGATTGCGGCGCGATGAAAGCGCGGCCGGTTGCGCAGTCCATCCAGCTTCACCCGGCCGCGCTGAGGTATTCTCTAGTTGGGGCCGCAGGAGTTGTGCCCCGTCTCTATGGCTCACCTGAGCGCAAGCACGTGGGAGATTATCGCCGTGGGAGCCTTCATCACCGCGCTTCTTGTGGCGGGACTCTGGCTGCTGCTACGCAAAGGTCCCACGCCGGAAGAGCGGGAGCACGCACGCCGCCAGTTCCTCTCTCACTCCGGGCGCGTAGTGGACGGCATGTTGCTGGACATCTGCGAGGTCGAGGCCGCGGCCAAATCAAAGAACGCGCCGGCCCGCACCCTGACCATGCTGCTCTACAACTATCGCATTGGCGGCGTGGACTACCAGTCCTCTCAAGATGTGACCGAACTGCTCAACGTGGTGGATGCGGCCCAGGTGCGGGCAGGCTTTCCCTGCTCGGCGCGTTACCAGCCGGGTCATCCCCAGAACAGCATCGTGGTGAGTGAGGAGTGGAGCGGCCTGCGGGCCGGGCTGCCGGTCTTTCCCGAATACGAGAATCCTGAGCCAATCGATACCAGCCATCTGGATATATTGCGCCCTGGGCGCGGGTGAACGGCTGCTCCTGACCCCGCACAATCAAGCCTCAGGAGTCTCGTCCTCGAAAGGCTGTTTTTCCGCAAGCATACTTTGGTGCAGAATGCGCGATATGAGGATGCCCTCTTCCACTCGCCGGTAGAACAGAATATGCCGCCCTTTTTCAAAGCGAAACAGGCCGGAACGAATCCAGCTGCACTGCCTGCCAAGCAGCGGATTGGCGGCAAGCAACTTTGCACATTGCTCAAGACCGTCAAGGTAACGCTCTGCCTGAGCCGCGCCCCAGGTTTCAAGCATGTATGCGCCGATGCTCAGTAAGTCTGCTTTGGCACTGCGGGAAAAATACAACGTGGCCATAGCTAGTCAGGGTTCGCCGTCAGATTGAGCGTCGCGCGAACCTGCGCGAATACATCGCCCTCGGCGACCCCGCTGGCATCGCCTTCATCAATCGCCGCGCGCAGCGCGGCCAGCTTCGCCTCAAAGACTCGCTCCTCGCGCTCCAGAGTCCGTAGCGCGGAGCGTACCACCTCGCTGGCGTTCTCAAAACGCCCGCTTTCCACCCGCTCCAGAATGAAGCTATCGAGCTCCGGGGTCAAATTCACGTTACGAGTCGGCATGGCGCTTCTCCTCCACTCTCCTGCCCGGAGAGCGGAACTGTGAGAAAGCGTACCATACTTAGCAATCTTTGACAATTGCTCAATCCGGTTATTACCTTCAATCCTGGCTTTATCACCCAGAACTAAGGCGCTCTGGTGGGTAGCGTAATCTTTTTGTAGTGCATCCGAATTTCTCGCTTGCCGACTTCCAGTAAGAGGTTTCGTTCATGACGTTGCGCAAGCCGCCTGTATTGCTGGTTTTTCTGGCGCTGGCTTCAGGCTTTCTTTCGGCGCAGAACTCCGCTCCGCCCGCTCACGCCGTCTTCGGCTACGCGGACTTCACCGCCCAGGCGAAGATCGAGGAGAAGTTCCTGGCCGTTCCCGACGCCAGGCTGGCGGGCGAGCACCTGAAGACGCTCACCAGCGAGCCGCATCTGGCCTCGACTCCCGAGGACCGCAAGACCGCTGAATACGTGGCGCGGAAGTTTCGCGCCGCCGGCCTGGAGACGGAGATTGTCCCCTACCGCGTTCTGCTGAACCAGCCTAAGGTGGTGCGCATAGACGCATACGACCAAAGCGGCAAGCTGCTGATGAGCGGGCCAGCGCGGGAGCATGTCGAGGGCGATCCGTACCAGGACGATCCCCGCGTGATGATGCCCTTCAACGGTTCGTCGGGTTCGGGCGACGTGACCGCCGAGGTGGTCTACGCCAACTATGGCCGGCTGGAGGACTTTGACCAACTAGCGGCGCAGCACATTGACCTGAAAGGCAAAATCATCCTGGCGCGCTACGGCGGCAACTTCCGCGGTGTGAAGGTCTTCATCGCCGAGCAGCGCGGAGCAGCCGGCGTGCTGATCTACTCCGACCCGCAGGACGACGGCTTCTCCAAGGGCGGCGTTTATCCCAAGGGGCCATGGCGGCCGGAGACAGGCGTCGAGCGCGGTTCGGTGCAATACATGTTCGTGTATTCAGGCGACCCGGAGACTCCCGGCGTGGCCTCGACCCTTGACCTGCCCGATTCGGCGCGCGTCTCGCCCTACGGCAGCCAGCCCCGCATCATCTCCATTCCCATCAGCTACCACGATGCCGCGCCCATTCTGCAGGCATTGCAAGGCCCCGGAGTGCCGAAGGGCTGGCAGGGCGGACTCGGCTTCCGCTATCACATCGGGACGGTTGCGGGACCGGGCAGCGTCAAGGTTCACCTGGTCTCCGTGCAGGATTATCAGAGGCGCATCATCTGGGACGTGATCGGCAAGATCAAAGGCTCCGAGTTCCCTGACGATTGGGTGGTCATCGGCAATCATCGCGACGCATGGGTTTACGGCGCCGTCGATCCTTCCAGCGGCACCGCGGCCATGCTCGAAGCGGTTCACGGCTTTGGCGAGTTGGCCAGGCAGGGTTGGCGGCCCAGGCGGACGATTGTCTTTTGCAGTTGGGATGCAGAGGAAGAAGGCCTGGTCGGCTCGACCGAGTGGGTGGAGCAGAACGCCAAAGCCCTCGAGCATGCCGTGGCCTACTTCAACACCGACGTGGGCGTAGCCGGGCCGGATTTCTCCGCCGCCGCTGATCCCTCGCTCAAGGAATTTCTTCGCGAGCTGACGCGCTCGGTTCCCAGCCCGCGGGGAGGGACGGTCTATCAGCAGTGGAAGATCAACTCCGCCGGTGGCAATGAGCGCCGCCGCTCCAACGCCCCGCGGATGGCCGGCGAAGAAGTGCATGTGGGCGATCTCGGCTCCGGCTCTGACTTCACGCCCTTCTTCCAGCATGTTGGCGTGCCCTCCACCGACATCAGCTCTGGCGGTCCCTACGGCGTTTATCATTCGGTCTTCGACAACTACGCCTGGTACACCCAGAACGCCGACCCGGACTTCGTTTATCTGCAGGAGATGGCTCGCGTCTTCGGCCTGGAAGCCCTGCGCATGGCCGACGCCGACGTGCTGCCTTACGACTACGTGGCCTACGCGCGCGAAATCAGCTCATATATAGATACGGCCAAACTTAAAGCCTCGAACCAAGGCCTCACGCTGGACTTTGGCCCGGCGCAGGCTGCCTCTGCGCGCTTTTCCGACGCGGCGGAGCATGTTCACGGACTGCAAATCGCCGCCACTGGCGATCTGGCCAAGCTCGGCAAACTCAACTGGGACCTCCGCCAGGCCGAGACCGATCTCACCTCCGAGGCCGGCCTGCCCCACCGCCCCTGGTTTCGGCACACCATCTTCGCCCCCGGCGAGTACACCGGCTACGCGGCGGTAGTAATTCCCGGCGTCAACGAGGCCATTGACAGCAAAGATCAGCAGCGTGCCGCGCAGCAGTTGACGGTGCTGACCCAGGCGCTGACGCGGGCGGCGCAAACGCTGGAGGGGGCGCGGTAAGGCATCTAAAAATACCCTTGACGTAATACGTAACAGGGGGCATACTAGAACATGATTACCGGTTATCGAGACAAGCGAACCAGGAACTTTGCCGCCGGGATACGCGAAAAAGCCTTCGAGGGCATTAACCGGTCTGCTCGATTGAAGCTCGATCGGTTAGACGCGGCAATAACTCTCGGTGACCTTATCGCCCTGCCCGGTAATCGCTTTGAAGCCATGCTTGGTGATCGCAAGGGGCAATACAGTATCCGCATCAACGACCGATGGAGAATCTGTTTTGAATGGCCCGATACGGATTCAGGTCCATCCAATCTCGAGATAGTTGACTATCACTAGGAGAACCCCATGTCCATCACTGCCATCCATCCCGGAGAACACCTTACCGAAGAGTTGAATGAACTGGGCATGAGCGCCTCTGAGCTGGCGCGTAAGCTGGACGTGCCGCCCAACCGCATCACCGCGATTCTGAACGGACAGCGCGGCCTTACCGGTGACACTGCCTTGCGCCTGGCCCATTTCTTCGGCACTAGCCCGCAGTTCTGGCTCAACCTGCAAAGTCTTTACGATTTGCGCATCGCCCAGCAGAAAGCTGGAAAGGCGATCCATGCGCTTCCCCGGCTCAAGCGTCTCGAACACATTCCCGCTTGAACGGTTGACCCCCGCCCTGTCCGCCTCGTATCGTTAGGGGGTGATGATGAAAACTTCCCCTAACACGCTTCGCATCGGAATTGCGGTGGCCATTGTACTGGTCACCATTACCTGGCTGGCCTTGTCCGGCATCGGCGCCAGCAAGAGCTACTACGTCACCATCCCCGAGCTGGGCGCGATGGGCGATAAGGCCTATCACAGCAATCTCCGCGTCGAGGGCTTCGTCGTGCCCGGCTCCATCGAGCACAACGGCCCCCACGTAACCTTTGTTTTGAACGAGTTTGAGAGCCACTCGCCCAAGGCCGCCGCGGGGCGCCTGCTCACGGTCAACTACAAAGGCTCCGAGCCGCCGCCCGACACCTTCAAGGACGATGCCCAGGCTCTGGCCGAAGGCACCTATGGCCGCGACGGCGTCTTCCATGCGACTGTCTTGCAGGCCAAGTGCGCCAGCAAGTACGCCCCGGCGCAACCCGGCACGCAACCTGCAACCGCGCCAGCAGCAGTTCCGCAATCCAAGCCGGCCAGCTAGGTTTGCGCTAGCAAGGAGACAATATGGATTTGACAAATATCTTATTGTCCGTTCTAGCCAGTTCGGCGTTTGTCTTCGTTCTGTTTATGTCGGATATTTTGAGTGGAAAGACTCCGCCATTCGGCACACATCCTTTCATCTTTTGTTTGATCCTAGTTGTTGGAATGTCCTTGGCAATGCTAGGCTTCGACGAATTGAAGCGAGGCGGGCACCGGAAAATTCGTCGTAATTTGCTTATATGCCTCACTCTTTTAGTGATCAGTCTATTGATTCTGTCCTATATCAGTATTCGCTTGCACTGGAAAATGATTACAGGGAAGGATTTTACTGATGTATATTGGTTCATCCCGATTTATGTGCTGGCAATGGCCTCATTTCCAATCGCCCTCTATCTGAATCGTAAACAGAAAAAATCCACTTCGCCGCAAGAGAGCACCAATGAATCCTGACGAAATAACCACTACAGCCCAAACCGGCCAGCAAACTCCGCGCCCGCGAGGAGATTCAATGCCCTGGAGAAGATTCATAATTATCGTTCTAATTGCTATGTTTGTTGCTATGTTTTTTACCTTGTTTGTCGCGCTCATGTTGTTTCATGGAACAGGTGGGAATCGACACTTTCTCATACAGATTCTCATTGAGATTGCAATATTGGCTATCGCGATGACCTCGTACTTTATCGGTATTGAAAAATTGAAACGCAGTGGATATTTGAAAGTCAAACGTACCTTGGAAGTAATGTATTTCATTGCGTTCATCTTTTTTTGCTTTCCGAACTTCCCACGCAACAAACCGCTTCAGAATCCCACTGATTTGAAAATCGCCCTGATATATCATTCCATTCCATTTTTAGTGCTACTTCTGTCCACATTGCCGCTTTCGCTCTATCTAACGCGAAACCAGAATAAATCCACCTCGCAACCAACCTCCGACTATGCAGGATAGCTCAGCCGCCACTTCCGAAACGCCCGCCGTCCGCGCAGCACTCTGCGCCCGGCTCGATGGCGTCTCCAAGCTCTTTGGCGCCTTTGCCGCGCTGCGCCAGGTCTCGGTGGAGCTGGAGCATGGTCGCTGCTTCGTTCTCCTCGGCGAAAACGGCGCGGGCAAGTCCACCCTGCTGCGCATTCTGGCCGGCCTGCTCCGCCCCAGCTTCGGACGGGTTACGGTCTTCGGCAATTCCGCGCCGCATGAGGCCCGCGCGCGCATCGGCTACATGAGCCATGCAGCCATGCTCTACGACGAGCTGACCGCCGTGGAGAATCTGAGCTACTTTGCCAGCCTTTATCCCGGCCGCGATTGCCTTGCTCCGGCCGAGGCTCTGCGCCAGGTGGGACTCGACCCCGCGCTCGACCGCCCCCTCGGCCAGTATTCGCAGGGGATGCGTCAGCGTACCTCGCTGGCCCGCGTGCTGATTTCCATCCCGGAATTACTTTTGCTTGACGAGCCGTTCTCCAACATGGACGTAGACTCTGCCCGCCAAATGGTCGAGCTGCTCGCTGGTTTCCGCCACGGCAACCGGACGATTGTCCTGACCACCCATCAGCGCGAGCTGGCCGCGCCCATTGCTGACTGGGTGCTGACGCTGCACGCCGGGCGCGTGGCTTCATTGGAACCAGGGAGGCCGACGCTATGAAGACCAATGGCGCGCGCCTGCTCGAATCTCTCAACATTCCCTTCGCACTTCAGGAGTACGAGGTCGATCCTTCCAATCCTCAAGACTTGTCGGCCCTAACCGTTGCAAAAAAAATCGGAATGCCGCCCGAGCAGGTCTTCAAAACGCTCCTCACTACTGGCGGACCTAACTCCTACATCTTCGCCGTCATTCCCGGCAATGCCGAGCTGGACTTCAAGAAGCTGGCCCGCGCGTCCGGTTTGCGAAAAGTGGAAATGGTTCCGCTCAAAGAAGTGCAGCCGCTCACAGGCTACATTCGCGGCGGCGTCACCGTCTTCGGCGCGAAGAAGCCCTTTCCTGTCTTCGTCGACGAGACGGCGATTCTTTTCGACAAAATCAGCGTCTCGGCTGGCACGCGCGGAACGCAACTCATCCTCTCGCCCGCCGACTATCTCCGCGCCACAGAGGCCCAAACGGCCGACCTGACCAAATCCGCCGCTCCGGCCCCGGAGGGACACGCCCCATGACCCGCGCCCTCTGGACTCACTTCATTAAAGAGCTGCGCATCGAGTGGCGCTCGCTGGACGCACTCGTCTCCATGCTGTTTTTCTCCCTGCTGGTGGTGGTGCTGTTTTCCATGGCATTTGAACCGCGCGGGGC
>Ga0326727_10005268_pt1 | contig 37256 bp, 41 predicted proteins | sample MB2enrmetagenome_FD_207643 | JGI IMG/M metagenome (GOLD analysis project Ga0326727, IMG submission 207643) | Lab enriched peat soil microbial communities from McLean, Ithaca, NY, United States - MB29MY | ecosystem: Environmental > Terrestrial > Soil > Wetlands > Peat | place: USA: New York... | reverse complement strand
TTCACGTCAGGATAACCAGTCACGATTATCTTACGCATCTTTGGCGTCGTCTGCTTTAGAGCTACAAGAAGCTCCGTGCCCTGCATGTCCGGAAGCCGAATGTCGATCAAGGCCAAATTGTAGAATCCAGCATTCGCCTTTTCGATTGCTTGCTTTCCACTCTCGGCCGCTTCGACGACGTACCCGGCTTTAACGAGTTCAGTTGAGAAGACAGTTCGTACGCTCACATCGTCGTCAACCACCAATATCTTCTCCTTCATCATTGTTTAGTCCTTCCAGGCGATTCGCTGACAGGGGAGCCAAATATTAAAGGTCGTTCCCTGCGTTGGTGTGCTGTCAACGGAAATGGATCCCCCAAGACCATTTACGATTTGTTTCGATATAGCTAAGCCGAGCCCCATACCTTTTGCCTTTGTGGAGAAGAATCCTTTCCACAACGTCTCCATGACCTCCTTCGGTAATCCCGGCCCATTGTCCGAAATCGTAAGTTCAACCCCGTTGCCTGACCGCTCATTGCGAATCGTAAGTTCGCCACCGTTAACCATGGCATCGCAAGCATTCCCTATCAAGTTGACAAGGACCCTCTTGAGTTTCTGGGAGTCGCAAATTATCTTCTCATCATGGATCATGTTTTTGATTTGAATATTGTGTGGCGGCTTAGCGATGTTTAGTGATTCTTCTACAATGGATCTTAGGGATATCTCACCAAAATCATATTTCATCTGTCCCGAGTACTCAACCAAGTCAGTAACGATCTGGTTTGAGTATTCCACATCCCTCTGAAGGACATCAAGCATTTGTGCTAAAGTCTCATTGCTTGTTGAACTCAATTCCTTTTTCAGTATGTGTGCTGCACCAGCGATTCCCTGTAAGGGGTTTCGTAGATCATGACCAACCTGACCTAAAGGTTATGGCGCCGGGAGAGGGATTTGAACCCTCGCGGCCCCAAAGGACCACAGGCTTACGGTTTTCTTGATTCCAGGCTTAGGCTTCGTGAATCTGCCCCTTACCAGGCTAGGGAACCCCGGCTCCTTGCGTTTGAAAACCCCAAGCCGAATTTAAGCATGCTCGCGCAAAGCCATAGAACACTACCTCGTCCGCCTATCACCTCGATCCTCCAAAGCCTAATGTTTCCACATGGCAGGGTATGTGCCACGGTCCATGATAACCCGTTCAATCTTTACCGCCTCGCCCCTCTCTTGGTCAAGCATCTCCCTAGTCGTGAGCAGCGCTCGTCCCAGGCCTACTGCTTCTCCTTTCAAAGTGAAAATGGCAACAAGCCTGTTCCGCTCGATAGCCGAATCCAATTGCAAGAGACCCGGCAAAGCTAGGTCAGCACCATGGCAGACAGAGTCGACTGCGGAATCGCGGATAACAACCTTAGGAAGAGAAGTTAGCGCCACTTCCATAGGTTGTATGATTTTCCGCAAGGCGCTATCGTCTCCCGATTCAAAATCACTCTGCGCCGCACTAAGCTGATGTAAAGTGACGAGCGATTCATCTTCCACGAAGGGCCCCGCACGTGTTCGCCTCAGCTCTCGCATATGCGCCCCACACCCCAGCACCTCGCCTATGTCCGAGCATAGTTTGCGCATGTATGTCCCTGCTTGGCATGAGCATCTGAATAACACTTTTCTGCCGTCGACCTCGCACACGTCGAGTTGATAGATGAAACGTTTCCTCGTTTCCCTCTTCACCGAGGCCCGCACCGGAGGCTTCTGATATATCTCGCCAACGAACTCGTTCAGAAGATCCCGAATAGTACTCTCAGATATGTCTGCATGAACCTGCATTAGGCACACATACTCTTTACCTGAGTAGAGGAAACCCTGAACGACTTTCGTGGCTTCCTCCAGCGCGACTGGTAGGATGCCGGTTACCTTTGGATTACCCCGACTATGAGGTCTCTAGGGTTCCACCGTGACCGGCGTGTGAAAGCTTCATCATGCGCTTTATCCAAGCCACTACTTCATGGCTGGAAGGGCCCGGGGGTTTGTCCAGATTTATGAGACCGTACTTTATCCTCAGCTGAATCGATCTTTCTTCGGGCCTGCAGCCGTAGCTCGGATTCGTTGTCTCCTCAACCTTCGTAATCAACTCCCTGTTCATAGCCCAAGGCGTGACAACCTGCAAACAATTCACCTCACGGTAGAGGATAGTGTTTGACGCTATTAAGGAGCGAAATATGGTTCAGAGAGCCCTAGACGTACTGATTAACGACTTTCGTGTCTTTAGCTTGCTACCTGTGGCCTCGTAGGCATTACATCTTCTTTCATGTACTTCGTTTTCTTGCCCTTCGTAAGGGCCTTCTCCACATCCTCGTCTGCCGCGCCTTTCTTCAATTCAACGAGTTCAGACGTGGGTTCGAGGTGGTCAACGTTTGTTCTCCTCCGCCTTACGCCCGTGACCGACTTTGGTCCCGTTACGAGCACGAAGTTCTTATCCACAACGTCTACGACTACGCATTTCTTCCCTGTTTCACGGCCTGAGAGTTTGACGCAGACTCTTCCTACTTCCATACCGGGCATAGATTGTCACTTGAAGCGATTTGTCGGAGTAGTCGACGTGGGAATAAATAAGTGTACCCTAACTCGCGGACTCTTTCAGTTTCCCGCTTCGCAAGAGGAAGTTGCGCACGGCGTCTAAGATTATCGCTTTCGTCTTTTCGATAGGGTATAGGCTCGTGTCTATCTTGAGGTCGTAAATGGATAGATCAGTTACGTCGATCCCGTAATATTTCCTGTACCGTTCTTTTTGGATTGATTCCCGGTTTTCGGTTTCTCTCTTGGCATCGGTCATGTCACTGCCGTCGCGTTCTGCGATCCTTTTGAACCTCACTTCGTCAGGTGCAGTCAACAGTAGTTTTACGTCCGCGAGATCCCGCACCATCCAGGCCCCCAGCTGAGCGTCGATAACAACCCCTCCCTTCCTCGCTTCGGCTTTGGTTCGTTCATCTAGCATCCGATCCGTGCTGGGGTCTTCTGCGGCACGATGGCTGAATGCTTCCAGAGACAATTTATGCTGTTTCGCAAGATTCCTGAATAATTCGCCGGCCGAAACATAGCGCAGGTTTAAGGCCTCAGCCAAAGCTCTCGCGTAGGTCGACTTTCCCGTTCCATGGGGGCCACTTACGGTGATAACCGGCCCCGGCAAAGGTATTCTACCCGACTCTGGTTCCTTGGCGAACTATCTCGCGAACGCACGCGTGGCAGAGCGTGCCGCCAAAAGGCCTTGATGGTCGTTTTGACGATTTTGCTCCGCTTCTTAGCGACTTAGGCTCAACACCGCGTAGTGGGGAGCCGCACGAAGCACATACGCCGCGGCCGGGGACTACTCTGTGGTAATGTATGGCGCTCGCTCCGCCGGGAAGTCTTATGTTCTTTCGTTTTATGTTTCGGTTACGAAGGGCTCGTCTTGGCAACTAGCTATCACTCATCCCTATTCCGAATATTCTCATGAGTGGAAGATTCACAGAGAAAGAGCAGAGTAGGTACCAGTAAAAGAACCTGAGGGAAGTGCCCATAATTGGAAGCGGGAATGGGGCAAAGGCGACCGTGTTGGCTCCGAGCACAGCGTTCAGCAAATACCATATCAAAAGGAACGGAACGAACGTAACGGCGGTAACCTTCATCTGTTCCATGCTTGCTCGAGACTGCTGCTTCATCATCGCTTGGCTTTTCTTCATCAGTTTTGATGTCGTCTGCTCGTCCTTTGCTTTCTTTGCCGCATTCAACTCTTTCTGCCAAGCTTGCACTTCCTTCATGGTTGACCTAACCATGTCGTAATCCACTAGGACTTTGGCTGCCGTGGACGAAATCAGGGCCATGCAAGCGGCTACTCCGATTGTAAACAGAGTCGAGAGTGGAATTTGAGGAGGGTTGCCGATGTAAGGTGTCAGGGCTCCTTTGACCCAAGCAACAACTGGAGTAGTAATGAAGCCTAAGCCGAAGGGGGCGGTTGAGTTCGTAGTCGTTGTGGTTGTGCTATTGGTCGTCGTAGCTTGGTAAATGTGAGTTGCGCCTGAAAGTAACGTTGGGGTCTGCTGAGCCGCTGAGGGTTGCACGAGAAGGAATGCAGCTGCCACAGCGATGAGAACCGCTAGAACAATGAGGGTTGGTCTGGTTGGAGATTTCAAGGTTAGGCCCCGACTAACTTACGGATGGCTTCGAACAACTCCTGCGCTGCTTGCTTCTGCTTACCTGCGTCATTTCTTATAACCTTAACAGGGGCACCGGTTGCAACCGCAGAGGCTGCTGCTGTAGCTCTCGACCATTGCAAGTCGAATGAAATATCATCAGCTAGAGCCTGCTCCCGTTTCCGATTGGTGTCAACCTTTCGTCTCCCTGCAATCTGTTCAGGGTCTGCCTCTATGAGAACGAACAGTCGCGGGCCGAGTCTTTGAAGTACGTTCTGTGGGAGGCCTGCCCACATGCCTACGTTTGTCCTGACGAACATGTGTGTGTCGACTATAATTGTCCCTTGTCCGGCTCGGTTTGATATTTCGTTGGCTGCGAGCTCCTGAACTTTTCGCTGGGTTTCAATGCCTTGCTCTCTCATCTCGTCCCTATTCATCTCTTTGCCGAGCTCGCGCATTATTTCATTCATGATTGTCCCGAAGTTCATGACCGTTAGGTTTACTTTATTTTGCTTCGCTAGGTCTTGTAATTCGTTGAGAACTGTGGTCTTCCCTACGCCGGGAATACCGGTCACTACGACCGTACGTGACAGCGCCTATTCACCCAAGAACCCTCTCGCGGCTGGGTAGAGTTCTGTAATCCTCTCTTGCACGAAGATCTGGTAGTATTGCTCTATGATTCCCACCGTCAGAAGGATACCGGTGCCAGAGCCGAATGCTCCCAGGAAGTTCGCCACTCCAGCAATGAGGCCGATCATTATAGCGCCAAGAATCGTGACTACTGGTATGTATCTGTCTAGGACTTGTCGTATTGGGACTTCAGATCGCCTGAATCCCTCGATCTGCATACCGGAATCCAGCAACTGTCTGGCAACGGTGCGGGAATCCATGCCTCCAACCTCAACCCACGTCACCGCGAAGAATACACAGCCCATGATTAGCAATGCGAGATACACCAAGGCCCTCATTGGGTCGGCAGCCGTGAGTTGAAGGCTCTGCGGTGGGACGACGTAGTAGACGAGCCCTCCTGACGGTTGGTATTGAGTTCCCTGAACCGTGAATGTGCCGACCAGGTTTAACCAGAAGTTGGCGTTGAGGTTGTTGTACCTCTGCCAGATTAGTTGTGAGATAAAGTAGATGTTACCGAAGAGTGCGGCGGCGAAGATTACTGGAATGTTTGAGACATAGAATAGCTTCAGGGGGAATTTTCCACGGAAGCCGCGGTACCTGGCGTATGAGACTGGGATTTCAACGCGCATACCGTTGAAGTAGATTATGATCGCGAAGACACCTAGCGTGGTGAGGAACGCAACCATATCCGGAAGCCCTCCGGTGCGCGCAAGCACGGTTCGTACGCCGGCTAGCCCGCCACCGATTCCTTGAGCTAGGGCGATTAATGCGCCCAAGTATTTGCCGTCTGACATTGGACCCATCGGTGCTACTGAATCCCACCAAATTGTGGAAGCTACACCGGCAGCGATGAAGAGACTGATTCCGCTTCCTAACCCCCAGCCTTTCTGCAGGAGCTCATCAAGCAACAGTACGATAAGGCCTGCCGTGACGAGTTGAAGCATGATCACGATTTCAGTTGTTACTGGGATGGCGCCATAGGTCCCGCCGAGGATGTAAGCTGAGGCTTCAAAAACCGTCATTACAACTGAAAGGATCTTGCTCGCGCTAGTGAATAGTGATCGGTCCTCGGGGTTGCTCATATCAATGTTTACCATCTTCGAACCGGCCAAGACTTGCAGAATCAGGCCGGCGGTGACAATGGGGCCGATTCCTAGTTCCATAAGCGTGCCGCGGTTTGAAGCGAAAATTACTCGAAGCGATCCTAGAGGGTCGTTCAGCCCCGCGTTGCCGATTCCGTAGAGAGGGGTTTGCGACATTACGAAGTAGATAATGAGCGCCATGGCAGTCCAGAAGATCTTCTCATTAAACGCAATTTTTCGGTCGGGTGCTTTAATGTCAGGAAAGAATCGAGCGATCGGCTTGAAGAGTTCGATGAAACGGACCATTCAGATTCACTTGGGGGCGGTAGCGGTAACTAGTTCTCCGCCTGCTTCTTTCAGTTTCTTCGCGGCACCTTCAGAACATTCGTCCACCTTTACTTGAACGGGTCGCGAGATGGAGCCGGACCCAAGGAGTTTCCTGAAACCAAGCTCCTTCAAATCCACCACAACCTTCTCCCCCGTCAACTGAGCTTTTTTCTCAGCAACAAGTTTGTCAATCAGGCCTGACAGTTGCCACAAGTCAATTGTACGCCCGGGATCCTTGCTTGCAGAGACAGGGGTGAAGCCTTTCTTTCCCTTGTAATGCATGTGCGCAAATTCCCCCGTCCTGATCAGGCGTGACTTCTTGTGTCGGTATCTCCCAGATTGGCCGCTTCCTCCTTGCATTCCGGTACCCCTATGTTGGCCAGACGTACCCCAACCGTGAGTACGTGAACCTCTAAGATGGCGATTTTTCCTCAACCTTGTGGCCAATCAGTTAACCTTCATTTGATCGTCTATTGAATCACGCGAGGTTCGGGAGTGCCTAAGATAAATGTTTCCGGCATCACGGAGTTAGCACTATCTTACCGCAATCGCCTGAGCCAACTAGTTTCATTGCGTCATCGAGTTGGTTGAGGGACATGCGATGAGTTATCAATGGCCTCAGGTCCACCTTTCCAGATTTGAGGAGAGCTTCGACTTTATACCAACTCTTGAAGATTTCGCGGCCGACGATGCCACGAACATGAGCTTCTTTGAAGATTAGGTCATCACCAACGTTCAACTTGACCTCTTTCGATGGGAGTCCAAACAAGATGACGGTGCCACCGTTCCGGACTGCACGAAATGCGTTGCTGATGGCGACCTCGTTTCCTGACATCTCTAGAACCACTCCCGCGCCGCGTCCTTCGGTATCTGCGTGAATCTCCGCCACCGCGTCTCGTTCTTTGGAGTTGATGGTCTTCGAGGCCCCCATCTTAGTGGCAAGCTTCAACCTGTACTCGTTAATGTCTACGGCTGTAACTGAAAGGGCGCCTGAAACTTTCGTGAGGGCTACTGCTGAAAGCCCCACGGGACCGCAGCCGAAGATTGTGACGTCGTTTCCTGCGATGTCAGCCGCGAAGGCTGCATGAACCGCGTTTCCTAAAGGCTCTAGAATTGATGCGGTTTCGGGTGGTACCTCCCTTGGAATTGGCCACGCGTTTTGTTCCGGGATTTTGACGTAATCCGCAAAGGATCCGTCGACATCGACGCCTAAGATGCGAAGTTTCTCACATATGTGTGCGTTACCAGTTCGACATTGGTAACACATGCCGCATGCGATGTGGCTCTCCGCGGCGACCATATCTCCCACTTTTCGCGTGGTCACGTCGGGGCCGACTTCCACGACTTCACCTGCGAATTCATGCCCGATGATGCGGGGCGGTCTTATGTGCGTTTGCGCCCATTCATCCCACTTGTAGATATGATAATCCGTCCCACAAACTGAGGTTACTTTCACTTTTACGAGAACCTCACGATATCCCGGCTGAGGTTGATCGGTTGTGATTTCCTTTAGGCCGGGTTCGGGGCGAATCTTCGCGAATGCTTTCACGATCGGTTCGTCGTTCTAACGACGCGTTCGACCTTTATGTTTTGCTTGTAGATTCCACGGGCAAACCTATTTTGGCAACATCGTGGAACTGGGAGAGCGGATGAGGTCTTATGGGTCAGGTCTCAAGCGTGAAGAGAGATCCGCGTTCGTTCCTTCGCGAGGAATACGATAGGTTGGTGTCACAGGATCTTGATTGGCGTATACGTATCTTGGCAAGTAGCAACGGCCCTTGGACAGTAGTATCAGGTAAGAAGGTTCTGATGCTATGTTCGAACAATTATCTTAACTTAACAAACCATCCGAAAGTGAAGAAAGCGGCTCTGGAGGCGATAGAGAAATTCGGGGCTGGCTCCGGTTCTGTTCGCCCGATCGCGGGCACGATGCAAGCACACGTTGAACTTGAAGAGGCCCTGGCCAAATACAAGGGCACAGAAGCATCCCTTGCGTATTCAACTGGGTTTGCGGCTAACGCGGGTTTGATTCCCCAACTTGCCGGGGAGGGCGATTTGATAATCAGTGACGAACTCAACCACGGGAGCATAATTGACGGCGTGCGCCTCAGTCGCGCTGAAAGAACCGTCTTCAAGCATCGAGACGCCGGAGATCTCGAACGTGTACTGAATGATGCTGAGAAGAAGAATTACAGACACATTTTGATTGTTACCGACGGCGTGTTCAGTATGGACGGCGATATCGCACCCGCCGATGAAATCGTTAAGCTAGCTGCGCAACATGGTGCGATGACTTACATAGACGACGCCCATGGGGACGGAGTTCTCGGGGATGCTGGGCGAGGAATCACATCTCACTTTCATGTGGACGGGAGGGTAGACGTAGAGATGGGTACTTTCTCGAAAGCGTTTGGAGTCGTGGGTGGTTACATCGCCGGTTCACGTGATTTAGTAAACTATGCGCTGAACAAGTCGAGAACTTGGTTGTTGAGTGGTTCTCATCCGGCGAGTGTTGTTGCGTCATGCAAGGCGGCGATCAAGGTCGTTGAGCATGAGCCTGAACATTTGAAGCGGCTTTGGGAGAACACACGTTACTTCAAGACGGGTTTGCGTAACTTAGGCTTTGACACTGGTGCTAGCGAAACTCCTATCACGCCTGTGCTTGTGGGTCAGAGTTCGACAGCGCGGAAGATGAGTGACATGCTGTTCCAGGAGAACGTCTTTGCGTTACCGATCGTGTTTCCTATGGTCGCCCGCGATAAGGCAAGGATACGGACGATAATGAATGCTGGCCATTCGAAAGCTGACCTAGATTTCGCGCTCAAAGCGTTTGAGAAGATTGGTAAGGCGCTTGCGGTAATCTAGGGTGTCTATGCAACCCAGTCCTTCGGCGTGACGATCGCATAGGTACTGCGGAGCGCCTCGTACACTGCGAAAGCCATTGAACCAAGCGTGCTCGTTGATCCGAAGCTTCTAGTCCAGCAGTCCTTAACACCGGCCAACGTGAGGATGATCTTCGGTGTTTCTCCGCCCACGAGCCCGAGGCCCCTAGGTCCGGGTAGAACCTCGATTGCCACGCTACCACACTTCCCCCTGACTCTGAACGGGATCGAGTGAACTTGGCCGCATCCACACTCCCAACTGCCGCATCCGCGTCGTATTGGGACGACACCTAGCTTGGCGGCTAGAGTTGCTTTGTCAATCGCACTTCGCACCTGTCTAGCTTTACCCTGGCCGACACCAAGGAAGCCCGTACCGTTTCCAACTGCGACCACTGCTTTGAATCTCGACTTCTCACCTGCGTCGGTTTGCTTTTGCACGAACCCTATGCCGAGAACTTCTTGCCTTAAACCTGGTAGAAGTACGTCGACTATCTCGGGTTCTTTTATCTTCAGTCCCTGCGTGAAGATGTCTTCAAGTGAGATTATTTGTCCGCTCTGGACCATTTTGCCGACTTTGGTCTTGGGAACCCAGCCAGCCTCAGCTCTCTGGGTTTGTGCGGTCTGCATCTTATCGTCTCCTCGACAACTTGTGTGTCTCTATGTATTCGTCCAAATGCGCTCCACTCCTGAATGTCCCGCCCTTCGCCATTAGCGATAGCTTCCTGTATACCTGAGTGGTTATGAATCGTTTGTCACGCAATGTCCGGAGTTTGTTTCGAATCGACCTTATTCGAACCACCCATCGCCTCTTACGGTGGGTAGCGCTTCCCTTGATGCTGCCTGGGCCTTTGTGGCGCCCAGCCAACAGTTCCTTTCTCCTTGCCCGTTTTCTTCCTCGGCTGATTCCGATTTGCGGTACTTTCTTAATACTGCCCTCGTGGATGAGTTTGCGGATTTCCTCGCGAGTTATAGCTGATGACACTCGATCGGTGTCGTCTGGGTCGACCCAGACTCTCGTGATGCCGACCTTTAGGAGTTCAGCCGCCAATCGTTTCTGGCTTACGACGCTCATTCTTTATTCCTCTTCCTGCCGCTCTTGCTGGTGCGGCGTTTCTTGGATTCTTTCTTGGCGGGCTTTTCTGCTCCTTTAGTGTCTGATTTTGGTGCGGGTTCTTGGATGGCTTCGGTTGTGGGTTCAGTAGCCGTTTCGGTTGGAGCTTCGGTATCAATGGTCGGTGCTGTGGGTTCCGTGACAGCTTCGGGGATGATTTCTGCTGGTTTCTTCAGTCCCGGGTTTAGAATTCTAATGTTGGCTTTCTTTGCGTCTTCCAGAATTTGTACTCGCTTGTTTTCTCCCACGGTGTGAGCTATTCTTCCGGCCTGAGTCTTTGAATCAATTCCCTGCAAATCTTTTGGTCGCCATATCATGACTTCTTTGAGGCCTGAGGGGTGTCTGCCGCGTGTTGCCTTGGGTCTCGCGTACCCTATTTTTACTACGGGTGGCCATCCTTCTTTGCTGCGTCTGACTCTACTTGACTTGCCCTTCGGGCTTCGCCATGGTTCTTTAACTCTCTTGTAACGCCAACTCTCCTCACGAACGAAGCGAGGCCTTCTGTATGACATCTAAATGCCTTCCTTCTTCTCAAAGACGTAAATCCCGTCTAGGAATACGCGCTGGTCCTTGTCGGGTATCCTGGTTCCTTCTTGAATGTTAGCGGCGGTTTGACTTACATCGCTGAGGCTGTTTCCTTGGACGTGTATTTCGTCGCCAACGACTTTCACCTTAGCGTTTCCAACAATTCTAGCGACACGTGCAGTCTTTTCGCCTGTGAAGTTGTCTATCGTGAGTTTCTTTTCCTTCTCGTTTACTTTAACCGTCACCGGGAAGTGTGCGTAGACGATCTTGAGTTTGTAAGTATAGCCTGAGGTCACGCCGCGGATCATATTGCGAACGTGTGCTAGGGCGGTGCCAACTAGTGCGACTTCACGTTTTCGAGCCCATAGTGCATAGATTCTTAGTGTCTGATCTTTCAAGTCAAATCGAACTGGGAGGTGTGCGAAGTCCTCTTCCAGCGTTCCTTTCGGACCAGTGGCTTTGATTCTCCGTCCCTCGACGCTGAGTTGAACTCCTTCAGGGATTGGAAGGTTTCTTTCTGCTAATTCGACGAGGACCAAGCGTTCTCAACCTACATGTACTTTTTGAACCCTAGGCTCGGGGCCAGCTCTCGAAAGCATTGTCGGCAGAGGTAAAGGTCGTACTTGCGGATGACGGGTCCGTATTGGCCGCATCGTCTACATGGTCTGCTGCCCTTTCCGTACTTTCGAACTTTCTTCGGCTTTAGTTTGGCCACTCTACCTAGGCCTCCCTAATTTGTACGCCAAAGTTTTCTGTGAGGAATTTGATTGCGTCGTCTCGGTTTACTCTATGGGACTTACCAATCCGGGAAGGCCTGATTCTCCTTCTCTTAATCCGGAAACCGGGGCGTTCCAGGGTTCCGATAATATCCATTCCGAAGATGCCTAACTCCGGTTCGTATTTGGTGCCTGGAATCTCAATGTGTTCCTTTATTCCAAAGGCGAAGTTTCCATTTTCGTCGAAGCTAGATCGCTTAACCGAGTTATTTATCGCTTCAAGACCGCGCTTCAGGAATGCAGTGGCCTTCTTGCCTCGTAGGGTTGTTAGGCAGGAGATCGGTTCACCTTCGCGTATGCCAAAATCCTTCAAGGTCTGCTTGGCCTGTTTGGTGCAGGGTTTTTGGTCGGTGAGCTCGCTCAGTACTTTCTTTGCTTTTTCGAGCATCTCGCCCGATTTTCCTACTCCAATGTGAACTGTGACCTTCGCGAGTTTGATGGCCCGCATCGGGTTATCGTGTACGGTCTCCGTTACGGCTTGCATAGCCTAAGTAGCCTCCAGTTTTATCGCTGGCTTGTCGGTCCCAACGACGAACGTGTAGTCTAGCACCGTGTCGAATTTATTTCCGGTCTCGTCTTCTATCCTCACCATAGCCGGCCGAGTTGCCGTACCAGGTTGAGTTTCTACGATCTTGCCGCTCTTTCCAAGGTTGCGTCCAGCCGTGACCAACGCATAGTTGCCCTTCTCAAATTTTATGTGATTCAGCACTCGTTGGGTAGGTATACTGATTCGCAATGTGTCGTTAGTTGAGTATACAGCTGCCTGCGCGTCTGCTGGCTGAATGCTGAGGCTTCTCCCATCGTGGGTTCCGTACTGTATGAGCCCTTTGGGGGCTGTTCTCTTCCGTAGAATCTTGCAGAGTTTGAACTTTGCCTCCTCTTTTGAAATCTTGATGAGGCTAAGACCCTTGCCTTTCACAGGCAAAATTCTGTAGGCCAAATTCGCGTCTGTAAATTCGATGACGTCCATCAGGCCGGCGGGATGATTCTTCTCGAGCCTCGGCCTTCCGTCTACCTTCATCTTTCCGTGGGCGAGCACCTTTGATACTTCTCGTCGGTCCTTCGCGAGGCCCAGTTCGTCTCTAACGATGAGTTCTAGTGGGAGGCAGAGTGAGGATTGATGTGCCCCAGGGTTTGGTTTGGGCGCCCAAGGTGATTCCTTTCGATGTATGGGCCAGTAAGGAGGAGAGGCCAGTCTCTTGAGGTGGCTTAGTCCGCCCTTACGTGCCATTAGTCGGTACCTTCCTTGCCGGGTTTACCCTGCGTCAGTTTGATAGACTCTGATCGCCATTTGTCGTCAAGGTTCAGCTTGGTAATCATGACCTTCGAACTGTGGACGGACACATTTGTTGATGTACCTGATGTCATCTCCCTAGAGACTCCTTCTACGAACAAGCGTTGGCCGCGGGTGTCGATATCATTTACCTTTCCTTCAACTCCCGCGTAGTCTCCTCGCAGAATTTTCACCGTGTCCCCCTTCCGAACAGGATACGACCTTCTTCCTTGGGCAGCTTGCAATTCTTCGGAGAGAGATGCTGCCAGCAGCTTTCTGCGGCGTTGGCCTTCGGCATCATAGTTTTTCTTTCGCTGCTTTGAGGGCCGTCGGACGTTCATTCATGTTCCCTCAAATGATTATGCTCGCGAGGTTGGCGACTCTAGGCCAGCGTTCTGCGGCTTCCTTCGCCACTGGTCCGCGAATCTCAGTGCCCTTCAGCTCGCCCTCCGGGGTCATGATAACTCCGGCATTGTCGTGGAAAGAGAGTCTCGTTCCGTCAGGGCGCTTGAAAATTCTAACTTGTCGGACGACGACCGCCGGGAACATTTGCCTCCTTAAGTCGGGCGTTCCCTTCGACACTGAGACCATGATCATGTCTCCAACGCAGGCTGCGGGAACCCGTCTAAGACGGCTGTGGTGTCCGAGCACCTGTATAACTTTGAGTTCTTTGGCGCCAGTATTATCGGCGCAGTTGATACGGCTTCCGTTTGGCAACCCCCGTGAGATACGCGGCCGATATTCTACCATTCCTTTGGCGCTGACGGCACGAGTCTTGGGGGCTGGCAATTTTCTTTCACGTAAGGCGCTGCTGAACGCTTCTGCAACAAATTAAGGTTATGTTGTTAGGATTGTTTCGTTATGTCAGGCGATCCCTGTTAATTTCTCTACAACTACAAAGGCGACTTCTTTGCTGATTGGTCTGCATTCAGCGACCTTCACTCTGTCCCCCTCCCGCACCTCCAGGCACGGCGGGCTGTGGGCTAAAATTCGGCTTCGACGTTTTTCATATCGCGTATACTTCGGATCGTACTGTTGGTAGTCTCTTTCTACCGTTACGGTTTTCATCATCTTTGCGCTTACTACTTTGCCGTCCAAGAACTTTCTTCGCACTGATAGGCCCCCATGGAATGGACAGTTGCGGTCTTCGCAAGCTTTCTTTGGTGCACTAGCACCTATTCCTAGGTCCGACACTACCATCGCCTCACTCTAGTCTTGAGTCTGCTCTCGGGTTGAGCTACCAACCGCTCCCCGTCGACATCAACCTGGACACCACTTGCGAGGTTGAATCTAAAAGTTGCAATCTCCTTCGGGATCATAAGGGTCCTCTCGGACGCCAGTATCTTAAGCATGTTCTTGGTTTCGTCCACAACCGTTCCCCGAATACCTTTGATTGAAGGGTCTGTCGCCTCGGCTACACGAACAGACAGCCCAATCAATTCGTGCCTAAGAATATTCTGCGGCGTTATCGGACCCATCACTTAGCCGCCTCCGGCGACCCTTTTTCATGTTCGATAGTAAGTAGACGTGCCACAGTTCGTTTGAGTTCTCGAATCCTTCCCACGTTTTCAATATTGCCACCGGACTTGACCGTGGTGCGCAATTTCACCAATTCCGTTCTCAACTCTGCTAGCTTCTTCTCTCGCTCCTCCGGAAGAAGCTGCCTGATCTCACGCTTTCGGAGTATCGGCAACCTCAGCTACCTCTTGTACTACCGCAGCTTCCGCCGCGACTTGAGCGGCCACTGGTTTCGGCGGCTGAACAGGTCCCGGCGCGACGTCCCTAATGACAGGCCTGTCAGGCAAACTAACATTCGGCGGCATAAGACGAACTCTAATCCCGAAAAGCCCCTGTTTCAATTGAGTGTCAACGACTGCAAAGCGGACAATTCTGTCAATTGCCTCCCCAACAGAGGGCAGGTAACCTGCTTTGTATTTTTCGTAACGTGCCCTGTCAGTCGTAAGTTTTCCGCGAATTGATATCTCAACGCCTAGGGCTCCGGCTTCTATCGTTCTCTGCAGGGCCCAATACGCGGCTCTCCTAAAATGAATTCCGCGCTGGAGCGCCATTGCGATTTGAGAGGCCACGACTTTGGGATCAAGTTCTGGGGCCTCGAGTGTTGCTACTGAAATCTGTGGGTTCTGAACGCCGAACTGCTGCTCAAGGACCGCCGTTAGGTCTCGAATACTTTGGCCTCGTCTACCTATCACAAGACCTGGTTTCGCCGCGTACACCACGACCCTTGTTCCCAGCGGGGTCTTGTTCATCTCAACCTTGCTGTAACCTGCTCGCTTCAATTCCTGAGAAAGAAATTCGTCTATCTCGGCTCGACGGGCGTTTTCCTTTACGAAATATTTGTGAATGGGCAAGTTACTCTGCTACCTCATAGCCCATTAGTTCAACGTGAACAAGAGTGTCTCGGAAGGGCGTTGCTCTTCCATATGCTCTCGAAACGACGCGTTGTGTCTTCATTCCCCTCTGGGAGGCCGCATGCACGATTCTTAAGCGGTCAACATCTAGGCCCTTGTACTCTGCGTTCGCCTCAAGTTCCTCAAGCAGAAAGAGGAACATCTTCGCAGCCTTCACTGGGTAACGGCCAGCATACCAGCCCTCATCCAAGCTCCTGTGCGGCACTTCCTTATGGTAGCGCCGGAAGGCTATGGCCCGCTTCTTTTTCGTTACACCTTCGAGAAGGTCCTTTGCAGAGTCCAACCTCATTCCTCGGAGCTTTCGACAGATTTCGGTTGATGCCTTTGGGGATATCTTCAACTCCCTTCCTGAACACTTGACTGCTCGGTCAGGGTCGAACTCCTTAACCGAGTATCCCCACTTTGGCATTCTAATTGCATCCTGCGCAGCCGCATGTGCGCAGTAACCCTAAAAAACGTTGTTTAGCCTTGGAGGGTTACATAATGCCGGCGATAACTAAAGACACTCATCAAATGACCGACACCCGAATTGTCTGATTTTGGGCAGCCCGTAGGCGCAGGTACTGCCTGGACATGAGTATTCCCTTCTGGACCACGCCGGTCAAAAGACGACAGTTAGGACGCCAACGAACAGCTACTTTGTGTGGATGTTTGTGTCCGGGGGAACAAATTCAGTTTAGTCACGACGTCCCCACTTTCCCGCCATCCGGGAGAAGAACGAGGGTGTATCACACATGTGTTACACCCCGATTTTTCCATCCTGAACAGGTTGGACCCTCCTGCGTAGGTACCGTCACATGACTGACGCTATCGGCCATGGTTCCACTTGATCTGGACCTGCCGGAAGCGAGGGTTAGGATGATAGAAGTACAGAATCCTGAATCCGCCGGGCACCATCAAACCCTTCTCCTCAACCGCCTCAAGTAAGTTCTATCTAGTCTAAGGCATGGTTTCCTTACGACCAATATTGGAGCCCAACAACTCCCCGCTGTCTAAGGAAAGTGAGATTCATGGTACAACTCTCAGGGTTTACTGGTACCTGTTCAAGAGTTCCGAATCCGTGGGCGTACGCGAAACTCAGAGAGCGCTTTCTATGTCAAGCCCCAGCATCGCCTTGTACCACCTCGAAAAACTTCGTGAGCTAGGAATAGTTGACAAGGATTCGGACGGCGACTATTTTCTGAAGCAGCAGGTTCAGGTGGGATCCTTGAAATCGTTTCTTAAAGTTGGCCACCTGATACTACCGCGCTACCTCTTCTATGCAATATTCCTAACAACAGCCACAGTAGTCTACGCCGTGGTAACGATCCTTCAGACTGGTGCCGTGGAACCGGCTGGCATAGTACTTGGGGCGGCCGGCGCGAGTATCTCTTGGTATGAATGTGCGCGTATGTGGAAGGACCGCGTCCTCTAGAAGGGATTGTTTGTTCGAAAACGTAGAGTTATCCAAATTGAAGGCTGAAATCTAATTGGATCAGATGAAGAAGAGAATCTGTTTAGCCGCCCTGCTGGGCATTCTTATGGGAGCAGCATTAGGGTACGTGCCGCACGTTTCATCAAATGTCGCACCGAGAACTGAACTCTTGATGCAACCGACGGCACAGCCGAACATTGCGGAAGCTACCCCACATCCACCCAGCGACGCTCTGTCAATCCTTATCGCTCTAGCGGCGGGCTTAGTAATCGCTATCCCAGCTTTCGCTCTCGCGAAAAGACGAAGCGGGTAAATCCGGCAGACGCACTTGGCTGTAGCGAGAATTTTGGGCTACTTGAGTGGCACGTACATGCTTGATCGTGATGCGCCGATGCCTGGGGTTCCGTGCTGGACTTTCTTGTTTGTGATTACGAATTCTCCAACATAGTGGCCTAGCATTTCGGGTTTGATGTCTAGGGCGGTAAATTCCTTCCCACTGTGGATCATTAGGTTCAACCCTACCATTTCTGGGATGACCACCATGTCCCTGCAGTGAGTCTTAATTGGCTTAGCGTCTTTCGCTTTAGATCTGCGGTAATTGCGGATTAGTTCCATCAATGTTCTTTGGTCAGCAGTCAAGCCTCTAGTAAGCGAACGTCTCTGTCTCGACGGGAGTATCCTGATAAATTCGTCCATTGACATCTGCTGTAATGCTTCGAAGTTATGTCCTCTGTATAGGAATTCGCGAGGCAAGGTTTAGCACACCAGCGTTCGTTTGGTTCTGATCTAATTAATGTTGCCGCTTCAAGGTTTGTATGCTGAGCAGAGTCTCTATAGTATGCCCAACCTGACCGCAAGGTCAGAAGCTTTGAAGTCCTGCGTAAGTTTGACAAACGCTTTCTTGTCGCCCTCGGGTGTGATTAGGGTCTTTACGTCTCGGACCCTAACTTCATAGAGTTCTTGAATAGCCCGTTTGATGTCGTGTTTGTCCGAGCGTCGGTCAACGATGAATGTGATCTTATTCTCCGCCTCCAGTAGGGTGACGGCGTCTTCGGAGAGTAACGGGTACTTGACGACGTCGTTCGTTGCTAACTTCGTCAAGCCAGAGTTCCTCCCACGCGCGTCTCAAGCCCCTTGATAGCCGACTCGGTCCAAATAGTTAGTCGCCCAGGCTGAGTACCGGGGGCCAAGTCACTTACGTTCAAGCTTGACACCTCTACAACGCGGACGCCACTGAAATTGCCAAAGGCTCTTTCGGCGCCTTGCCGCTTCGATACAACAATCAATGCGCTGACCCGATTCTTGTGAGGGCGGCCTCGCACGCTTCCTTTTCCGCTGCGAATCTTCCGCTCAGAAGCCCGTTCAACATCCTCCCACAACCCCATGTTCTTGAGGATCTTCTCTGCTTCAGAACTCTTCGTTAATTTCTCTGCATCGTCCGAAACAACAAGGGGCAATTCCAAGTCGGATGCAATCCTATGCCCACGAGCTTGAACCAGGGATCTGGATGACGTGGCTGCTACAGCCGAGAGCATTGCCAATCTAAGTTCTTTTTTATTTATCTTCTTCTCGGGCCGTTTAGCTGACGTTGGTGGAAAAGTCAACCGGCCTTTAACGGTAGTCGGCGCAAACCCAGCCTGGCCACCCCTAGCGTACCGTTCACCCTTTACGCGTGGGATTCGAGACATACCGTGTCCAACTCCCAAACCTTCAGCCGTCGTTCGTTTGCCTGCCATCGAATTTCGCCCTTGAGGTTGGAAGGAGTGACTCTGGATGGCCACGACGGCACGTCTTATGAGGTCGCCGCGCACCGGAGCTTCGAAAAATCGCGGAAGGGGAACCTGTCCAGCAGATTTTCCCTCTGCGTCGTAAAGAGGAACCGTTCTTGCCAAGCGTGATCACCCCAGGTTCATTGCGTTAAGGATGCCCGAGGTCATGAATAAAGCCTCTTCAGTACGAACGGTCGCAACCTTCAGCATGGAGACTGAGCTTACCAAGCAGTGAAATGGATCGGTCTGGTTCCTGCCTTCTTGACTGAAAACGTCTGCTAAACCCATCCTGAGTGAGCTGAAGTTGACCAAAACTGATTCAACACAATAAAGTGATTTGCTGATCTCCGACCAAAATTTTCTACAAGTGTCCCGTATCGGGAAGTTCCGATCTTTGGTTCGAATCGCTCCCTTTCAATCAGGCTTGCTTGAATTTTGAGCGTGTAACTCCGTAGCCCCAAATATATGCTTATTCTCGGCTGTATCGGATTTGTGGGTGACTTCGGGTCAGACCAACTTTTGATACTTGAAGCCGCTGCTCAGCTCATTATGTCTATTCGGTAAGGCATTGCCCTTGACCGGACCAATCAATGGACAATGATAGAAGCTCAGGGAACCGATCACATCACATCTAAAGCGAAACAGTGTTCTGGTCTATCAGTTCTTTATCTGGAGCCATACCGAGGCCTGGGCCTGTTGGAACTTTCAGGGTACCGTTTTCGAGTTTCAGAGATTCTCTTATGGCCATTCGCTGGAAGGCCAATTCCGTAAATTCGCAGGCGTATGGCAGGTTTTCCAATGAAGCTGCGAACTGCAGTTTCGCGGCGACTGCGACGCATGATTCGAGTTCGGTTCCTACAATGCACGGGATGCCCGCCGCATCTGCGGTTGTATAGATGTCGAGTGAGTTCTTCAAGCCGCCAGCCTTGGTAATCTTAATGTTGATTATGTCCGCGGCTTCTGCTCTTGCGATCTTAATCACATCGTGGGGGTTCCATACACTCTCGTCAACCATTACAGGAACGCCGGTTGCTTTTCGTAACCATGCAAGGCCTTCCAGATCCCAGCCCGGAAGCGGTTGTTCGATGTAGCTGATTTCCGCACGCGAGAGGACCTTGAGGGCTCGTAGAGTATCGAGGCGCGACCACCCTGCGTTTGGGTCGACTCTCAGTTCAATATCCGAGCCTATCGCATCCCGAATCGCTTTGATACCCTTAACCTCATCATCGACCTTTCTGCCCGCCTTCACTTTGATGACTTTGAAACCCAACTCAATTAGCCGGCGGGCTTCTCGAACCATTTCTTCGGGGTTAACTATCGCTATCTCAGACGCAGCCTCTATGCTGTTTCGTTGTCTGCCACCTAGCAGGGTACTTACGGGAACATGGAGGGCTTTGGCGGCCAAGTCATAGAGCGCTGTATCGATGCCCGTCTTAGCGATAAATGCAGCTCCATGGATGGAATTCATGAGTAAGGTAGTCCTGCGTACGTTGAGCGGATCCTCTCCCAACAACTTTGGTCCGAGATAATTTCGAACTGCATGAGTCACAGTCTCCAATGTTTCTCCATAGAACCCCACGGTGACTGTGCAGGGAGCTTCACCGAAACCAACAGTACCTTCGTCAGTGTCGATTTCAACGAGCACAAATTGTCCCGTTGGATAATCGGAATATGCATCACTGAACTGTCGCATCGGCACGCGAACAGGATGTGCTTGAACCTTCGTGATTTGCATAAGCGAATGCTTGTGTTGTGAATCTAAATTGCCTTTCGTCAACCGAAAACGTGAACGTTTTTCTCAGCCTCTGCTCGATTTCAGCACATCAGCCTATTCGATACATTCGACTTGTCCCTGTGCACCTCCTTACAGACCCTAGAGCCGACCTACCTCACGATTACGTAGCGTCGGGGCATAGCTTGCATAGCTTCCACTGAGTGGAAATGGAATGTAATTGCGCTTTCCGACTTTTTCTCCAAGCCCCCTTAATACTAAGGTTAGTGCATAACGCATCTGTGAGAGCTAGTTTAGAGGTGTTTACAATGAGGAAAAAACAGAAAACGAAACTAGTGAGAGCCCAAACAGAACCAATCCCGCCATCGAGCCGAAGCCAAGAACAAGTGGCCTAGACTGACAGAATCGGCTAATCGAAGCTCAACTGTTCGTAGCTATGAACGAGAATGTCTGACGCAAAATCGTCTTACCGCTAATGTGCATCCGTTGCAAGCGCGTCTGATTTTATTCTGAATCGCAATGGGAAGCTGTAGCCGCGGCTTCCATCTCACTCCGTTTGCATTAGTGGAAATAGACTCGGTCGTCATCCATCGAGATTCGCCGCCAAGTTCAGGAGACCAAGCGTGACCAAGATGGCTTCCTCAGTGCGAACCGTAGCCGTTTGCTGGTCGGGCGCAGTGTTCACGAAATAGTCGAAGGTTTCTTTGGGATCGAGCTTTTCCTTTCTTAGAATCTCCCCGAGCCCCAGTTTAGGGGAACCGAAGGCTACAACAGTTGAGCGAGAGCTCTTGAGATCCTTGGAAAGAGAGGGCAGAGCGTCTTGGACGGCTACCCCATAACGGGACGTACCTACCTTCAAGTCCCAGGGTTGAGCTTTCAGGGCCTTACCGAGTGATTCAATCTTATTCACACTGTACCCCCAGTATACTGGTTGAATATCCGGCTGAGATAGAATCATCTTGGACGCCTCGACGATTGCTCCGTGTAATCCCCTCCCAAGTTCAATGAATTGAAGGGTCACTCTCGCGCCAACCCGATAACTGCCTTGACACTTGACAGTTTCCTTCAGACCAGCATCAACATCCACAAATGAGCCGCTGTGTGCAACAACCACGCCTTCTCTGCAGTCTCCGACTCTAACCTGTGCCACTGAGCTCGATACGTTGTGGGGAGGAATTTGAAGTGGAGGCAGGATACCCGTGAATCGGAGCGTTGGACTAAGTTTGAACAGTCTCTTTCGTAGATATTGTGGCGTCTCAATATAGGTCAGAATGTCAGAACAGAACTCCAAGTCTGCTGCCCGAGCGCGATATAAGTCATCATGATAGAGAAGGATCTCAGTGACTCCGAAGATTGAACACGCCCGTGCAATTGCTCCTAGCTTAGCAGTTTTCTCGCGCAAATGCGGCGTGTCCGAAACCACTGAGCCTGGAATGGCAACGGAAAAACGCTCCATTACACGCCCTCACCTAACAACAGGCTTCACACCATACACCCGTTTGATCCGCAAAAGATGAATCTAACTCATCAGATTTGATCATTTAGGACCGGAACGCCTCGTTTTGCTCACTATGTGAGCATGGAGTAGGGCAGAATACGTTGACGATGCGAGGATGAAGCTAGAGATCTTATAATCAAAACTAGGTTAGGAGTAACCAATAGTAGGTTAACAGTTACCTTGAAAATGACGAAGCAAAGGAAGCGTAGGTCGATGAAGACGCGACCATCCCCGCAGAAAACTGAACGTCGAACCTACCAACGTCATAGTGAGATCACCGAACGCAAGCACGTTGACGTTGATAAAATCAGGTCTCATCTGGCTGCGATTGTTGAATCTTCGGATGATGCCATCATCGGTAAGACGTTGGACGGAGTCATATCGAGCTGGAATCGGGGTGCCGAGAAATTGTACGGTTACTCTGCTGAGGAGGTGGAGGGTAGGCCTATCTCAATTCTCATCCCTCCTGATCGTCCCGATGAGCTGGCGCAGATACTTGAGAGAATCAAGAGAGGAGAGACGGTACAACGTTATGAGACTCAACGTGCGCGAAAAGACGGTACCCTCATAGAAGTCTCTTTGACAGTTTCCCCAATCCGAGATCCCGTCGGTCGAATAATTGGAGCTTCAACCATCGCCCGAGACAACACCGATCGAAGGCGGGCGGAAGAAGCACTTCGTCAATCCGAAGAACGCTACCACTCGCTATTTCAGAGCATGATGGAGGGATTTGCTTACTGTAAGATGACTTTTGACGAGGAGGGTAGTCCTGTGGACTTTGTCTATGTTGACGTGAATAGTGCGTTTGCTCCGTTGACCGGGTTGGAAGACGTCGTGGGCAAGAGAGTTAGCGAGGTGATCCCCGGAATTAAAGAAACGAATCCAGAGTTGTTTGAGATTTATGGTAGAGTCGCTTCAACAGGTAAACCAGAGAAATTCGAAGTTGACGTGAAGCCGTTAGGGATCAGTTTGAACATCTCGGTTTCCAGTCCAGCAAAGGGAGACTTTGTTGCTGTTTTCGAAAACATAACCGAACGCAGGAGGGCGGAAGAAGTACTTCGTCAATCCGAAGAACGCTACCACTCCCTCTTCGATCGGATGTTGGATGGGGTTTACCTGAGCACGCACGAGGGTCGATTTGTCGATGTTAATCCTGCCCTTGTGAGCATGTTCGGGTATTCGAGCAAACAGGAAATGCTGGACATTACGGACATCAGGAAGGAACTGTATTTCTCGCCGGAAGAACGCGGAAGCCACATTCTCGATACAGATCAGCAAGAAGTGAAAGTTTACCGGATGCGTAGGAAGGATGGATCCGAGATCTGGGTAGAAGACCATGGCGGGTACGTCCACGACGAAAAGGGAGACATCGTTTACCATGAGGGAATACTCCGCGACATAACCGAGCGAAAACGGCTAGAGGACAAATTGAAGCAGTATTCGTTAGACTTGGAGGAGTTGGTGGAGGAGAGAACTAGGAAGTTTCGCGAAAGCGAAGAGAAGTACCGCGAATTGTTTGATGCCTCTCCAGTATCACTCTGGGAGGAGGACTTCTCCATGGTCAAACAATTTCTAGATGGCTTGCGACAAAACGGAGTTTCAAACTTTGACGCCTACTTCGCCAACCGTCCCAAGGATGTTGACAAATGCGTGGGCCTCGTGAGAATCCTCAACGTAAACAAGGCGACCTTAACACTCTACGGCGCGAAGTCTGTGGATGAGATCATTGGAGGTTTAAGCGGCGTCTTCACAGAAGAATCGAATCGCGTATTTGCAGGTGAACTCGTTGCGCTTGCTCAAGGCAAGAAGTACTATGAAGCAGAATTCGAAAACCGAACTCTGCGCGGCGAAACGAAGCATTGCAACGTGATATGCGCTGTAGTTCCTGGTTACGAACAATCACTCGCAAAAGTTCTGGTCTGCATAGTCGATTTGACCCCCCAGAAACAGTTGGAGTCAGAACTAGTCAAATCACAGCGACTCGCCGCGATAGGAGAAACAGCTGCGATGGTCGGCCACGACCTACGTAACCCGCTCCAAGGTATAGCTGGAGCTGCCTATAACATAAGAAGGCATTTCCAAAACGCACTCGACCCCTCCACCAAAGAGATGCTGGCAGTCATAGAGAACGGAGTTGAATATGCAAATGAAATCATCAACGACCTGTTAGAGTTTTCAAGAGAAATGCAGCTCCAACTCCTGCCTACCACACCAAGAGTGATCGTAAGAAGAACGCTTAAGGATGTTCAGATGCCAAACAACATCACAGTAGAGGACACGACCACTGATGCGCCGGAGATTCTCGCAGATGAACCCAAGGTTAAACGTGTACTTACTAACATTATTCAGAACGCCATAGACGCAATGCCGGAAGGCGGAAAATTGTCGATCGCCAGCATGAATACACAAGAAGAGGTGTCAATATCCATCCGCGACACAGGGTTCGGAATTCCCCAAGACATTCTGGAGAAAATTTGGACACCACTACACACAACTAAGGCAAAAGGAATTGGACTGGGCCTGCCAATCTGTAAACGCATCATAGAGAGCCATGGTGGCTCAATATCTATCGATAGCATGGTTGGAAAGGGAACAACCATCACGGTGAAACTTCCAACCCAAAACGCCCAGACGGGAGGTGAACCATTATGAGTGAAAGCAGAAAAGCCAGAATCATAGTCATAGACGACGATGAAGGAATACGCAAAGTCGTCGCTGAAGCCTTGAAGAGTGAAGGCTACTCAGTAGACGCAGCGAGCAATGGCAAGGAAGCCATCGAGAAATCCCAAACCAACTTCTACAACCTTGCGCTCGTAGATATACGCCTACCCGACATGCAAGGTACACAACTCCTAACCTCAATGAAGGAAACAACCCCAGAGATGGTTAAGATCATTCTCACAGGGTACCCCGCACTACAGAATGCCATCGACGCAGTAAACAAAGGCGCTAACGGCTACTTGGTAAAACCGATAAACATGGACGAACTGCTACGAACAGTCAAACAACACTTGAAAAAACAAAGCGAAATGAAGGAATACGGCCAGGACAGAGTAGCCGAATTCGTGGAAACACGATTCAAGGAACTGGACACGCTAGAACGAGATACTCCAAAAAGGACAAGGAAAGGATGAACCTTATTTCGAAAGGATACGCCTCTGGGGGAGAGAAAAATGAACCTAGATGATGCGTCAGAAATTCGAAAAGCGGATCAATCGGATATGTTGGCGGCGATGGAGAGGACTCCGGAGCGCCTTGCTCCACCGCCTAGCGTCAATTCCACTTGTCGAATTCGGTTTCAAAATCCTATGAATATCGTGTTCGGAGGCGTAGGCGGTTCCGGAATTGTAGGCGACATCCTGACCGATTACCTGAGGGATGAAGTAGACGTTCCGGTGGCGGTTTGTAGATCCGTGAGCATACCTCGTTATGTGGGAAAGAATTCCCTATTCGTTGCGATAAGCTACTCGGGAGAAACCGGTGAAACGCTTGGCATGCTCGAACAAGCCGAGAGTAACGGCGCGCACGTTGTCGTAATTTGTTCGGGCGGCAAGCTTCTCAGTAGAGCACAATCACAAGCGATTCCTTACGTGAAAGTAGTGGAGGGCATGCCGCCGAGACTGGCGTTACCTGAACTCGTAGCCGCACTTGCATGTGTCTTGGGTCAAGGGGGTGTCGTCAAAGATAGCCAGAAACTGCTGGACATGGCATCAAGGTCGGTCCGGGAAATGATCGGTAGGATACTGGTATCTGTCCCGCTAGAAAAGAATCAGGCAAAGCAAATGGCCGCTGCACTCAAGGATCATCTCCCACTCCTGTTGGGGAACGAGAGCAGTAGTAGCGTTCTGCGCCGATTCAAGAATGAGCTTAACGAAAACAGCAAAATTCCAGCATTCTATTTCACCCTCCCAGAAGCATACCACAATGACGTTGAAGGGTTGAAGACGCTCACGGAGCTCTCTCAAACCCAACCGATCCTTCTTCGAAACCAAAACCAAAGCGAGGGTGATGAGAGGACAGAGAAAGGATTGGTTGAATTGCTTTTGCAGCTTGGATTTGCGCGACCCCTTAGCTTCGAAGGTGTAGGAGAGGATGGACTGGGATGGTTACTTAGCGCTGTAACCTTCGGCGACTATGTTTCGACTTATCTTTCAGCGCTGAGGAATGTCGACCCTACGAAACTTTCCCTGATACCAAGCTTCAAGGCGATTAGAGGTCAAGTATGAACCTAAGGATGACTGAGTTTCCGTCTCTAACAACCTCCATTCTGTGGTAGGTTACTGCTTTTACCTCAACCTTGGAGCCATGCGCCTGTCTATTGTAAGTCTCGCCGTATGCCTTGGCGTTTATGTGCAGGGCACCTGAACCGGCATTCATAAGTTCGACATGAAACTTCGAGTAGGCTTTGCCGTCGAGCTCGAATTTTAGCAGCAATGTTTCGAGCCAGTCATAGAGAAGTGCCACCTCGTCAGCCCCGTCAGCCTCAACATCATCGACTCGTTTGTGAGAAATTGACTCCAGGTTACACATTGTGTCGAAGAGCGCGAGTCCCGCGTTCTCCAGCGCCTCTTCGAAAGTCGCCCCCTTGGATTGAATGTATGCGTCTGTCGTGTGCTGCAGAAACTGGTAACGCGAGGCTGTCAAAGGTAGGACTTCTCCGATCTTTCGCGCTCGCAAGCCAACGGGAACTTAAATAGGAATCGCCTTCAGGGATACTTTAGCCGGGATGGCCGAGTGGATTAACATCATGAAACATGGTCCAGAGGCGCGGGCCTTGAGTGTCGGCTTCAATGCAAGCCCGTGGCCCTTATGGGCCTCGGGGGTTCGAATCCCTCTCCCGGCGCCAAACGGCCTGCAACTAGTCCTGAAAAGGGGGAAAGAGGGTGGAAAGGGGCAATGAAGCAAAACTGGATAATACTGTTTGCTCTGGCAATCATCCTGCTCTCCTTCCCGTTTCCAGTAAAGGCAGCGCCTTCGCTGAGCACGAACCAAGCGCTATACACTATCCGAGATAAGCAAGTAGCCTTAGTCGGCTCAGGACTATCGCCGAGTCAACAATACTACATCTGGGTAAGAGGACCGCCTGCCAACAAGACCCGCTATACGGGATCGAACTTCACGCCAATATTCGGTGGATTCATTCCTCCCGATATAGCGTACCCTCTTACGGCCAACGCTTCGTTGGGCACATACCTAATCAGCCTCTCCACATCACCAACAGTCGATACCGCACAAGCGACCGCGCACTTTGGTGTTTGGGGTTCTGCCGCACCCGTATACCAACGAACACAATCAGTGATCATCCTAGGCGGCGGTATTTTTCCTGGGACAAGCCTCAGTTTGACGATTCAAGACCCTGCCGGCAATATCGTGCACGCTACGCTAACTTCGACAACAGATGGTGATTTCAATAATACCTGGAGAATTCCACCAAACGCGATTACGAATGCGTTTACCGCGGTGATCTACGGCACGGGCACATTCGACAATCCGCAACAGGACTTTGCATCTACCGCGAAATTTACGGTGACACAGGCGGTTTTATCGGCAAGAATCGTAGACCAGCCAAACTCGACATACCAGCGGACGCAAGCTGCCAATTTCTCGATGGCACTTCAGTATCCAGATGGTAGCCCCGTAGTCAACTCAAAACCCAATGCAGAACCAGTCATCCTGATGCGAGACCAGACCACAATTGGCCCTGCGAATATGACTCTTGTTGATCCCGCAAACGGAATCTGGACGGCTGGAGTCAAACTCTTCGCCAACGCAACGCCCAGCGGGAAGTATCGCTTTGAAATGCCTTCCATGGCCTTTGACGATGGGTACGGAAACAAAGGTGCAGCAATTGACATGGACTCTAATTATTTCGCAGTTACGAATGCCAGCTTTGTTATATCCAGTCAGCTAAATGGAACGCAAATTCAAATCCCGTTCGGCCAAGTCAGCATCATATCTAAGGTAACATATCCGGACGGAACAGCCTTGACCGTTGGATCCGTGAACGTTGTCGTCTCTACCGGGTCATCAGTCACCGCGTTGACGGCGGCCTACGACCCTTCTATTGGTGAATGGCGGGCTTCGTACTCAAGCACAGTTTTTGATTTAATTCATGGCGGGACATGGACGCTGAAAGTAAGCGCACGAGACTCGTTAGGGAACTCGGGCAAGGCTACGTACGAAGTGATAGCTCAGCCGTATCTCTTCATCACTCTAATTGTGGTGGTCGTTGCGGTAGCGTTTGTTGTTCGTTGGTCGCTGTCGCGCTATGGAAGGAAGATCTACTTCCGGCTGCGGAGAATCCTCAAACGGCCTAGATACCGCAAATTTTCTCAGGTTTGAAAGATTCCACCAGTGTACCCATGTACCGATAATGGCTTTTTTTGACCGCGCCATTCAAAAATGAAAGAGTAGACCGGCATTAGGTATTGCGCTAACTGAGTGACCTGGAATCGGTTGCTGAGTATCCTTGAGAATGTTACAGGGGGTTTCACGACCATGGCGTGAAGTCTGTGGACCAAGTCCTCTTTTGTTATCGAATTTGAATCAAATTCCACGCCAGGGTATTCTTGCAGTAGTTCTTCGTAGGTTGTCTTCTTCAACGGTAGGGAACGGTCGAAAAACGCTTCAGCCTCGAGGTCTTCCTTTCCTTGAGCGTTGAGAAAGAGAGAGTTCTCGTCATACATGTAGGCTAGCTCTGTGATCTCGTTTAGACGAAATGACTTCGTCCCAGCCCCCTCATTTCTTCCCAGGAGTCGTTTTGCCAAATTTGATATCCCCTGGCTTTCAGCCGACTCCAACTCCACCAGGTCTCTGATCTTTCCCTCAAGTTCCACGGCTACTACATCAGGTGGGAGATCGATTTTGTATGTGTTTCCTCTGAAGTAGAAGCATTCATGGTATCCTCGAATTCTCCAGAAGGGGATGAGTTTTAGTTTAGGATTTTCCGCGGTGTGAACGTCTTGCTCCTTAGGCTTGAGCACGGTGAGGACGCGGTTCTTGAACAGAGACGTCTTACGGCCGTCCGCGGTCTTGAGCAGTTCTGGTAGGGGTTTTGGCTCAAGATAGTAGATTTCGGGAGTTATCTTTTCCGGATTCCAACCATTCCCTACCCTAGAATCCTCGAACCCGCCTGCGGATTCGAAGAGTGTTTGAAACTCGTTTATTGTTGAATCGAGAAGTCGCTTTATCTCATCAAACCGGTCGTCAGTGCTCAACCTTTAGCACTAGCCGGTACCTTCCTCAAGTTGCGTGTTCACTGGACCGTGAGTGATCCGGATCGACCGCGACTCAGCTGTGGCTTTCCCTGAAAGCTACTGACATATCCTTTCGAGACGGTTACTGTGCTCCCAACTCTCACTTTGTCTATGTCCTCATTCCAGAGTGACAGAGTAATCTCGCCAGAGTCATCTTTCAGCACAGCGCTCACTACCCTTGCTTGGCTGCCGGAACGAGTTGTAACATCCCTCGGAGCCGACATACTGGTCACAGTCCCAGTTACATTGACTTGGTCTGAGGGAACCCCTTGATTAAGCTCGGAGATCTTCATTGAAATCGAGCCGCTACAAATACCGCGCTGATATTAAACTGTTACAATATCACTCGGATGGTGCGACTAATGTATGCATCCTGACCAAGTCGCCCTTGTAGGACGTTAGAGCCTTCGGAAGCTTTATCTCGACTGGGTCGCGGAGGGCCAAGTTCTTCTCTTTCTTAACTTTCCAGACTTCCCGGTTGAACTCTAATATCTTCTGAGTATAGCGTTTCGATGCCTTGGACCACGCCGGCTTTGGAAACCGCTCAGCATGGATGCTTTTCTTCGAGTACAGTTGCCTCCATACGTGTTCTGGCATGAATGGGGTTATTGGCGCGAGGAGGAGTAGCACGTTCTTCAAGACGGTGTGAAGTGTATACCAGGCCGCTTTCTGCTGAGCTTTTGTGAAGCCTTGCCCGTAGGCGCGAGGCTTTACCATTTCCAAGTAGTGAGAAGCAAAGGTCTCCCAAACGAAATCTCTGATTGCCGTTGAGGGAACAAAGAAATTGTAATCGCGATAACCTTTCATGGATTTTTCTATTAACAGGCTAAGTTCGGAGAGAATCCATTTGTCGCTGGACTGGAGCTTAGCATTCTTGACCTCTGGGAAGGACGAGATGAAACGGGAAAGATTCCAGAGCTTCGTCATGAACTTGTGAGCTGAAGCGATCCTCATTTCTGAACAACGAAAATCGGAACCTAGAGTGGCCTCGGAAGCATTCCAGAATCTGAATGCGTCTGCTCCGAACTTTTCAAGCACGGGCTCGGGCTCAACAACGTTTCCCTTGCTTTTGTGCATTGCCTGACCTTGCTCATCCATCCCAAGGCCGTTTATCCACGTATCTGTAAATGGCGCTCGGCCTGTTAGTTGGTAGCACCTCAGAACTGAGTAATGAAGCCAAGTTCTCACGATATCCTTGCCTTGAGGTCTTATGCTCGCAGGGTATGTTCGTTTGAAGAACTTGGGGTCGAGTTGGTACTTGGAGATGTAGAGCGCGGAAACGCTGGAATCCATCCAAGTGTCGAATGTGCGCGTGTCTCCTTCAAACTCTGCGTGCCCGCACTTGGAACATACTGCCGAGGGCGGCTGATCCTTCCATGGTCTGTAATATTCGCCGGGAGGTGGAAGGAATGGCGTGGCGCATTTCTTACAGTACCAAACGGGGATTTCTGTTGCGTATACGCGGCGTCTGGATATCGGCCAGTCAATCGAGATTGAGTTTATCCAGTCGATCAGTATCTGTCGGGCCGCATCGGGGTGAAAGGTGATCTGTTTAGCAAGTTGTTTGAGCTTTGGGATAAAGTCCATTTGCTTTAGGTAGTACTCTTTCATGGGTATGATTTCGATCGGCGTGCCGCTACGTGAGCATACTGGTGTGCGGTGCCTAATGTTTTCAGTCTTAACGAGAAGCCCTTGAGAGCGAAGGTCTTCAAGCATCCGTGAGCGGCCCTCTCGCATCGTTAGGCCCTGGTATGATCCCGCAGCAGCGGTAAGCCTGCCATCTGACCCGACGGCTAAGATCTCTGTGAGGCCTAGCTCTCTGAACAGTAGAACGTCTGTGTAGTCTCCGTAGCTGCAGATCATTACGGCCCCGGTGCCGAATTCCGGCTGAGCGCTTGGGTTGGGTTTAATCTGGACCTTCCGGCCGTAGATGGGTAGGATCGCGTGCATTCCATGAAACTTAGTATACCGCTCATCAGTGGGGTTTACGATTACTAGCTGACATGCGCAAATGAGCTCGGGCCTTGTTGTCGCGATTACTAGCGTTCCGCCTGTTTCTTCGATTTTGAAGTTGACGTATGCTAGGTTGGAGGGAAGATCTTCGTATTCTACTTCTGCGTCGGCGATTGTTGTTCCGCAGTCATAGCAGTAGTTGTTAGGGCGTGTTGCCTCGTAGATCAACCCCCTTTTCCAAAATTCGATAAACGTAGCCTGCGTGAGCTTTCGGTAGGATTCGTGATCGGTGTGATATTTTCCCTCGTAATCTCCACTCAATCCGACATGCTTCATTATGTTTATTATCTGACCCTCAAGCTCGTCGAGCGCGTTGGAGCATAGGTTGATGAACTGTTCCCTCGGTGTGTCCCGCATCTTCACTTTGGAATGCTTCTCCACATAGATCTCGACATTGATTCCGTTCCGATCAAACCCGAGTGGGAAGAGGACGGATCTTCCCTGCATACGCTGCGAGCGGGCGATCATGTCGATCTGTGAGTACGCTGCCACTGCCCCTATGTGCCAAGGCCCCGAGGTTGTAGGCGGTGGGGTATCGATGACGAAAGGTTTGCTTTCTTTACCAAGCTTAAACCTAAACGTTCCTTCCTGCTGCCACTGATCGAAAAGCCTCCCCTCGAATTCGTGGTTCCATCTTTTCTCGGCGATTCGAGGAAGAAATTTGTTCGCGCTCTCAATTTTCTCTGGAGTTGTCATGGGTTGTCACTTGATTGAGAAGGTGTACCAAGGCCGAAAAGAATTGTTTCGAGGTTAGCGGACTTGGCGGTGATACAGGCCTCTACACCAAGCTGAATTCAGTTGTATTGCCGTATAAGATTGTCGAAGGGTTCAAGGAGTCTTTGTAGGAATCCCAGCCGCCTTTAACGTGAGGTAGTCCGATATTCTTAGGGCTGAGGCGAGTAGAAAGACGATAAGCACAACCACCCCTGCGACGATGTTGGTGATTTCGACGACGTTCGCGAAGCCAGTGAACGCGCCGCCGTAAGCGGTACTTGCCATATCAAGGATTGTGAAGTAATAGTTGAAGAACCAATGTAGGAGTATGTCGGCGTAGGCTCCGTAACTCACGTACATAATAGCAAATACGAATCCTGCCAAGGCCGCTGTGGAAACTTTGCCGATTTCCCAACCTCCACCGCTGATGTAGTGAGCCAGCCCGAACACCATCGAGCTTACCACTATAAGCGCCCACTCAAGTGGACTAATGCCACGGATGAAACCGTTTGCGGCGACGGTCTTGTAACCCAGCTTGGATTTAGCGAGTTCGGGACTGAACATGGTGAGGAGAAAAAACGCCATACGTTTCTTCAGGCCTATCAACCGGGAATCCGATCGGAAAACGATCAGAAGGAATATGGCTAAGGGAATTCCAATGGTCGTGATCCTGAAAGCGAACTCTTCGTCTATTGGTGCGTAGGCAAGGTTGAGGAGAATCAAATATGGGCTTGTTTGGGCCGGAAAGTTCAGGCTGCCTGTTTGGATTCCCTGTGTCGTTTGGAAGTCTGTGATTAGAATTGTCGCATAGAGCAGGCCCGTGGCTACCAATGGCATGATGTAGAGGAAGTTTGTTTTCGCTACTGAGATTGGCTTAGTGAGTGCGTCCTTGATCGATTTTAGAAAACCTCCAGCGCTAAGACCGGCAGCCACTATGCAGACCACGAAAATGACCCAGATAACTGCAAATAGGGTTCCGTGACTCATCCCGCCGGGAAGGTATACCGGGTATAACATGAAAATGTCCAACGGTAACTGATGGATTATGTGAACTGCGTCCTTGAGGCCGTCGGAGGTAGAGAAGTACAGTACTGGCCCTAAGATGAGTGTAATCACGTAGGTGATGGCTGAGAAGATAGCGAGAATTAGGGCTAGGACTCTACCAACTTCAACTACACGCTGTAGTGATTTTCTTAAATCCATTGACAACCGCTCAACATTGAGCCAGGGAACCGCGCTAGTCGGCCTAATCAATATACTGGTGTTAATCCCAGCCATGGACCGGAGTTGAATAAAGGATATTCACGAATGTATGAATGATGCTTTTCGCTATGTCTAACCGGGTTTACACAGATTTCTTGAGTTCGTCCACTTTGTCGGTGCGTTCCCAAGTGAAGTCGGGATCATCCCGCCCGAAATGGCCGTAGACTGCTGTCTTTCTGTAGATGGGCCTTCGGAGGTTTAGGCGCTCAATTATTCCCTTAGGGGTCATATCGAAAACTGTTTTCACTGCCTCGGTGATCCTCTCGTCGGGCACCTTGCCGGTTCCGTAAGTGTTGACCATTACTGAAACTGGCTTCGAGACTCCGATCGCATACGCTATCTGTACGTCGCACTTGTCGGCTAAACCCGCTGCGACTATGTTCTTTGCAATGTACCGCGCCATGTAACTTCCAGACCGATCGACCTTGGTCGGATCTTTTCCAGAATAACAGCCGCCTCCATGGCTTCCGATTCCGCCATATGTGTCGACTATTATCTTCCTCCCAGTAAGGCCGGAATCAGCGAGTGTGCCGCCTATTGTGAAGCGCCCAGTTTCGTTTATGAAGAATTTGGTGTTCTTATCGAGCATATTCTTGGGGATGACGTATTCAATTACCTTCTCGATTATGTCCTTCTTCATTTGTTCCCTCTGTACGTCTTCATTGTGTTGAGCCGCTATTACCACGGCATCTACTCGCTTTGGAGTCCCATTCGAATATTCAACGGTGACTTGCGACTTTCCGTCGGGGCGGAGGTACGGTAGAATCCCCTGTTTTCTCACCTCTGCTAGGCGTTTGACAAGCTTGTGGGCCAAGACAATTGGAAGGGGCATCAATTCAGGAGTTTCATTCGTTGCATGTCCGAACACCATTCCCTGATCACCCGCGCCAATGTCCTCCTTATCGACCCCCATGGCAATGTCCGGGGATTGCTCTTCTATTGAGATGAGAACTCCGCACGCCTCCCAATCCAATCCGACCTTCGCGTTGTCGAAGCCTATATCGCGTAGGACGTTGCGGACGATCTGATTTATGGGGACGTAGCTCGCTGTGGAGATCTGCCCGGTAACAATTATCGTTCCTTTCATTATGAGAGTCTCGATGTCCACGCGCGATTTGGGATCCTTCTGCATGATTGCGTCGAGGATCGCGTCCGAGATTTGATCAGCAACCTTGTCGGGGTGGCCCTCAGTAACGCTCTCGGACGTGAACATATAGGAGCGAGGCCTTTGGCTCACGGCCACAGCAACATTAGTTGATCCGCTGGCCACAGCCTGCTTAACTTTGCTCAAATGGTTTCACTGAAACTTATTGGCGGAAGTCCAATATTCCTACAATATAACTTTACGATACGAAAAAATTCTCCTAAGAATTACCGTGGAAACAAGGTTATTCCGACGGAACAAAGCTGTCTAGTTGAAGGGAGTAAGGAAAAACATGCGTGTCGGACAGCTGAGTTCGAAGGGGACACATTCAATTGTGTAGTCGTTGAATTCCGAGAAGTCTACTCCCGGAGGAACATTGGATAGGATTTGCCGAAAAACCAGGCAAAGGCACGTCCTTTTCAAAAAGAAGTACCTACTCTTCACAAATTCCTAGGTCTAGGTGTAATACACGTGTGTTACACCTTTGGTCTGCAAACAGACATGAGAAACTTGGAGCCGAAGATTAGTTTTATTACACGCCTGCAAACCGAAGCAACTACGACCCTATGCGTAGGGGCATATTAGGCTCGTATGCATATTCTTAATGGAATATCCGTCAGAGGAGCTTTTCAATCATGTTACCCGGCCTAGCGGAGATTGGAAAACGACGTCGGCTCCTAGCGATGAGCCAGAAACAACTAGCCAACCTCGCGGGGGTCAGCCAATCGATGATCGCTAAAATCGAGAGCAAGAACATAAGCCCATCGTACCTCAAAACAAAAGCGATCTTTGACACGCTCGAGAGCATGGAGCGAAGGAACGAAATGAAAGCGAAGGACATTTGTCACGGCAAGGTTGTTAGCGTTCAGGCCCACGAACTCATCTCGAAGGGCGTTCATTTGATGCGGACCACAGGCTTTTCCCAACTTCCCGTCTTCAACGGGACTCAAGTTGTGGGAAGTCTAACCGAGAAGACGATTCTTCAGAAGCTCGTGTCCTCTCCGAGGCCCGACCTTGTATCAAAAGAAGAGATAGAGAGGATCATGGATGAGGCGTTCCCAATTGTGAACGAGATAACACCAGTGTCCATGGTGTCCGCGCTGCTCCAGTATGAGCCCGCAGTGCTTGTCGTCCGACGTGGCCACGTGTTAGGGATCATCACAAAGGCGGACTTGTTGAAAGTGATCGGGTCCTAACTTGCGCCTCTTCCCTTTGCGGCCGCCACTATATTGACTACATCCCGGTCTTTCAATTTGTAGTCCGTGGGGAGACGGATCTTCGTGCGAGCATCAACCGCGTAAATCATGGTCCTGGCCAACTCACTATGAACTTGGGCGGCCAGGTCTGAGACGGAGGCGTTGTAGGGAACTAGGAACGCGTCTGGAAGTACATTCCCGTTCCTATCCGAAAACTTCTCAGCATTCTCAACTGGATAGACGACGTTCATCCCGAGCAGTTTGAATACGCATGTGTTCAGAGCGAACTGCACACCCGTGCGTATCCATTTCGAGAAGACACGCTGCTCAACGTAGGTTAGTGCGTCCCGCTGTTCCGAAGTCAGTTTGCCCCTATCCTTAACCTTGAAAACTTCCTCACCAGGAATATACTCAACATACCCGCTCTGCTCAGCCCTCCGTAAAGCGAGTTCAGCGTCGCTCGATGCCGCGATCACGAAGGCTTGCCCAAATTCCTTGATCAACTTCTCATAGTTCTTTTCACCGAGTGCAATATCCATCTTGTTTGCCACGATCAATGTGGGTTTAGAGATTTGGCGCACGCTCTTCGAGAAATTCCAAACATCCTCACGCGACCACTTGTCCAAGTCCTTGTCTGATAGATTCGTGGCGTTGAGAGCTTGTACGATGTGGGATGTGGTAATTTTCATGCCGGCTAGATCCTGTGAAAACAGGTGGTCTACGGGCGAACTCTTCTTCGAGGGCTTCTGAATTTTTTGAAGCGTCTTTTCTATTGACTTTGCATACCAACGTACAATCTCTTCTTCGATATCGTAGACGTCGGCGACGGGGTTACCCATGCCCGGCTTTGTGAGCTTTCCCTCAGCATCTACACTGCCAGACGCGTCTGCGATGTGAATGAGGGCGTCCGCTTGGGAGGCGACGCTTAGAAACTGCGTTCCCAACCCCTTCCCCTCCCATGAGCCTTTGACTAGGCCGGGGAGGTCGATTAGTTGTATGGGGATGAAGCGGGAGCCATCAATGCAAGTTGAATTTCGCGGAGTATCATTGACCCCTAGCTCCTTGCACACGCAGATTGTCTTGGCGAATGCTTGGCCGATGTTCGGTTTCTTGGTAGTGAATGGGTAGGTGGAAACCTCTGCCGTCAGTAGAGTTGCGGCGTTGAAGAATGTGGTTTTGCCAGCGTTAGTTTTGCCGATTAGGCCTACCTTGAGCAAGAGCCGTCGTTAGGATTTCATCTGTTGGGAGTATTATAGTCGTTGACTCGCAGCCAGCCATAACCGTTATAGCAACTCACTGAGGGTGGAGTGTTGGGGCCGACCCTGTCGAGACCAAGTGTGGGGCCGTAGACACATCGAAGTGGCGGTCTCTAGCCAGGGATGACGACAGGGATACGTACCCGCCAAGGGCTCCAGAAGACCAAACCTTAACGGGTTTGCGGACCTGAACGGAATGACGAACTTCAGGAGCGAAGAAACCCGTAGACATGACGGTATGGCGGAAGTCGAGGGTTCAAAATGGTTCGAGCCCCGAACCATGAGAATCCCTTCGGCCCCACCATCAAATGATGGAGGGGCTCTAGACTGTGCTAGTGTTCTGTCGCTTGCTTTTTCTCAAGCTTCTCGAGCGTGGTGGCCCAGTTCACAAAGCAGTCCCAGAGCAATGATCCTTCGGCCTTATCCGTTTGGTTGGATTCTGGTTTGTTCACGATTCGCTCACTTTAGATTCTTGTTAAAGAAAGCAAGTGAGCTTTCCCAAGCGTCACTGGCAGCTTCCTGATTGTAAGAGGGTCTGGTCTCGTTGAAAAAGGAGTGTTGTGCTCCCTTGTAGATTTTCAGTGAAAATTGTTTCTTGTACTTTACCATCGCTTCGACTAGGGACGGAACACCTGCGTTGATTCGCTCGTCCTCTCCGGCGTAGAAAGCAAGTATGGGGCCCGAGATGCTCTCGACTGACCCTATCGGCTTTGGGTTCGCCCCGTAAAAAGGGACGGATGCGTTGAAGGGATACATGGTTGAAAGCTGATAGGTCAGGCCTCCGCCCATGCAAAACCCCATGATGCCTAACTTTTCGTTGACAACGAAATC
>Ga0326727_10005267_pt1 | contig 37274 bp, 24 predicted proteins | sample MB2enrmetagenome_FD_207643 | JGI IMG/M metagenome (GOLD analysis project Ga0326727, IMG submission 207643) | Lab enriched peat soil microbial communities from McLean, Ithaca, NY, United States - MB29MY | ecosystem: Environmental > Terrestrial > Soil > Wetlands > Peat | place: USA: New York... | reverse complement strand
ACTGTTTGCCCATAACCTCATCTTACAACAATTACCCATTCTGTCAATAATACCATTCCGCTGCTTCGGAATAATCTTCACCCATACCTTGGTGGCAACTAAAATCTATCTCCGACAGGCTCCTAGCGCCCGCTCACACTTGAAAAGGCAATGAAAGCACCCGTTCGTCGTGCGGGGGGCGGCGAACGGACCTGGCAGAGGGGCGCTTCCCTTCGACACCCAATTTCGCGAGATCGGGGATTGCCCGCTCGGCCATCCGGTAGAAGACCGGATCACTCTCAATTCCGATGCTCTCGTAGCCCACTGCCACGGCGGCGGCGACGGTTGATCCGCCACCCATGAACGGGTCCAGCACAGTTCCGACTCCAAGCGGGAGTGAGGCGCGCACCACCTGGCGCATGAACTCTTGGGGCTTCAACGACGGATGAGGGGCAATCGCCCGTTCGGCGGACCGCGTGGGCGCGGAGCGAATGATATCTTCGAAGGGTCTTTCCGGTGAAACCCGTCGAAGCCCGCCTGTCTTCCATTTGCGCAGATTGTCCTGGACTCGACCTTCGCACGGCTTGCGGAACAAACCCCACGGCTCCCAGCCTGAGCGCGGCATAACCGTGACGTGTGCAAACTCCCCGTGAGCGTTCTTCGGGCGGTCCCCCCCTCGCAGGGTCTTGACGAGGCGGATGATCTCGCCACGCTTTTCGAACCCGGCCTCTATGAGGGGGAAATAAACAAGGTGTGAGAGCAAGGGATTGGTCGCAACAAACAGATGCCCGCCCGGCACCAGCACGCGGATGGCACGGCGGGCAAATTCCGAAAAAAAGCTTTGGAGCTTCGCGCGGTCGGTCTCGGTTAGAACCGTGAAACGCGGTAAAGGGCGCCGCTTGCAGCCGTCAAAGGACGGAGGAATCCGCCATACACCCCCGTTCCCGTTTCGAAGTTTTTCCTTTTCCAGGGCTGTGTATTCTTTCAGCCCGTAGGGGGGGTCGGTAACGATAGCGTGAATCGAGTCCTTTTCCCTTTTATCCATCCAGGAAAGGCAATCACCGAGATAGAGGGCGTAGCGCGTCACTTCTTGCCTCGAGTCTGCATTAAGGGGATGTTATCACGAATTGGCACCCGACTCTCTTGTGTCTTCAAAGGCGGTGATCTGCGCGACGGATTCCTCGCCGCTCTTTTCCTTAAAGCGCACGTTGTAGCTCGCGTCAAGGTAAATCAGGTCAAAGCTGGCGTCCGCGACGTGGTCGCGAAGAATTTTCAGGTTATCGCCAAAATAGAGCTTGTTCTTGTCGTCCATTACGGCTGAGCATACCACAACCTCCGCAGGTGGCGCATGCAAAGACGCTCTCACTAAGCCTGGCGCGGTGATACAGGTCAGGAAATGCGACACTTCGTTGTCTTTTATTGACAGGCCCTTGCGGGCTGCATAAGATGGATGTCCAACGATGATCGGGAAAACCGTTTCTCATTATCGAATTCTAGAAAAACTGGGCGGCGGCGGGATGGGAGTGGTGTACAGGGCCGAAGACACCACGCTCGGCCGCTTTGTGGCGCTCAAATTCCTGCCCGAGAATCTGGCCAGGGATCCTCAGGCGCTCGAGCGCTTCCAGCGCGAGGCGCGCGCCGCTTCGGCGCTCGACCACCCGAACATCTGCACCATCTTCGAAATCGGGGAGCAAGAAGGCGAGCCCTTCATCGTGATGCAGCTTTTGGAGGGGCAGACCCTCAAGCATCGCATTGAGTCCAAGCCCCTTAAGATCGATACCCTGCTCGACCTGGCGATTCAAATCTCGGACGCGCTGGACGCCGCGCACGCCAAGGGCATCGTGCATCGGGACATCAAGCCCGCCAATATTTTCGTCACCCAGCGCGGGCAGGCCAAGGTGCTGGACTTCGGTTTGGCGAAGCTTGCGCCTTCGGGCCGTCCGCCCGTGGGAGCGGGCGCGTCCGGCATGTTGACGGCTCCGGCGCGCGAAGAATTCGTCACCAGCCCGGGCGTCACCATGGGGACGGTGGCCTACATGTCACCGGAGCAGGTGCGGGGAGAAGACCTGGACGCTCGTTCGGATATTTTTTCCCTCGGACTGGTGCTCTACGAAATGGCCACGGGGGTGCCCGCCTTCAGCGGCAACACTTCCGGGGTGATTCATGAAGCCATACTCAACCGCACTCCGATTTCACCGTTGCGCCTGAATCCTGAATTGCCCCCCAAGCTGGAAGAAATCATCTCCAAGGCGCTGGAGAAAGACGCCGACATGCGCTATCAGGGCGCTTCCGAGCTGCGCACGGATCTCAAGCGTTTGAAGCGCGACACGGATTCCGGGCGCTCCGCCAGCCGGATGCCGGTGGCGGAGCCCAGCGGTTACCTGCCGGCCCAGCCCAGCCAACCACGGCAGGAAGTACGGATTGAGATTCCGCTGCCCACGCCGCCCACGGCAAGCGGACCCGCGGCAGCTACGCCTCCGCCCAGTGGACCGAGCCCGGTCACCGCGGAGCCTGGGCCACCTCATCCATCGGGCGCGGCGATCGCTATGCCCGAAAGTACTCCCGCATGGCGGCGTCCCGGCGTCTTCCTTCCCGTTCTTGCGGGTTTGCTGGTGGTGCTGGTAGGGTTGGGTGTATGGCTCCCGCGCCACCGCACATCAAGACCAGCGGCAGCGGAAGGCCACAAGGCCTTGGCGGTCCTATACTTCTCCAATCTTTCGCAGGATCCCTCGCTCGACTGGCTCAACCGCGGCTTGACCGAAATGCTCACCACGAATCTGGCCCAGGTGAAGGGATTGGACGTGCTTTCCACCGAGCGCATTCTCGCTGAGGTTCAACGACTGGGGATGAAAGATACCAAGGAGCTCAATCCGGCCTCGGCTGCGGAAGTGGCGCGCAACGCGGATGCCGACGCGTTTATCACCGGCACGCTTCTGCGCGTGGGGCCCAAGCAGCTTCGGCTCGACGTGCAGGTTCAAGACAGCAAATCCGGCCAGATTCTCTTTTCCGACAAGGTGGAGGCCCCGGACGTTCAAGGCATCTTCAGCATGGTGGATGCGGTCACCGGCCGCGTGGCGCAGCGCTTCGTACCCGCGGCCGAAGTGGCCTCAAACGCCCCCAGCATCGAAGAGGCGGCTACGTCCAATCTCGAAGCGTACAAGCACTATCAACTCGGGGTCGATCTCGCACGACGATTCCTTATATCTGAAGCGATTCATGAGATGGAGGAAGCCGTCCGGCTGGATCCCCAGTTTGCGCTGGCTTATTGGCGGCTTGCCGGGGGCTACGCGGTCTTGGGAGATCAGCGCAAAAGCGAGGAACTTTGGCCGAAGATCGAGCAACTCCAGTCGCACCTGCCGCGCAAGGACTTGTTGGCGTTTCAAGCGGAAGAAGCTTCGCGCGCCGGCGACTTGCCGAGGGCGAATCAAATCCTGGAATCCCTCCTCAAGGAGTTTCCCCGCGAGGTTGACGCGCGCGCGGGGTTGGAGGAATCGTTTCGTCAGTCCGGAGATCCCGACCGCGCCATCGCCGTGTTGAAGGACGGGCTTCAGCTCGATCCCCGGAATGAAACGCTCTTGAATACACTCGTATACGCGGAGGCGCAAGCCGGGGACCTCGCGGCCGCCCTTCAGGCCGACGATCAATACCGGGCGATTCGCCCCAACGACCCCAATCCCTGGGACGACCGCGGGGACGTCCTTTTCGAATCGAATCACGCTGATGAAGCCGCGGACGCCTATCGCCGGGCCATCGCCCTGAAGGCCGATTTTATAGGCTATGCCGACTACCTTAAACTGGCGCTGGTTTACGCGGACCAGAAGAAATTTGCGCTGGCGGATTCGCTGCTTCAGGAGTATACGCAGCGGGTTACGGGCGCGGCCAAACTTTACGTTCCGCTCATTGACGCGCAGTTTCAGGAAACGCGGGGAGATTTGGAGCGCGCGCGCTCGAGTCACCAGCGCGCCGTGCGGGATCTGGCGCAAGCCGGCCAGACCCCCGGCGCCGATGACGCCCTCGAATCCCTGGCCATGATCTCGGTTCTGACCGGCGAGGGAATGGCCTCCGAGCTCGCCTTCGCCCGTCAGCAAAAGCTCTCCGGGCGGGAGAATCGGGCGATGGCGCTTTTGCAGGCGGCGCAGGGTGATGCGGCGGCCTCCGAACACAGCCTCCAGCTCTATGCGGCGGCTCGATCGGAACTAGGTCCGCAAGGCGTGGAACGGATGCGGAATTTCATCTTCCTGTGCGCCGCGCTGGTGCGCAAGGACCCGCAAGGGGCGCTCGCCGCCGCCAGCCGTCTGCCCAACTCGATCCGTGCAGCGTTCCGATATCCCCGCGGCTGGGCCTATTTCGAGACCAAAGACTATAGCCGGGCCGAGCAGGACCTCCGAGCGGCGATTTTTGAGGAGAACGATTTGGGAGATCCCGGTACCGTGATCTCCCGCTCCCCGCTGCGCGCTGCCCTCGCGCACTTCTATCTCGGCCAAGTCTATGAAGCCACGGGGAAGCGCGATCAGGCTGTTAACGAGTACCAGGAGTTCCTCTCCCATTTCGAAAACTCCCGCGCCAGCCTTCCCCAAATCGCCTTGGCGCGCGCCGCCCTTCAGCGCTCGCTACCGTAATTCTCTTTACATTCTCTTAGGGATTGGGCAGAGGGGCAGGGAACGAGTGTGGGTAGCCCACCACTACCCAACAGTGCCCGCCACTTCCCGCACGAGAGTTGCGGACATTACGTCGCCTTGCGGCTCTTGGTTTTAGACGGATCAATGTGGCGGTTCCGGCGAGTCCAGCAGCGCCTTGCGTAGGACGAGGTTTTGGCTTTGCAGGAAGGCATCGACGATCGGTGTCCAGATGGGGATTCCAGCCTGAGAAAACAGACGGTGGCCGTCTGTACCGAAGGGACCGGTGCCCACAAACTGAGCCATTCCGCCCCCGGCCGTGAACGCTCGGTGGAATTCTGCGGCTAACCGGGGGGAAAAGAAATGATCATTTTGGGCGTAGACCCAAAGCATCGGTACGCGCGAGGTTTTCCCAAACGCGCGGAATGCCTGGATCAAATCGCCCGGGTTGCACACTTCGTCTGTTGCCGGCGAACCGCGACCGCCCGCGAAGCTAATCCCGGCCACTAGACCCGCCGGTGGTTTGGCGGTAAGAGCAACGGTAGCAAATCCACCCGCGGAACGCCCGATGCTAATGATGCGAGCCGGATCGACTTCCGGAAGCTTGGAAAGGAACGCGATCGCCGCACGTAAGTCACTTGCCGACTCCCGGCCGGACCCGTAATAATCCGGGTTGCGGCCACAACCGTGGGCATCCTCTGCGTAATCTCCCCCTGAGTTTCCATATCCGCGCCGCATGACGATTACGGTGGTCCAACCGCGGCGAGCAAACTCTCTGGCCTGCGGCAGCATTTCCCCCGGTGTCATCTTCCGGCGATTACCTCCAACCCTTGGCGTGCCGTGATTGACCAGGGCGAGCGGATGGGGGCCCGGCTCATTGGGGCGAACCATGACCGCCTCAAGCCCCTTCTTTCCAGCTCCGGGCGCGGGAATGCGTAGTTCCTGCTCCACCAGATCCTGTCCGCGGACGGGGAGGGCGAGCGCTACGAGCACGACCAGCACTCGAAGCCATTTCAAAACCGCGTGTAAGGCATGAGCGGGGTTGCGCGGAGTTATTGCGATCCGACCGAAATGACTCCGCGGCCTTTCGTCATCGGGTATTAATAACTGTCGGGACGTAATCATGTTAAGAACCACAGGGTAAGGCAAACTGCGCCTGACCCTGCGCTACCTCGCTGGCTCGTGACACAGGCACTCTGCCTGTGTCGTTTTTCCTGCACGGCCAGGAGTGGCTGTGTCGCGGCCGAGCAATGCCGCACATTATAATCCCCTAACTCGCGCCCGGCTACACCCCATACAGAGACCGAAGGGTAAGGCAAATTGCGCCTGGCCCGGCGCTCCAAGGAGAGACGGGCGATGAGCGATGAGGGACTAGCGATCTTACCGATTTCGGGTTGGTTCAATCGCAAATCACAAATCACAAGTCGCAAATTGCCGGATGACAGGGAGCAAGTGACCAGTGACGGGTGACGAGTGATGGGCAAGACTCAGTTCCGCCCCCTCGTTGGTCCCCCGACACTCTCCCGCTTCGTTTATCGGCAGCTTCTCGTAGCAACGTGAACTTCCCGGGCGCGAAGAGCGGAGGCGGGCGGAAGAGCCTAAATCAGGAAAATCTTCTTTGTTCTAATTTGTTGACAGCCCCATGTGCGGCGCGTAGCATGGATGTTCAGGGATGATCGGGAAAATCGTTTCTCACTACAGAATTCTGGAAAAGCTAGGCGGCGGCGGGATGGGAGTGGTGTTTAAAGCCGAGGACACCACGCTCGGGCGCTTTGTGGCGCTCAAATTTCTGCCCGAAAATCTGGCCAGGGACCCCCAGGCGCTGGAGCGCTTCCAACGCGAGGCGCGCGCCGCTTCGGCGCTCGACCACCCGAACATCTGCACCATCTTCGAAATCGGCGAGCACGAAAGCGAGCCCTTCATCGTAATGCAGCTTTTGGAGGGGCAAACCCTCAAGCATCGCATTGAGTCGAAGCCCTTGAAAACCGATACTCTGCTCGACCTGGCGATTCAAATCGCCGACGCGCTGGACGCCGCGCACGCCAAGGGCATCGTGCATCGAGACATCAAGCCCGCCAATATTTTCGTCACCCAGCGCGGGCAGGCCAAGGTGCTGGACTTTGGTTTGGCGAAGCTTGCGCCTTCGGGCCGTCCGCCCGTGGGAGCAGGCGCCTCCGGCATGTTGACGGCTCCGGCGCGCGAAGAATTCGTCACCAGCCCGGGCGTCACCATGGGGACAGTGGCCTACATGTCACCCGAGCAGGTGCGGGGAGAAGACCTGGACGCTCGGTCGGATATTTTTTCCCTCGGACTGGTGCTCTACGAAATGGCCACGGGCGTGCCCGCCTTCAGCGGCAACACTTCCGGGGTGATTCATGAAGCCATACTCAACCGCATCCCGATTTCACCGTTGCGCCTGAATCCTGAATTGCCCCCCAAGGTGGAAGAAATCATCTCCAAGGCGCTGGAAAAAGACGCCGACATGCGCTACCACAACGCTTCTGACCTCCGAACGGATCTCAAGCGTCTGAAGCGCGACACGGATTCCGGGCGCTCCGCCAGCCGGATGCCGGTGGCGGAGCCCAGCGGCTACATGGCAGCGCGATCCAGCCAGTCGCCGCAACACGCGCAACCTGATGTGGCACCTTCGCCTTCGCCGCCCGCGGCGAGCGGCCCCGTGTCGATCACCCCTCCACCGAGCGGTCCAAGCGCGGTCACCCCTCCGCCGAGTGGCCCAAGTGCGGCGACACCTCCCCCAAGTGGGCCAAGCGCGGTCACGCCCCAGCCAAGCGGACCGAGCGCGGTCAGACCCGCTCCGCTCTCGACTGAATCCTCCGGCGCGGCTATTCCGCCGCCCCCAACCTCCACCGAACCGCGACGCTTTGTATTCCTGATTCCTCTCGTCGCTGGGTTGGTGGTTATCGCGTTGGTGGTGGGCTGGTGGCTCACGCACCGCCGCCCATCGAGACCTGCGGCAGCGGAAGGCCACAAGGCTTTGGCGGTTCTTTACTTCTCCAACCTCTCGCAAGATCCCTCGCTCGATTGGCTGAACCGCGGCCTCACCGAGATGCTCACCACGAATTTGGCCCAGGTGAAGGGACTGGACGTGCTTTCCACACAGCGCGTTCTCGCCGAGATCCAGCGGCTGGGGAAGAAGGATGCGACGGAACTCGATTCAGCCTCGACGATGGAAGTGGCGCGCAACACGGATGCCGATGCTTTTATCACCGGCACGCTGCTGCGCGTGGGCCCCAAGCAGCTTCGGCTTGACGTGCAGGTTCAAGACACCAAATCCGGTCAGGTACTATTTTCCGACAAGGTGGAGGCCCCGGACGTCCAAGGCATCTTCAGCATGGTGGATGCGGTGACGGGCCGCGTAGCACAACGTTTCGCACCTTCGGCCAATATGGCCGCGAATGCTCCCAGCATTGAAGAGGCGGCAACCTCCAACCTGGAAGCCTACCGGCACTATCAGCTCGGGCTCGATTTAGAGAGACGATTCCTCCTTGCCGAAGCGATCCCAGAATTCGAGGAAGCCATCCGGCTGGATTCCCAGTTCGCGCTGGCTTACTGGGATCTTTCTCGCACTTACAGAATCGAGGGAGACCTTCGCAAGAGCGAGGAACTTTGGCCGAAGATCGAGCAATTACAGTCGCGCTTGCCGCGCAAAGACCAGTTGGATTTTCAGGCGAACGAGGCTGCTCGGGCTGGTGATCAGGCGGGGTCCCGGCAGATCCTTGAGTCGCTTCTCAAGGAATTCCCCCGCTACGACGTTGCCCGTTCGAGCTTGGCCCGTTCATTGGTTTCCACCGGCGAAGTGGACCGCGCCAACTCCCTCTTGAAGGATGGTCTTCAACTCGATCCCAGGAATGACGAGTTCTTGAATCTGCTCGGATACGGCTATGCTGCATCCGGAAACCTGGCAGCCGCGCTCCAGGCCAACGATCAATACATGGCCGTTCGCCCCAACGACCCGAATCCCTGGGACACGCGCGGGGACATCCTCTACGGGTTTAATCACGATGATGAAGCGGTGGAGGCTTATCGTAAGGCCATAGCGCTTAAGCCCGATTTTATCGGCTACCAGGAATATCTCAAACTGGCGATTGCATACGCGGACGAGAAGAAATTCGACCTGGCGGATTCGGCACTTCAGGAATTCGCTAAACGCGGCACGGGCGCGGGCAAATTTTACGTTGAGATATTTGCGGCGCAGTTCGAGGAAACGCGGGGAGACTTGGAGGGGGCGCGAGCGAGTTACCAACGCGCCGTGCGGGACTTGGCTGGCGCCGGACAGAAGAACGGCGCCGACGGCGCCCTCCAGTCGTTGGCCATGATTTCGCTCCTGACGGGACAAGGGATGGCTTCCGACCAGGCTTTTGCCCGTCAACAAAAGTTTTCCGGACTGGAGAACCGGGCGATTGCCCTTTTGCAAGCGGCGCAGGGTGATATGGCGGGCTCCGAGCACAGCCTTCAGCTCTATGCAGCAGCTCGCCCAGAACTTGGTCCGCAAAGCATCGAACGGATGCGAAATGTCGATGCCCTTTACGCTGCCCTGGCGCGCAAAGACCCGCAAGGGGTATTCGCGGCGGCGGACCGTCTGCCGAATTCTCTTGGTTCAGTCCTGCAATATCCCCGCGGGTGGGCCTACTTCGAGAACAAGGACTACGGCCGGGCCGAGCAGGATCTTCGAGCGGCAATTTTCGATGAGAAGCAGGTGTCAAATTTCAACACGATGCGCACTCGCATCCCGCTCCTCGCCGCTTTGGCGCACTTTTACTTGGGCCAAGTCTATGAAGCGACGGGAAAACGCGATCAGGCTGCCAACGAGTACCAGGAATTCCTTTCCCACTTCGATAAATCCAGCGCCAAACTTCCCCAATTCGCCTTGGCGCGCGCCGCCCTCCAGCGCTCGCTGCCATGAAAACCTGGTGAAAGGAACTGCTCATGTCAAGACATGAAAGGCGATATCAGAAATACCTGGACCGCAAGCGGCAAAAGCATGGATACGCGACGACAGGATCGGGAAGGCTGACGGCAACCCCCGCGCAGATCGCCACGGCCACCCATTCGCCGATCCATGAAGCCCTGGTTCCGGCGAAGCTGTTCGAGATAGGGATGGGGAATTTATTCTTCAGCCGCTCGCTTCCCGATGGCCGCATCGCCCTGGCCGGGTTCCTGCTGGACACATTCTGCTTGGGGGTCAAGGATGCCTTTGTTGGCATCGCGACTAAGGAGGAGTATTTCCAGTGCACACGCCGCCGGTTCACGGAAGAGAATCTTCAGCCCATGCAGCCCGCCTGTTTCCGCAAGCTGGTAGAAGGCGGCGTAGCTTACGCGCAAGACCTGGGATTTCCCCCCCACGCGGACTATGCCCTGGCGAGCCAGATCTTCGATGATGTGCAGGCCTCGGACTGCTCGACGCATTTCGAGTACGGGCGTGAGGGCAAGCCCTTCTATGTTCCCGGCCCCCATGACTCGCCCGCTCGCATTCAGACCATTCTCGACCAACTCGAGCGGCGTGTGGGCGAAGGAAATTATGACTACCTTGTGTTGGCGGGCTAACCCAGCTTGACAAGCCGTGGTGATGGGATTAGAAATGGATGAGGGGTGGCAGGGCACCCACTAATCTTCTCCAAGGAGTTCTTCTATGCCGGGCACCGCGCTGCAATTTCGCCTCGACGACCGTCAAATCCAGCACTTCAAGGAGGAGGGATACCTCATTATCGAGCGCCTTTTTACGGATGAGGAACTCCAGCCCGTGATCGATGAGATCAGCGCCGATCTTGACCAGCGCTGTCGCGATGCCGTGGCCCAAGGCACGCTTTCGCGGACCTACGAGGAATACGATTTTGAGCACCGCCTGACCCACGTGGACGCGGAGAACCAGACCATTTCCAAATCGATGTGGGACATGAAGGTTGTCCTGCCGAGTTTCTTTAGACTCATGACCAATCCCAAGCTGCTCGATGTGGCGGAGCAGTTCTGCGGCCCGGAATTGATTGCTTCGGCCGTTTATCGCTTGCGGCCGAAAGTGCCGAGCCATGCGTGGAGCCCCGTGCCCTGGCACCAGGACTCGGCCTACTTTGAGCCTTACTGCGACATGGGGTTGGTGCTGACCGTCTGGTTGCCGCTGGTCGATGCCACGGAGGAGCGGGGCTGCCTGTGGGTCATGCCGCGCATGCACAAGGGTGGGCTGTTCTTTCACCAGCCGGACGACATGGCCCATTACCTGGTCATCCCCGGGAAGGAGTTTGGCGGGCGGCGGCCCGTCGTGGCCCCGGTTCCCAAGGGCGGCGTCCTGCTTCTGACCAATCGCACGCCGCACGCGAGCTTCGAGAACAAAACCGACGTTGTACGTTGGAGCATGGACTTGCGCTATGAAAGCGCCGCGTTGCCCACCAATGCCAAAATCACCCGCCTGCCCGGCGAAGCGATCAGCGCCCCGACCGTCGGCGTGCCGCTCGCGTGCTACCCCCCCGAACCGGACTTCCTGGTGCGCAGCCAATTGCGGCCCAACGAAGTGATGAAAACCCCCGAAGAATTCGTTGCCTTGCGCAAGTCCCATGTCTATCAAGAAGCCACCGATCGCTGGGGATATTCCGTGGCCAAACGCAAAGACCCGCTCGGGAACCCTTACAAGATCGGCGGCCCCAAGGATAACTGACTGCCTCAGCAGGTCCGTCGAACGCTCAGGTCGTGGCGCAGGCATCTTGCCCGTGATGGTCACGGCCAGGATGGCCGTGCTACGTCCTCAGCGCCTCTGGCCCGCAGTGTTCAATAGGGGAACGCGTCATGAAGCGCCGCAAATTCCTAAAGAAAATCTCTTGTCAAGCCCTTGCCGCGGCGTCTGCCGCGAGCGCCCTCCCTGGCGGCCCCTGCTTCGCGACCGCTGTTGAGCGACCAGCCGAATGGATCGACCCGGCCACCGCTAAAAGCTGGCAGGCGCGCTGGGAAAAATCCATTCTCGGAGAGTCCGAAAACCATCGTTACTGCGATAGAGAAATGGCCGAGGAACTGGGCTGGCTCGTCAGTCCGTTCCTCGACGGCTTCTATTATGGTTATCTCGTCACGCACGATTCGAAGTGGGTAGGCCGACTGATCGACTGGGCGGACTCCTGCATCAAGCGCGGCGTTAAGGAGCCGGACGGTTACCTTGGCTGGCCCAAGGTCAGCGACAATACCGCAGGTTTTGACTATGACAGCATGCTCGGCGAAGCCATGATCCTGCGCCCCATGGTCCTCATGGCAGACGAGATTCTGAAGACGCCGGCGCTGGAAGCGAAATGGGGCGGAAAGGCTCAGGCTTATCTGCAACTGGCCGAGCGGACCTTCGAGAAGTGGGATTCGCGCGACGCCTGGCGCGACTGCCAAGTGGGCGGCGTGTGGGTAGTCCAGTACTTTGGGATTGATCCTGCCACCGGCCGTTGGACAGAGGGCTACGAGCGCAGGAAATCAGAGGCTTTTTCCCACCCTGACAACAAACAAAACCTGATCGCCCTCTGGCTTATCGCCATGTTCGATATAACCAAGAAGCCGATCTACCGGGAACGCTGCGAGAAGTGGTGGCAGCTCATGAAGTCGCGCATAAAAGCGCGCGAGGGCGGGAAGTATTTTGTCTGGGACTATTGGGACCCGGCGGGGCCCTGGGACTACAAGCCGGATGGCACGACCAAGCACTGGGTGGGTGTTCACCCGAACGGCGGCTACTACGCCATTGATGTGGAGGGCATCGTCGCGGCCTTCGAGCACCAACTGGTCTTCAGCCGCCAGGATATCGATCGCCTGATTGCCACCAACCGCGATTTCATGTGGAACCAGCAAGTCACGGACGCGAAATTCCAACGCATTGACGGCGGCCCGCCTGATCCGCGATGGCAAAACTCGCCCGGCGTTCTTTGGAATGCGCTGATTCCCTACGATGAGACGCTGCGCAAGATCTTCGTCGCCAACCACCGACCCGATTCCTGGGGCGGGTTGGGCACCACCCCCTGGTTTCTCTCCATCGCGGGTGGGGACACCCGCGCTACAAACCCAGCCGCTGACTAAGCGAGGGTTTCTGATCACGTCTAAAGTGTGGAAGAAATCGCGACACTTCTGCCAGAACCGACATCTGCTCCTCGTGGGCCTTACAAAAGCCAACTCGCGCGCTGAAAACCAGGGCTTATTCCTTCTCCTTTTCCTTTGCTCGCTTGAGGTAATAGATGGCAGAGGGAGGTGCTGTAGTGCTGATGTTCTCAACCGCAACCAACTCCCATCCCTCAGCGCCGAGCTGGTTCAGTTGATCCTGCACGGACGAAAAACCGCTAAGACCGCCTACCGTGGCAGCACCAACCTTGTATTCCCAAACCTTCCCGTCATTGTTCGTGTTAGTTTTTTGCGCTCTTGCGTACCCTGCCCATGCAAGTAAACTCACAAACAAAAGAAGTCCCACGTAGATGCCAAGCTTGCCCTTCATAGGCTGGCCTCCTTTTCCTCTATCAGGGAACGCACATTAACACGCGATCTTGCACTTCTCAATGGCGCGTTCGATCAAAAAATTCAAAATCGGTCATTAACGCGGCGCGGAAGGGCTACTTTGGTGAGGGCGCGGCTATTAAAGCGGGGGCGGATTGGAACCTTTCACCCTGTGCGGAGGATGGGGTGAATTTCGACTCGAGGTAGGTGAGGGGGACGTCGTAGAGCAGCACCTTGGGCGAATGCCGAAGGCTGTCGTGGATAAAGCAGACGTGAGTGCACCAGCACTGGTCCTGCACGATGGCTTGCAGTTCTTCCCGGCGTTCCTGGGTCTGCCAGAATCTTGCAAAGTCACAATCGTAGTCGCGCAGGTTGGCGAGCTTGCCGCGCAACTCACAGGAGCGCACGTCGCCGTTGAAGTCAATGACGATGGAAGTGTCGCCAGCGGTGCAGGGCATGGGCCAGGGATGGGGCGCGGCGATGTTTTCAAGCTGGATCTTGTTATGCAGCGCCAGCGTGCCGTGGTAGTAGACCTGGGCGATCTTCCTGCCTACACCGGTGCGGCGCCGCAGGACATGCTCCGCGTAGTATTCGTAGACGGCTTGCAAATCCTTGTAGAGGGCGGCAAGGCGGTGGGTGGGGAGCTGCTTCAGGGAGGCGTCCTTGGCTTGACCGCGAATGATGTTGAAATAGTGGCCGTCCACCGCGCAATGCGCTTTCACAAACTCCGCGATTTCCATGACCTGGTCAAAGTTCTCGGAGCAAATCACCGTGTTGATGTTGACGCGCAGCCGCGGATACTTCTGCCGGCAAGGTTGAAGCAACTCCAGAGTCTCCAGCGTCTTGGCGAAATTCCCGGGCACGGCGCGGATGGAATCCTGCACCTCGCCGAGGCCGTCCATGGCCACGTTCACGTCGAGTTGCAGTTCAGGATTTTCCTCCGAGATGCGCGCCACCCACTCGGCGGTGCGTTCGGGCAGCAGGCCGTTGGTCGGCAGGTTCACCCAACGCACCCCGTTGTGAGTGTGAAAAAGGTGGATGATGTCGGTGAGTTCGCGCCGCAGCAGGGGCTCGCCGCCGGAAAGCCACAGGTCGCTGAACGCCGGCATGCTGAAGGCCAACTTACGGATTTCATCCCAGGTCATATCCCCGCGCTGGTTCAGCTCTTCCCAGTAAAAACACGTCCGGCACTTCGCGTTGCAAATGGATGTAACGAAGAAAATTACCGTCCCCAGGCGTTTCCGCGAGGAATGAAAAATCTTCACCAGGTCGGATTTGTAATCGCTGGCCATGTGGTTTCGAGCGCCCTGACAGGGTGGATTGTACCAGACTCCCACATGTGCCAAGCACAATGATTTGCGGGGCAGCAGGTAGTTAGCAGCCACGGTCCGTGGGCTTCTCCCGGACCTTTGATGGATTGTGGCCACGGTGTTGCCGAGGTCAGAAAATCGCGGACCGTGGCTACGCCCCTAACAAAGGCAGGCGATGCGGTCCGGGAAGCCGACCGCGCGCCGGGTCAATACACGATATCCAGAGACAGATCGTAGAAGCGATGCAAGAAGCCTGCGTAGTTGCCGAAATAGGGTGACGTGACGGTGTTATAGACATCGCGGTAGTTGCCGTGGTTGGTGAGGTTGAAGATGCTGACCGAACCCCGCAGGGTGTGTTTACGCACCCAGGGGATGAAACGAACCTGGAAATCCCTGGAAGTTTTCAAGTCAAGCGAAAGGAAGGTAGGAAAGCGGCGGCTGTTGGGGGGCCCCACGTAATTCTGTAAATCGTCGTAGAGGGAAAAAGGGAAGCCCGAGTGCCAATCGAGCAGCGGGGTGACGATGACCTTTTGCGGAAGCTTGAAGCGTCCCCAGGTCACAACGCGATCGGGGACGTTGGTCGGGAGCGTGCCGAACAGATTCGGTTGGATAACCGGCTGCTCGTAGGGAACGTAGACGGCGGCCATGGTGTTCAGGTCACCGCGCGCCTGGCTATTGATGTAGGAAATGTTGAAATCCACCTTGTCAGAAGGCCGCGCGCGCAGCGTGGCTTCAAATTCGTGGTAGCGCGACGCGCCCAGGTTCGAAAGCAGCAGCAAGCCATTGGTCGGCGAGAGGGCTTCCGGATTGACGGTGAATTCATTATAGGTTTTGCTGGCCAGGAAGCTCACACGCGCGATAATGTCAGGGCGTATTTCCTGATCGAATTCCGTGTTCCAGGTGATGTTGTAGGGAGTGCTTCCCAGCCGCGTTCCGGAGGGAACAATTTGGCCATTTTTCCCGAATTCCTCGTAAAAGGGCTGGTAGACAATGGGAGGACCCAGCGCCACGCCGTTGGTGTCGAAAAGGGTGACCTGCCGGGAGGGATTTTGGGTGAAATCTCCGGCCAGAAGAGGCAGGCGGTCATAGAAGACGCCGGCCCCCCCGCGGAGAATCGTCGTGCCCTTTTTGGTGGGAGAGAATACCAAGCCTCCGCGCGGCGAAATGGCCGAGTGCTCACCGAGCGTCTGGCTGGAAAACCGCAGTCCATAATCGGCGGAAAGGTAATGGTTGAAAATCCAGTGGTCCTCGGCAAAGACGGCGACTTCCGTGTCGGAGGTGGTGAGTTGGCCGGCGGGTCCGAAGTCAATCTCCTCGGCCAAGGAGTTGTCCGCCCGCAGCATTTGCACGGGGTGGGAGATGCTGGTTCCCTGATACGTGCGGTGGACGACGTCGCTCCCCACTTTGAAGTCGTGCCCGCCGTGCCAGTGTTTGCGCGGGAAAAGATAGCTTTCCTGCACCTCTTGCTGAGCGCTACTGCGCGTCCAAGCGTTGAAGAAGTTACCCTCCCAGCCCGTGGGAGTGATCTGCAAGTCCTGCGCGCCCTGGCCATGTGTGTAGCTGTCAAAATCCGTGAATTGCGCCAGGGTGGTCAAAATCCCACCGCCTTTGAACAGATAGTGATCGCGCGCCCCAATCGAGTAACCGCTCTGTGCGTAGTCGGCGGAAGCCGTCTCCGGTATGAGGCTATCAATATTGTCAAACTGCCGCCGCACGGGGAAAAATTTGACGTCGACGGTGGTCAAATGTTGGGGCGAAAAGGCGTAATAGAAATCCGAGAAGGAAGTCCACCCCTCCTTACGGGATTGGTTGTTCGGCCATGCCAACCCCCGGACGGACTGGGAGGAGTAATCATAGGTGAAGGATTCGGAAAAGGTAAACTTATCCGCCATCAAGGGCCCCGAAAAGTAAACGCGTGGGGAATCGTCCTGAATTCCCACCAGGTGTCCGGCCTCGAAACGGGGTGTGGGCACAAAATCGTTCAACTCATAATCCCATTTGCTCTCTGGTGCTTTGGTTTGGACGGTCGTAAGCCCGCCGGCAAATCGCCCGTACTCGACCTGATAGGCGCTCTTGAATACGTCAACCGATTCCACCGCGTCAAGGGGAACATCAATGGAGAAACTGCCGGTCACCGGATCAACCGTTTCGGCGGAATCCACCAGCAGCGTTCCCTGGTTTTCAAGGGCGCCCTTGACAGAGATCCTGCCATCCGGGGTGCGAATTACCCCCGGAATCATCGGCAACGCGGCTTTAAACTTCACGATGACGAGGGGCAAGGATTTGATCTGCTGGTTACTCAGGGTCGCGGGGGGAGCCGCCGCTTGTTCGGTGGCCTTGGGGGCTTGGGCGGTGACGTTTACCTTTGTGTGGATGATCTCGTAAGAAAGCTGGATCTGGAAGGTTATGGGTTCTGCGCTTTTGGTAATTTGGATGCCCGTCTTGGCAACAGGTTCGTACCCTACCGCGGCACAGGTCAGCCGGTAGGTTCCTGGAATCAGCCCGGTAAACTCGAAAGTCCCCCGCTCACCAGTCGTTACCGGAAGCCCCTGTTCAGGCGTAGCTCGGCCACGCAAGGTGCAGACCGCCCCCGCAATCGGCGCGCTGTGCGGGTCTACAACTTCCCCTCGAAGCGTCTGGGTGTCAGGAACGGCCCCTTGAGCGGCGAACGGGAGGCTCGAGAAAAGCAGCAGGGCCAAGCCGACACGCTGTAAGCGTGGCCAATGATGAACCATCAAGTACTTTGGATGCGTAGAGTTCGCGCACGTCAATTAGCAATTATACTTTGAGTTGCCGTTTCGACGCCACCACGAATCTCATTCCGGTTGCCAACCCTTGCGCCTTTACCCATGAGCACAAACCTACGGCCAGGACTGCACGAAGGTGCCTACTCGTTCCCCGCATGGGTGTATACTTCGTCGCTCCGAAGCAGACTTTGCTTTCCGGGAGGTATCATATCGTGACCTGCATCCGACGTTCGCTCTGGATCAGCCTCGCTGCCCTAGCGTGTACGCTGGTCTTGGCGTGGCTCGCCCCACTCCGAATGCACAGCCAGGAGTTTGATCCCAGTTTTTTCTCCGGATTGCGCTGGCGCATGATCGGACCCTTTCGGGGTGGCCGCGCCCTCACTGCCGTCGGCGTTCCCGGCCAGCCCAGCGTGTTTTACTTCGGCGCAGTCGGAGGCGGTGTGTGGAAAACCAGCAACGCCGGGCGCACTTGGACGCCGATTTTCGACGCCGAGCCCATCGCTTCCATTGGGGCCATTGCCGTCGCGCCTTCCAACCCCAACGTCATCTATGTCGGTTCCGGCGAAGCAGACATGCGCGACGACATCTCCTACGGCAACGGCATGTACAAGTCCACGGACGCGGGCAAGACCTGGGCGCGGATCGGTCTCGAAGACAGCCGCCAGATCGGCCAGATTGTGGTGGACCCTCGCAATCCGGATCGCGTGTGGGTGGCGGCGCTGGGGCACGCCTATGGGGCGAACTCCGAGCGCGGAGTCTTTCGCTCCACCGACGGCGGCAAGAGTTGGCAGAAGGTTCTTTTCAAGGATGAGAACACCGGCGCCATCGATTTAGCTCTCGATCCCCGCGATTCCCGCACCGTTTACGCCGCCTTGTGGCAGACGCGCCGGCCGCCCTGGGAGGTCTACCCGCCTTCTTACGGAACCGGCAGCGGACTTTACAAATCTACGGACGGCGGCGACAACTGGCAGCACCTCCTCGGCCACGGATTGCCCTCGGAGGGGCTGGGTCGAATGGGCATTGCGATTGTTCCCGCCACGCCCGATCGGATCTATCTACTTGTGGATGCCAAGGAAGGCGGCGTCTATCGTTCGGACGACGCGGGCGCCACTTGGCAGCGGACGGATTCCGAATCGCGCATCTGGGGACGCGGCTGGTATTTCGGCGGCATCACCGCGGATCCCAAGAATCCCGACGTGGTCTACGTCTGCAACACCTCTACCTACCGGTCCACCGACGGCGGCAAGAGCTTCGACGCCATACGGGGAGCCCCCGGGGGCGACGATTACCACAATTTGTGGATTTACCCCGACGATCCTGCCCGCATGATCCTTTCCAGCGATCAGGGGGTGGTGATTAGTGTGGACGGGGCCCGAACCTGGTCTTCCTGGTACAACCAGCCCACGGCGCAGTTCTACCATGTGATCACGGACACGCATTTCCCTTACTGGGTCTGCGGGCCGCAACAGGATTCGGGCTCGCTCTGCACCGTCAGCCGCAGCCACTCCGGCACCATCAGCTCTCGCGATTGGCGGCCAATCGGAGTGGGCGGCGAGAGCCATTACGTCGCCCCCGATCCGCTCGATTCCAACATCCTCTACGGCGGATCGTTTGGCGCCGCCGTCGGAAAGTACAACCTCACCACGGGCGAAACGCAGGACATTGCGCCCTCCCTCGCCCATCCCGGCAACTATCGCCGCACCTGGACGCTGCCCACGGTGTTCTCCCCGCGCGACCCGCACGAGCTTTACTTCAGCACGCAGGTCCTCTTCCGCACCAAGGATGGTGGAAACACCTGGCAAGTGTTGAGCCCGGACCTGACGCGCGAGGACCCTGGCGCGCCGCCCAACCTCGATCTGGTCACTGTTGCTGACGTCCCTGCAAGCGAGGGGAAACGACGCGGTGTTATTTATACCATTGCGCCGTCGCCGCTGGTGGCCGGCGAAATCTGGATCGGCACCGACGACGGGCTCATCCAGGTGACGCGCGACGACGGGAAGACGTGGCACAACGTCACCCCGCCCGAGCTCACCCCGTGGTCGAAGGTCGGTATCCTCGAGGCCTCACGCCACGATCGCAATACGGTTTATGCGGCCATTGACCGGCACCGCCTGGAAGACCTCAGTCCCCACATCTATCGCACCCACGATGGCGGCCAGACCTGGCAAGAGATTTCGAAAGGCATCCCCGAGGGAAGTTACGTCAACGCCGTGCGCGAAGACCCGGTCCGCAAGGGTCTCCTCTACGCGGGCACGGAGACCGGGGTGTTTGTTTCCTTCAATGACGGCGAGGAATGGCAGCCACTGCATTTGAACCTGCCCAATTGCTCGGTGCGCGATCTGGTAATCCACGTCGACGACCTCGTCATTGCCACGCACGGGCGCTCGTTCTGGATCCTCGATGACGTGACGCCGTTGCGGCAAGCCAGTGCCGCGGTAGCCGTCTCCACAGCGTATCTCTTCCGGCCGGAAGTGGCCTATCGCATTCGCCCCGGCTCCTTTGAAGGCACGCCGTTGCCGCCCGATGTGCCACAAGCGGAGAACCCTCCCGAAGGCGCCCTCATCGACTACTACTTGAAATCAGCGCCCAACGGGCCGGTCAGTCTGGAAGTGCTGGACTCGGCCGGCAAGCTGGTGCGCCACTATTCAAGCGACGATAAGCCGCCCCAGGTTGATCCCCGGCGGATGGACATTCCGGCTTACTGGATCCATCCGCCTCTATCTCTCTCCCCCCAGCCCGGAATGCATCGCTTCGTGTGGGACGTGCACTATCCTGGCGTGCCCGGAGGCAATCCGCAGTCCAGGAGGTTCGGAGGAGGTGTCGGCCCGTGGGCGCCGCCGGGCCAATATCAGGTGAAGCTGACCGCCAACGGCCAGAGTTACGCCCAGCCCCTTACGCTCAAGATGGACCCGCGTGTGAAGACGCCGCAGGCCGATCTGGTGAAGCAGTTTGAGCTGGCGCGGCAGATCACTGCGGCTCAGGCGCAAGTCGGGGCTGCCTTGCTTTCGGCCAACCGCCTGCATGGCCAACTTCAGAAGCTTGCCTCGCAAGCGGGTGATCGGAAGCCCATTGCCAGCCAAATCGAGGGGCTCGATCGCAAGACCGTAGCGCTGGCCGGCGCCGCACCCGCTGCCAGCCCCTCGGAGGGAGCGGAACCCTCTGCGCCTGCTGCCGGGACCCTCCATTCTTTAACCAGCGCGCTAGGCGATGTCGGGCGGGCAGTCGAAAGCGCCGACGTCGCGCCCACGGGCGACGCCGTCACGGCCTTCCAACGCGACGAGCTGGCGGTGCAGAAGGCCCTCGTGCAGTGGAAGGAAATCCAAAGCCAGGACGTGCCCAAGCTCAATGCCTCCCTCAAGCAGGCGAACCTGCAACCGGTCTCGTTGGAGGAAAGAAACACGCACGGGAGGTAGTGCGGGCAGCCTGCCCCGACGCATCGGGGTCCCGCCCGCCGCGGCGGTTTTAGCGGCGATTGAAGCTTACCCCCGCAGGGTAGGGATCCCCGGACAAAAGGCGAAGTCCGTGGGCGGAAAGGCGGGCGTAACCAGACCCTCCGCGGAGTTTACCCTGAGGGGGATTACCGAAGGGCTCAGGATCGCAGCGAAGCGGGCAATGTCGGAGGAGGCAAAAACGTGCAGGGCCGATCGACAAACTCCCAGCGTGCGACACTACACCACATCGGTTATCGGTAGTGTCCGGTGGGAAGATGAATCAATTTTCTGGCTTCGAGAATCGCAAATCACCCAATGGCCCACGCGCCAGTCTCGTGTCCCGAGTCGCCGGCCCTTGCAAATTGCCCGGCGAGAGAATATCCTGCGGCCACTTCCCATGAGGAGGGTGCAATGGGTAAACCCAAGGTGATGGTGGCAGTAAGCAACGAGGCTTCGATTGAGAGCTTGGTGACCTTGGCGTGCCAGTTATGCCGAGGTATGGGTGCTGACCTCACGGCTTTGCACGTGGTGGAAGTGCCTCTTGTCACTCCCCTCGATGCGCAGGAGGAAACCATCGACCACCGTGGCAAAGATCTGCTTGCCCAAGCCCAGCGTGTGGCCGAGAAGTTCTCCCAGCCTCTTTCCGCGGAGCTCCTGCGCGCTCGGGAAGTGGGTGAGGCCATTGTGGGCGTGGCCAAGGAACAGGGTGTGGACTTGTTGGTGATGGGACATCACAAACCCCATACCCACACCCTAGGCGATACGTTCCTGGGAGGGACGGTTCGCTACGTGGCTCACCACGCGCCCTGCCGCGTCATCGTACAAATTCCTGCGCCCTAGCAGAAGCAACTCGGGGCGACAGGTGAGCAGGGCTGCGGCAAACAGGGTCCCTTCCGTTTACGGGTTGCCCGGTCACCGGTGTGCAATCCCATTCTGCCGCATTACTTTATTTCGCAAGGAAACTGCCCGCGCATGAGTGAATCCCCCGAACCTACGCCCCAATCCAAAGCTCGCGAAGGCCCCAAGACCCGTCACATTCTTGCCGGGTTAGTCCTGGGAGCAGTGGGCGGGGTGGTGGCGAATCTGGCGTGGGGAAAAACGGCGGCCCTTGCCAACATCATACGTTACGGCACCGAACCCGTTGGCCAAATGTGGTTGCGCGCTCTGATCATGGTGGTGATCCCCCTGGTCTTTTCGCGTTTGAGCTTGGGGGTCGCGGGGCTGGGCGACCTGCACAAGCTGGGCCGCGTGGGGTTGAAGACTATGCTCTTCTTCCTGATGGTCACCACCCTCGCGGCGGTGTTGGGGCTGAGCCTGGTGAATATGGTGCGGCCCGGCGTAGGACTATCGCCAGAAGCCCGCCAACGCTTGCTGACGACTTATCACCAGGAGGCAAACCCGTCCAATGCGGTTCTCCCCCGCGGCCAATTCGGAATCCAAACGTTGGTCAACGTGGTGCCGCGTAATCCTCTGGCGGCCGCTGCCCAGGGCGATATGCTGGGCGTGATTTTCTTCTCCCTGGCTTTTGGCGTGGCGCTGGCGTTGCTGCCGTCGGACCGCACGAAGACCCTGATGGAAGTCCTGCGAGGGCTGGGCGACGTCATGATTGTCATCATCGATTTGGTGATGAAGCTTGCGCCTTACGGGGTCTTTGCTCTGCTCTTCACGGTAGCGGCTCGATTCGGACTGGATCTGTTGGAGCGTCTCGGCTGGTACATCCTGACGGTAGTCGCGGGGTTGGCTATTTTTGAGTTCGGCGTTTACCCCGTGCTGATCAAGGTGTTCGCGGGCTGGTCGCCTTGGATTTTTTTCCGCCGGGCCTGGAGGGCGATCTTGACGGCCTTCTCCACCAGTTCCTCGAATGCCACGCTCCCCACCACGCTGGAGGTTTGTGAAGATTCCCTCGGATTGCCGCGGGAAGTCTGCGGCTTCGTCGTGCCCCTGGGAGCGACCATGTGCATGAACGGCACGGCGTTGTTCGAGGGCGTCACCGTCCTCTTCATTGCCCAGGTCTTCGGAATCAATCTGCCTCTCTCCGCGCAGATCGTGGTGATGGTGACCGCCATTCTGATGTCGATGGGAGCCGCAGGCGTCCCCAGCGGGGCCATTCAGGTCCTGATCCTGGTGCTGGAATCCGTGGGGATACCAGGGGAGGGAATCGCCATGGTGGTAGGCGTCGATCGTGTCCTCGACATGTGCCGCACGGTCGTCAACGTCACCGGGGACATGGTGGCCGCCACCTTTGTAGCGCGCTCGGAAGGGAAGCCGGCGCGGATCGCGTAGGGGCAAACATCGCTCGCTCCGCTGCGGCGCGGCCAACTCTTGGAGCCGCACTCCAGCCCCATCGTTAACAATGGCAGGATACATCCGCATGTCCAGACATTCTTCGCGGCCCCTCGCAATTGCCGGCGTATGGTTGCCGCTCACCTTTTTCTGCGCTGGAATTATTGCGGTTGCTGCGCCGGCCAAGACTCATGAGCCCGCGTTCGTGCTGGTAGAACAATATCCTTCGCCGGTCATGGGCAAGACCTCTCCGGGCGCCGAGGACATTGGATTCGGGTTCGAGGGTGGGCGGGTTATAAAAATCGCAGGAATCTATCACCTCTTTACAACCGAAATGCTCCCCGGTCACTGGGCCGTGAAGACGCGAATGGCGCATTGGAGCAGCCCCGACCGGATCCATTGGCAGCGTATTGCCACCTTATATGAGTCGAGCGGCGATTTTACCGGCCAGGACCCGCGCGCGTCCCTTTGGGCGCCGATGCCCGTTTACAACACCGAGGAGGGGCGGTGGGACCTCTTTTACGTTGCCTACCGCTGCGCCCCCAGCACCAAGACCGAGTGGCTCGGTAATTACGAGGGCCGGATCTGGCGCGCTGTTTCCAAGCAGAAGGGCTACGGGGGCATCGGCGGCCCTTACGAAGACGTTGCGGTCATCCTTGAACCCGACGCCCATTCCCAACCATGGGAGGGTTTGCAAGGAACCGATTCCTTTTTTCCTTACCAAGTGGGAAAGCGCTGGCTGGGCTTTTATGGCAGCGCCAATACCGAACACTTGCCCGTAGAGCACTGGCGCGTGGGACTGGCGGAGGCCCCAACTCTTGCCGGCCCCTGGAAGCGCATGAACGGGGTCAATCCGGTGAATATTGAAAAGCGTTTCGCCGAGAATCCCATTGTGACCCGGCTTAAGAATGGATATTACGTGGCAGTATATGATAACGATGTTGAATATTCGAATACTATCGGCTATTCGTGGTCCGCCCCGGGCGACGGCGTTCACTGGGCCCCGGGCAGGCAATTGGTGGTGCAGCCCAAGGGGAAAGGCTTCTGGGCGGATGTCGTCCGCACGCCGCTGGGCTTGATTCCGGAAGGGCACGGCCGATACACGCTGTTCTACACCGGCTTTCAGAATCCGCCCGTTTCGGGGCCTCATCTCTACGCCGGGGTGGGGTTCGTGACCCTGAAGGAAGCGGGCACCGGGAACGCTGGCGCGGGCTTACATTGAAACGCCGGAGCCCGCAGGCATGAAATTCAGCGCCCTTCGCTGACCTTGTTTTGGCGCGTGCCGCACTCTCCGTTAGCTCATTTTCCCGGCATAGGAACAAACATTTCCTTACAGGAAGCAGGATTTCCCCGCGTGGCTTTGCCCGCCACTCGAACGTCCTTCCCCGTGGGAAAGAAATTTACTGGGCCTGGACCCAGCGTGACGTCCGCAAAATCCGCGGCCACCCGCGTTCTTTCCGGGGCGTCGATCAGGACCTGGTCAAAGGCGATTCCCAACCGGTGGGTGGAATCGAATCCATCCAGGGTGATCTGGCCAGGCCCGAACACTCGTACATTGCGCAGGATAATATCGGTAAAGCTCGGTAATCGATCGCGGTCCTGGCCATAAAAGGAGTAGTTGGAATCCATTAAGATGGGATTTTTCGTATCCCGAATGCAGACATCCTCGTAGACGACGTCATGCACCAAGCCGCCGCGGCTCGAGTTGGATTTGATGCGGATGCCATTGTCGGCTCCGTCGATGGATAAGTCGGCGACGCGCACGGCGCTGACCCCGCCCTCGGTGTCGCTTCCGATGGAGATTCCGTGCCCGGTGTAGAAATGGTTGTGAGTCACGCTGATGTGCGACGACGGTCCGAGGCGGTTCGCCTTGATGGCCACGTGGTCGTCGCCCGCATGAATATAGCAATGCGTGATGGTGACATTGGTGGCGTTGGCGGGATCGATGCCGTCCGTATTTCGAGCGTTCTTGGGCGTATCGATGATTACTCCCCAAGCCGTGAACCCGTTTCCCCCGCGATACAGGACGTGGAAGTTCGGCGAGTTCTTCAGCGTGACGCTGTAGAGCGTAAAGTTGTCGGCCGCCGTGAGCACCATGATGCGTGGGCAGTTCTGGTACAGGTTCTTGACTTTGGCTTCCTGCGCGAGGTCCCACCAGGAAACCTTCTCGCCCGCGAGGCGCGCCCCTCCGCGTCCGTCGATCACGCCTTCGCCCATCACCGCAGCGTTGGCCACATGGTCGGCGCGGATGAGCGGTTTGCACCCATCGCCTTTTTCGGCCACTCTCCCGCAGCTTCCGGGTGACACGTCATAGTCGCGAGCCCGGCGCGAGCCGAATAACGTGGTCTCGGCATCGATCCGCAGCGTCACTCCCGCTCGCAATTGGAGCGGCCCGGAAAGAAACGCCCTTGCCGCCCCAATGCGCTGGAGTTTCACGGCCTGGCCGGGCGGACATGCATCCAGAGCCTTCTGAATTCGTTCGGTATCCACTTTGCCTTCGTCGGATTCTTTCAATGCGCCGTCCTTTGCGGGCGTAAGGCGTGCTTTCAAAACCGCACACGTGGGAGGAATGACCGGCTCGCTTACGTTGCGCATGTCTTGGCCGAGGGCGGGGAAGGACAGGAATACGATCACCCCAAAAAGCATCCGAGCCAGCATAGGCGTCTGCCTCCGTTGGTTGGAACTTTCAGTTTGCCTTGGAATGTAAGCCGACCAGGGGGCGGCGCAGGCGGCTGCGGTCTTCGTAGCCAATCTGGACCAGCTCGAAGGTCAATTCCTGTGGGCGGGCTTCCCGCACCAGGATGCGAGCGTGGACGCGGTGCAGTCCCGATTGGATCTCCAAAGGGACCGTGCTGCCGGGCTTGATGTGGCACTGACTTCGGGCCACGCCGCCGCCCAAGCTGAGTTGTTGGATGGATACTTTGTGATTGCCCTGGCTGGCGGAGACCACGCCATTCAGCGGTTTGGGCAGTTTCACGCGCTCATAGCGCCGCTGGCGCAGCCAAGGCGTATCGGGTTCGGGATCGAGAGCCGTCAGATTCAACTCCGCCGTGCTCAGCCCACACTTCGGCAGAAATTGTTGGGCCCACTGCGGATCGATTTTCTTGAGTGCTTGCACGGCCGTGATCCGGACTTCGCGGGGATGCTTCCAGCGCCAAAGTCGCTTGCCCTCGGCCAGAGGGCGAAGCAGGGCTTCCGCTTGGGGTTCGCGGAGGCGGCCCAGAGCTTCAATGGCTTTGATTTGCAAGTAGGGATCGCCCTGAGGGGAAGACTCGTTCTCCACGATGCGCATCAGGCGGGGGGTGGTCCCAAGGTCGCCCGACATTCCCAGTTCGTCCACCAGCTCCGGCAAGACGGCGCGGTCGAGGAGGTCATAGACCTTTTCCAGCAGGCGGCCACGCTGCGGCGCCAAACTGTTGGCCAGTTGTCGAACCACCGAGTCGTGCGCCATCGGGTCCCATTCCCGGAGGCGTGTGGGAAGCAGCTCCTCCAAATCGTCGGGTCCCAGCCGACAGAGCAGCGCAATCGTGGAAGCGGCTTCCGGCGCCGGGCGGGTCTGCAAGATTTTACTGAGATGCGCGGCCGCCGGGGGACCTACCGCTTCCGCCATTTCCAGCAGCCGTTCCCACTCATCCCGGCGGGCGCACCGGTTGATACGGGTCGAGACCTGGTCGACCGTGGCGTGGGGCATCCGCCGCAGCACTTCCACCAAGCCTTCCGGAAGGCGCTCGGCATGCAGGGCTTCCTCGATGAAATCCGGCAGTGGATTGCCCACTTTGACGCGGGGCCAGAGGAGCCGCGCCAGTCCCGGCTGCCGCTGCTCCAAATTCTCCATGGCTTGAAGCGCTTCATGGACGGCGGGATACTGCCGGTGCGCCGCCGCTTCGTGGCTGAAGCGCACGAAGGAAGCCCCGAGCAGAGTTTGCAAGTCAGGGTTTCCTTCCTGGCTCAACGCCTCGCCCATATGATGCAGGCTGGTTTGCAGCAACGCGGGGTTGGTCCGGGAGAAAAGGTCAGCCATTTCCGTCAGGCCTGTGGAGGCTTTCCGCCGGGCATCCGCATCGTCGGTGTGAACGCACTGGACGTAGTTTTCGAGTATGGCGCGTGCGGAGTCTACATCGCCGCGCCCGAGCACCTCTTCAACAAATTGGCGAATGTTGCGCGGCGGGACAGCCCAAGCTTCAGGCGAGAGGAGCATCTTGCGCTTATGTTTCTCCGGCACGCGGGCCCAGAATTGCTTATCCAGGATGTCGGCATGGGATTCCACATCCATGCCGGCCTGCCCCATTTTTTCTTCATGCCCTTTCAGGATATACCGCAGCGAGCCGATCTCGCGCTTGAGCCGGTCAAGGAGCTCGACGACGGCGTTGGTCTTCACGTCCCCGCGTTCGTATCGTTCCAGCGCAAAGCGCACCGCTACCCGTTCCGCGACTTGGAGCAGCACGGGGTCGTCCGGCCGGGGGGGCTCGTTCTGCGAGTTCATACTCATCAGCGCTTGCGCCAGTGCCGCCTGCCCGCGCGGGGGCAATTGATTGAGGTCCCTCTCGACAGCGCTGATTTGCTCGGGTGAATCCGCTTGCTCCGCGGTCTTGCCAAGCTGCGATAGCCATCCCAAAACCTTGAAGACATCGGCCTCTTGCGTGGGCTGGCCCAATGTCCCCGGTACACCCGGGCTGGCGCCGGGGCTGGCGGGGCCGGGACCGGGGCCAGGTCCAGGACCAGGGCCAGCGCCGGGTCCGGCGGATTGATTCCGGGCGCCTTCTGCCGCGGCAATGAGTTGCAGCAGCCGCTGCGGGTCCTGGAGCATGGCTTGAAACTTCTGCGCATCCGCTCCCAGAGAGTGGGCGGCGAGTTGCGCGGCCACGCCCCCATCCCCTAAGGAAGAATCCTGAGCGACAAACCGCACTTCATTCACCCGGATCGCCCCTTTGTCTCCTCCCAGGACGGCCCTTAAATCCGTCGCCAACGGCCCGGCCTTGGGCGAGCGCGATGAAAAGGCGCGCACAAAACGCCAAAAATCGTCGACTGTGACCCGATGCGAAAAATTGATGCTGGCGAGGCCGGCGGAGGTCAGCAACTGGGCAAAGCTGCGGTCCGTGGGGCGCTTCTCCAGAGGTATGCCATCCAGCAGAACCTGACCGCCTGAAACTCCCAAGAGCAGGCCCGCTTCCCCGGAAAATTTTAAGGACGCCCGGAGATCATCCCAGGCCGACCCCAACAGAGCGGTGGTTCGCTCGTGCTCCGCTCCATAAAGGCGCACGGTTTTCAGCAGGATGTTGAGACTGCGCGCGAAACTTCGAGCTGCAACGAGATTGGATGCGTCTTCCATGTCCCTTTTGCCAATTGCCGCTCCGCCCCACGTGGTCTGAGTCCCGGCATGGCTCAGCAGTGCTTAAGTACCATGACTGGAAGCGTATGCCTAGAGTACTATGGTACTAATGTATGAACCCAAGGCACCTATGGCTAGCACCCGAGCGACAATACCCAGTATATTACCAGATTCCTCGCTCAGCGACTATCGCGTGCGGCCGGGGCCTTGCGGGAAGGCTGGAACGGCACGATCGAGGCCTGGCCTCGGAACGTGAAAAAGCCAGCGGCTCCGCTCTGGCATTTCCTTCGCGCGCAATAACGCCCACCGCACTTCCGGCCGCAAACGGAATTTTCCTCTTGACATTTCCCACGCGTGCGGGTTACGTTGGATTGGTTCACACTCAAATTAGGGAAGGTTCCTTTGCCACCAGGTGTTGTTCACGCATGAGCTCGGTAGCCCAGTGGCGCCCCCGAAGTGACGTATTACGGGGAGTGGGGAGACGGCTGGTGGGCCGGGAGTATAAATCCAGCGAATAGAGGAGGTCCAAATCGATGAAACGTTCAATTGAGTTAATGGCCGTGGCAGCGGTCGTACTGCTTTTCGGTTTCGCAACGTCCGCGTCAGCCCAGAGGATCGTAAGCGGAGGCGTTCCGATAGCCAAAACCCCGGGCGTAAGTGTTGCTGTGGGGCCGTCCACGTCCGTGATTAACTCCGGCGTGGGGAGGGTCTACACCCCTGCTTCCAGCATTTCAAGACCTGGCAACCCCGGCGTCAGCGTCCATACCAACGTCGAGGTATTTGTCCCCGAGGGATTTCAACCTGACTCACTATTACCTCCTTTTACCGGGATGGGTTTCACTACGCCGCCTTCGCTCGCCTGTGATTATGGTCTTCAATCTGGCGCATCTGTGCCATATTGCAATCCCAACGCCGCGGGTCTGACGAATATCTCGGGTGGCAGCCAGACGATCGCCATCGTCGATGCCTATGACGACCCATGGGCGGGGCCGGACTTGGCTTACTTCTCGGCACAGTTCGGCCTTCCCTTTTCACCGGGACAGTTTCAGGTGGTTTACGCCGGCGGCAATGAGCCTCCGGAAGACCCCACGGGCGGCTGGGAACTCGAGGAGTCGCTCGATATCGAGTGGGCACACGCCGTGGCGCCCAATGCCAAAATCGTCTTGGTGGAGGCACAACCCTGCAACCTCAGCGGTTCCATCGTCGCCTGCACTAGCAACATGTTTCAGGCGGTGCAGACCGCAAGCTGTATGGTTGTTTACGGGACCCCGGCTTGCACTGGCACCCCGACGGGCCAGGGCGAAGTGAGTATGAGCTGGGGCCTCACAGAGTACAGCGGTGAACTGGCCGATGACGTGTACTTCACAGGTACTGGGCCTGGTGCGCTTGGGCAGCCTGGGGTTGTCTACTTTGCTGCGGCCGGCGATTCGCCGGGGGTTAGTTATCCCTGTGCTTCTATTAACGTGGTGTGTGTCGGGGGCATCACCCACTCCCGTATGCCTGCTACTACTCCCAATACATCAAATCCGCCGCAGCAACCGTTCGACGGCCAGCAGTACGGGTCTTGGGAACTCACCGGCGGCGGCTCGAGCGCCTATGAACCCCTGCCAACTTACCAGAACGTCCTCGCGAATACTCTCCAAGCTCTTAACAATGGTACGGCTCTGACTCTTGGCTTCACCCCGGTTGGCGTAGGTCTTTCTACGACCAATCGGGCTGTTCCAGACCTCTCCTGGGTTGCTAACCCCAATACAGGGTACTGGGTCTGGGACAGCTTCGATTTCGAGCTTCCTGGATTTATTTCTGCAAATGGAGCATCGACGATGAGCGGCTGGTTGATCGCCGGTGGCACGAGTGCTGCCACGCCAGTAGTTGCCGCGATCACGAACCTGGCCGGTACCGAACATGGTTTTCAGACGTCGAGCGCCGCTGAGCTCGGCGTCCTCTACAGCAACATTAATTCCACTTACCCCAGCACTCCAAAGAACGGAAACATCGGAGACATCCCTTCCGGCTTTGGCGTTTGTGGTCCGTATGGGGGTTACACAGCCGCGCCTGGCTGGGACCCTTGCAGCGGCGTCGGCATCGCCTTACCTGGCGCGTTGTAACTTTCCCCGCCCAGATCCGGGGCAACCCCGCCCCGGAGCTGGCGGCAAAGAACTTCAACGAGGGCAGGGCCTCAAGGTGAGGCGCCTGCCCTTGTTCTTCATGAAACACTCCTGTGTGGGCGGCGGTCGCGCTTCCCTGCGTCAGCGGAGGATGGCGGCTAGTTTGACTTGTTAGATCGACTCAACAAAACTGGCGCATGAGGACAGGGAACCCAAGGGCGGCTCTCCCTTCGACCCAGCGATGAACGGGCTGTCGAGGATGATTAGGCGGGGGGCGCAACACTGGGTAGTGGGGCAAGAGCCTGCGGCTGGTTCCTCTCTTCCTTAGCCTCCCACCCTTTACAGGAGAGGAAATTGCGCCATACAAAGTGCTTGCGATTCTCGGAGCGATAGAAGAATCCTTCGATGCCGATGTGGATTTTGCTCAGATCATCAAGATTTGCGGCGAGCCGGATAAAGCCGGGCCTGATTGGGAGGGGCCTCCGAAGGTCATAGAAACGGTCCCAAACCCAGCCAGTGGATAGCCTGATTATGCCCACATCTGCTCAAGCCGTCCTGAACGGCCCAACCTCAGCTTCTGTGTCCATCTGCGAAGATTCAGGCGGTTATCAGTAGGAAACTCGACAGTCTGAAGGCAGTTGTCGTGCTTTAAGTGGATCGATATAACCCCTGCCCCCATTGATCTGACGCTTCGAGCCACACCTGGGATGCAAGCTAGAATAACCGACCGCGTTTGGACTGTGGGAACATTCCTAGGGGGAAACAAAGATGAGTCTTGAGGAATTGCAAAGAAGCTTTGATCGCCTCGGCAGAAAAGATCCTTTCTGGGCTATACTCAGCTACCCCGACAAGAGAGGAAATAAATGGCAGGCCGAGGAGTTCTTCGAGACGGGTGAGAGAGAAATAAAGGACCTAATGGAACACGTTGAGTCGCTAGGCGTTCGCATTTCGAGAAGAAAAGCTCTCGACTTCGGATGCGGCGTAGGAAGATTAACCCAAGCCCTGGCGCGCTATTTTGGCGAAGCGCATGGGGTTGACATTGCTCCGTCCATGATAGAGCTGGCGAATCGCTATAACCGTTACGGCGACAGATGCAAGTATCATCTCAATAATAGTGACTCCCTTCAGCTTTTCGCGGACGACAGTTTTGACCTGATCTATTCAAATATCACCCTCCAGCATATCCGGCCGCAGTATTCCAAGGGATACATAAGGGAATTCGTCAGGGTACTTGCTCCGTCAGGGCTGCTGCTTTTTCTGGTACCCAGTGGGCTAGTAAATCCGAATTGGATTAAGGAGCGAGTGAAAAAGGCAATGCCAACGCTCCTGAGGATCTATCGCAGGATTAGATTTGGATATGGATCTTTAATATCAGTGCACGGGATAGGCCGGCAGGAGGTCATCACGATTCTCGAGCGGAGCGGGGCGCGAATTATTGAAGTAAGTGAAGACCAGGACACAGGCAGCGGCTGGATTAGCTGCCGCTATTGCGCCACAAAGCTATGACTGCCCCTGGTTTGCGAGGGCGTCATCTCCGGCAACAACCTGGAGCCCCACTACCCAATGCTGGGGCTCTTGTCCTCCGCTGCGAAATAAGTCTGGTCGGCCCGCGCATAATCACCCGCGAAGGGGTGGCGCATACCTTGACTTCGATGTATGCGCTACCCCTTGGCAATTGGAAAATCGAAATTCGGACGGTACACTAGGGAGGAGTGGAGGGTCAAGCGTGATTCGCTGGGGGGCGCTGGGTAGTTGTCGGAGGTTGAATTTCTCGGGTTTCCAAAGAATCGAGCGTCTGATCCATCGTAGCAAGACGAACAACAGGAAATGCACCTTCATAAAGAAGTCATGAAAGACGTGCTTTCCAGCCTCCGGTACAAGATCTGGCGCGCCCGACACAGGCTCGGCCCGGATCCTTTCGTCGACATGTCCTATCTTGTGACGTCCAGCACTCCGGTTCTCTTTGATGTGGGCGCAAACGTCGGCCAGACGATCACGAACCTTCGCAAGCACTTCAAACAATCAACCATCCATGCCTTCGAGCCCAGCCCATCAACATTTCAGACCTTGCGCGAACGGACGCTGGGCATCCCAGAGCTTCATTTAACAAACGTTGGGCTGGGCGCCCGTCCTGAGATCAAGACGTTCGTCGAGAACCAGAGTTCGGCAATGAGCTCATTCCTCGAGCCAGGGCGGGAGTGTTTTGGCTCGGTGAAGGAGCGGCTCACCTGCACGCTCGATACGATCGACGACTACTGCGGGCGGGCGGGGGTACGCCACATCGATGTTCTCAAGTCCGATACGCAAGGGTTCGAACTCGAAGTGTTGCGTGGCGCCAGCCGGATGTTCGAACGGAAGAGAATACACCTTGTGTATTTTGAGATTATTTTCTCCGCGATGTACCAGGGGCTGCCGCGAGTCGATGAGCTCTTCAAGTTCCTGTTCGATCACGGTTTTCGCGTCGTGTCCTTCTATGGCATGCATTACCAGAGTGGACTATTGGGTTGGACAGATGTGCTGTTTGTTGATCCCACATATTCCGCCGAATAACTTTCGTCAAGGCGAGAGGCTCAGAACTGTCCGGCCTGCCACGCCACCTTCAGCCTCGCGAAGTTCCTTCGCACGACTGAGGTTGCTCCTCCCTAAGGTCGAGGTAAGTTACAGATGAAGAAATATGCGTCTCCACCGGACATATACCCAAATTTTGCACAACGCCTTGCCGGAAAGACTCGTTTTCAAAGACTTGTGATGACTGCTCTGCCCTTCATCCCTCGACACGCTTACCATCCTTTTATTTCCGAGCTGCGGATCGCGTTGCGTAGACTTTTTACCAGTCCTTCACGCGTCAGAAGGAAGTACAGAGATCTTCGAGATCTCCGCGTCAACATCGGCTGCGGTCTATCTGCCAAGCCAGAATGGGTGAACTTGGATTTCTTTCCTTTTCCGGGGGTCAACTGTCTCCATGACTGCCGTAGGGGGCTGCCTTTTTCGGATGATTCCGTCAAATGCATCTTCACTGAACACTTCTTCGAGCACATAGACTATATCGAAGAAGTTCCGTTCTTCCTCTCAGAGTGTTATCGAGTGCTCAAACCAGGTGGGGTGATTCGCATTATTGTTCCTGATGCCGAAAAATATCTCCGCGCATACTGTGCCGAGGGGTGGGAGGAAATAGCCAGAATTCGCCCTCTCCTGCCCGACCATACTGACGGAGATGGATCTCGATATAACACCAAAATGGAAGTGGTCAACGCGGTTTTTCGGCGGTATTTCGAACACAAGTATGCATATGACTTCTCGACGCTTGAATTCGTCTTACGACGCTACGGCTTCTGCGATGTCCAGAGACAGTCATTCGGGAAATCGGTCGAAGCAGAACTTTCCATCGATAAGGCAGATCGTGCCACGGAGAGTCTCTATGTGGAGGCAGTCAAGCCGGAACACCCTGGTGATTTTCAGGCCAGCGGTTTGAGAGGAGAAAAACTGCATTGATGGACTTCCTGGGAAAGATGCAGGCAAGGCGGCCGTATGCGGATTCTGGGAATCCCCAGCTTGGCAGTGACTTAATCCTGCACTGGGTTCATGCCCTGTGAACGAGGATTTTCCTTAATGGACCAGCTTGCCGGTCAAAGAGTTGAGCTCGTCTGGAACAGAGGCATTGCGGCGCTGTGCGATCGAAGATTTCCGGATGAGTTTCCGGATGGGAAAAGCTACTCGCCAGTTCCAGCACACGCTGGCGCGCTGTGGTCTTCTCGATTGCCCGACGACTTAATTGCTGACCCATCGGCTGGCTGCAAGATTGGGGAAGGCAACCTTGTATGGGTTAGACTTTCCTGGTTGAAGTCCTTCGTGCGGCAGGTTCTTCCACTCGTGAAAGCCCACTTCGTCCTGGTTACGGGAGACTCCGATAGCTGTGTACCGTCGGAGCTCGGCTCTGAAGCTCGTGCGGTATTAAAGTGTCCCAAGGTGGTACATTGGTACACCCAAAATTATGATGGTTCGGCGCCTGCGGAGAGAATCTCACCTCTACCGATTGGCATAGACTTTCACGTGTTAAGTGAAAGGGCTTTCTGGGGCGAGGAGGTGTCGTCCCCCCCAGAACAGGAGTTGGCGCTTGTGTCGATAGGCAAGAACCTTCCTCCGCTTCAGGCGCGTCATAAGAGAGTTTACGTGGATTTTGGCTGGCAGCGGGGGTTTGGTCTCCGCCGCCGTTTTTTTCACCCTCTCCAAGGTACAAGATTTCAAGAAAGTAGACGCCAGCTCGTAAATAAGCTGCGCCAGAATGAATGGGTGTACGTTCAGGCCGCGCCGCTTCCGAGGAGCGAGATGTGGCGAAGGCGGGGGGAGTACGCGTTTGTCCTGAGTCCTCACGGATGGGGGCTGGACTGTCACCGGACCTGGGAAGCTTTAGCGCTGGGTCATATCGTGCTGGTGCCCTCGTCTTCGCTCGATGGCCTCTATGCTGATTTGCCGGTTGTCCCCGTGAAGGGTTGGAGTGAAATCACGCCGAAGAATTTAGAAAATTGGCTATCGATGCACCGCAACGGCGGCGCCAATCACGAAAAGCTTAGGAGTAGCTATTGGGTGAATAGAATGCGGTCGAGGGCTGAGAGGTGGCCCGCATCCGCCCCATTCACGGCAGGTAAATCCTTTGCACTGTGAAGGACGCGATGCGGATAGCCGAGTTCTGAGTCTTTGTGCTTGGGGCTGCCCCATAACCGGGAGACGGGACAGAAGGCTGAGCTTCAGGGCAACTGAACCGGGCATTGCGCAAAGTCCCTGGGGGTCGCCGCGGGCGCGTGAAGAACGGGCTGCTGGAGGGTCTAGGGAGCCACAAAATCATGGAGGCAAAACACCTCGGCAAAGCAAGCCCACTCAGATGTGTAACTTGTGGGCAAGCTTTATCGTGCGATCTTGAAGGGGATGCAATCTGTGGGGGTTGTCACCAGATGTATAAGCGGGACCGGTTTGGCTACCTGGAACTCCTCCTTGAGGCGCCGTACGCACCGGTCACAGGCGAAGATTATGCTTGCGTACAGCGAGTCGCAGGCGATCGGGTTTTCGTCGACTACATGAAACCCCTTTTCGAACGAGAACCCTTCGAAACTGTGCTGGAGGTAGGTTGTGGGGTGGGCAGAATAACGAAGCTGTTCGCGGAGGCAGGCGCGGAGGCGTATGGCATCGACCTGCCTATCTTGTCTTCCCTGTGGGCCCGCGAAGGGAATGACCCGCGACGCTTTGTCTGTGGAGATGCTACTAATCTTCCTTTTTCCGACAACTATTTTGACGTCGTGTATTCTCTGGGCGTCATTGAGCACATTGGTACAGCGATTGGCCACTGCACTCTCCGGAATGATTACGAAGCAAAGCGAGTGTTATTTGCTGGGGAACTCATGAGGGTCACAAAACCGGGCGGCAGGGTGGTCATCGCCTGCCCGAACAAGAGTTTTCCGATCGATATCCAACACGGCCCAGCCGATGAAGCAAGACAAGCTCACTGGCTAAGGACCTTCGTCTTCGACCGGACTGGGTTAAACATCCACAAGACTTGGGGCAAGTATCATCTTCCCTCTTATGGGGAGATTCGAGACTTGTTTTGCAAGAGGGCTGGGGGCTCTGAATTAGAGTGTCTTCCCCTTCGTGGCTACTTTGGGTTCGGAAGGTTCTCAAATGGTTTTCTGAAGCCCTTTGCCTCAATCGCAAAGGTATATGTAAATATTATCCCGATGCCTTTACGGTCCACATTCTTCAACCCCTACGTCCTAGTTCAGATCCGGAGGTAATTCTCATCTTTCCTCGAGGAACTTAATTTCGTGGGATTCTCGTGGCTACCCAGCGACTCCCAAGAGGTTTTTCGTGCCATTGGACTTGTCCCCATTTTTGAGACAAACAGTTAAGACTCAAAATTCAGCGAATGGTATAAAAGTGCCATTCAAGGGAGGATTGAGTCATGGGTTTGTCTCGACGGCAGTTTACGAAGGAGTTCAAGCTGGCAGCGGTCCAGCGGTTGGAGATGGGGGCCTCGCTGGCGGAGGTGGCACGAGCGTTTGAAGTGAACCCCAGCGTGCTGCAGCGCTGGCGGCGGGAGGTTCGCCAAGGGCCCGGCAATGTATTTCCGGGCCTGGGGAAACGGCGCTGGGAGGAGGGCCAGGTCGCGCAACTGGAGCGCAAGATTGGCCAGCAGGCGCTGGAGATTGATTTTTTGAAGGGGTGCTTGCAGCGCATCGACGAGCAGCGGAAACTGCAGGCACTGGCTGGAAAGCCGCTGTCTACCAGCAGATCCAGAGCCAAAGGGAGAGAGGCATAGCCTTGACGGTGGAACGGATGTGCACACTGGCGGGGGTAAGCCGATCGGGGTTTTATCGCTATCCCCCCGATCCCCCGGGGCCGGATCGGGACATGAAACTCCGTGACGCCCTGCAACGGATCGCGCTGGAGTTCCCCAGCTACGGCTGGCCGCGGATGACGGCGGAGCTCCGGCGGCGTGGCTGGGCGGTGAATCACAAACGGGTCTACCGTCTGATGCGCCAGGACAATCTGCTGTGCCTGCGGCGGCGGAAGTTCGTGGTGACCACCGACTCCGGGCACGGCCTGCCGGTGTATCCCAACTTGGCCCGCACCCTGACGCTGACCGGTCTCGATCAGCTTTGGGTGGCCGATATCACTTACATCCGGCTGGAGTTGGAGTTTGTCTACTTGGCGGTGATCCTGGACGCGTTTTCCCGGCGCGTGATCGGCTGGGCGCTGGACCGTACCCTGGAAGCGGCCCTGACGCTTCAGGCCTTGCACATGGCATTGGCGAGGCGGCGAGACCGTAGGGCGGGTCTGGTGCATCACTCCGATCGCGGCGTGCAATACGCCAGCGCCGATTACACGCAATTGCTCAAAGACCACGGCATCCGCATCAGCATGTCGCGGAAAGGCAATCCCTGGGACAACGCCGCGTGCGAATCGTTCATGAAAACCCTGAAGTACGAAGAGGTCTACCGCACCGAATATCGCGATCTGGCCGAG
>Ga0326727_10005265_pt1 | contig 37284 bp, 33 predicted proteins | sample MB2enrmetagenome_FD_207643 | JGI IMG/M metagenome (GOLD analysis project Ga0326727, IMG submission 207643) | Lab enriched peat soil microbial communities from McLean, Ithaca, NY, United States - MB29MY | ecosystem: Environmental > Terrestrial > Soil > Wetlands > Peat | place: USA: New York... | reverse complement strand
CGCTCCGTTGCCCCCGCCTGAGGTCGCAGACCAGCCTTTGCTGTGGTGAAGACCTTTTGGGTGCGCTCACTGAATTTGAAAGGGTTAGCCGCAGGCATACCCCCGAATTGCGAAAGTTGGGCTAGGACCGGACGGGACCGGTTTCCCGTTCGGTTCTTCAGGGCCGGGATAGTCGGGTATCGAAGAGCATGGCAGTAGAGTAGGAGCGGCGGGTACGCTCGTCGGCCTATGCACGAATCGGAGGGCGCCGGGTTGCCAGCCAGCGATCCTAATGCCACCGAAGTGCCGCTCAATCCAGTGGCGGCCGGAAACGCACGGTGATAAGTCCGCGAAGCCCCGGCCGCCAGCAACGCTAAGCCCAAGTTCCCTGTCAAGTGGGACAAGGCTCCCGCCTTGTCAAGTGGGATAAGGCTCCCGCCTTGTCAACCCGAGCCAAGCTCGGGCCAGCCCGGGAACGCCAATCTCCCGATTGGCGCCTTCACGCCCCAACCTTTTCATACGCCCGGAGTATCCCCCTTGCCACCCTCATGCCTCCGCCGCGCAGCTAAGAAAGCCCGCCTTGCGCGCCGCACAAAAGCCGCCGCCGGACCAGCCCCGCCGTTTCCGCCGTTGTGGGAATCGCCAATACCTCGAATCCTGCGGCGCGTCCGCTGGCGATTCCATATGCGGAATCTTCCACCACCAGCGGCCGGCTTGCCCCTAGCAGTCGGGCGGCCATTTGGTATGGGTCCGGCGCGGGCTTCAGCCGCTCGGCTTCCCGCCCGCACACCAGGGCGTCGAAGAATTCGAGCAGCCCGCCGGCCTCAAGCACCGGCTCGATCTCCGAGCGTGCGCTCGAGGTCACCACCGCCAGCTCATATGCTCCGTGCAACTCCTCGAGGAGCGGGCCGATCCCCGGCGCGAAAGGCAGCGCGGCCAGCATCCGGCGGCTGACTAGCTCCTTTTTCAAGGGTTGGCGCGCCCATAGGGCTTCCCAGTCCCGCGGCGGGTCGGACCGCGCGGCCAGTAAGCGCATCATCTCGCGGTCGTCGAGCCCCACGCAGTGGTCGCAAAAGAACTCCCAGCTCAAGACAACTCCCAACGGGGCCAGCGCTTCAACCCAGCAGGCCCAGTGCAGCGGCTCGCTATCGGCCAGTACTCCATCGAAATCGAAAAGAACCGCGTCGAAGGGGGGCATGGTGGGGAAATTCCAGCCTATCATGTGGTATCACTGAGAACTGAAGCCATGCCAACCGAAGATGAATTGAAAGCGGAAATAGAGCGGCTGCGCGCCGAAAATGAAACCCTGAAGAAGCCCGTTCGGGGACAGTATTCCCTGCGAGTGAGCGAAAAAGGCGCTCTCTCGGTCTACGGGCTCGGACGTTTCCCCGTCACCCTCTACCGCGAGCAGTGGGAAAAACTGCTGGCCATGACGGACCAGATCCGCGCGTTCATCGTGGAAAACGACGCCGCGCTCAAACGGAAGGAGTAACGCCGGCGGTCTGGCGCCGCCGGTGTCTTACCGAAGCTCGGGCCAGCCACGGTCCTTGTGGGACAGACCATCGTTTTTCGTGGTCTGTCGGGCGCGAGGAATTGACGGACGACAAAACCGATCGTCTGTCCCACCGGGCGGTTGTCTGAAATCGGCACATGGAAGAGCCCTTCGAATCCGACGGCGTTTGCGGAACGCTGCACCGGCCCCATACCCCGTCGGGCGATGCGCTGATTCTTACCCACGGCGCGGGGTCGAACGCCCAGGCGCCGGTGCTGGCGAGTGTGGCGCGCGCGTTCGCCGCAGCCGGCTGCCTGGTGCTGCGCTACGACCTGCCGTTCCGGCTCGAGCGCCCCAAAGGGCCGCCGTTTCCGGCCCACGCGGCGCGCGACCGCGAGGGCATCGCGCGCGCGGCCGAAGCCGTGCGCCGCCTGGCGCCGGGGCGCGTGTTCGCCGGCGGCCATTCCTACGGCGGGCGGCAAACCGCCATGCTGGCCGCCGAACGCCCCGCTTTGATGGCCGGCCTGCTGTTGCTTTCCTACCCGCTGCACCCTCCCTCGCAACCCCTCCGCATGCGCACCGCCTTTTTTCCCGAATTGCGCATCCCCGCCCTGTTCGTCCATGGAACCGCGGATCCCTTCGGCTCGCTCGCCCAGTTGCGCCAAGCCATGGCCTCCATCCCCGCGCCAACCAGCCTCTTGCCGGTGGAAGGCGCGGGCCACGATCTGAAGCGCGGGCTGGATCTCCCGGCCATCCTGGAGCGCTTCCGCGCGCTCGTCTGGTATCCTGGAAACTAACAGCTTGTCGGAAATGGCTGTGCCAACCGCTCCCTGACGGTCGCGGCTCGATAAGAGCGTGAGTCGCGGCTCGATAACGGTCTGGCGAGCCGCGACCGTCAGGGAGCGGTTGGAGCGGTAATTTCATGACAAGCCCTGATTCCTCCAATAAAGGCCGCGCCAATGAACGGATACAGCTTTACCACTCCCCACGGAATTGAAGTGACCTGCGCCGTTTCCGAGATCAACTTTCGCCGCGGCCTCTGGCGTCTGCTCCGCGATCTCGACGAACACCGCGGCGTCTATCTTTCCTCGGGCTACGAGTATCCTGGGCGGTATTCGCGCTGGGACATCGCCTCCGCGCGCCCTCCCCTGGAGATCGTCTCCTATGACCGCCGCATGGAATTCCGTCCGCTGAACGAGCGGGGGAGGGTGATCGCCGCATTGCTCCGCCCCGTGCTCGAAGGCCATCCCCATTGGGAGGAGTTCGGCGACCAAGCGGGCATTCTGGTGGGCCAGCTCAAACCCATGCCTAAGCTGTTCGCCGAAGAGCAGCGCAGCCGGCAGCCCTCGGTCTTTTCCATCCTGCGGGCCCTCACCGACGAGTTCCGCGGGGCTGCGGACCCGCACCTCTCGCTCGTCGGCGCCTTCGGCTACGACCTGCTGTTGCAGTTCGATCCCATCGAAAAGAAACTGCCGCGCTCCGGCTGCAAAGACCTGCACTTGTACCTCTGCGACGACATCTGCTTCATGGACCGGGCCAACCAGCGCATCGACCGCTACCAGTATGAGTTCGGTGACGCCGGCGGTCTTGCCGCCGGCGAGTCCTCCGTAACCACCCGCGGCCTCGAGCGCGACGCCGATGAGATCGCGCCGCCAACCAAACGGGCTCCCGGGCCCATCGTTTCCGACCATCGCCCCGATGAGTACATGGCCGGAGTCGAGGTAGTGCGGGAGGGCATGCGCCGCGGCGACTACTACGAGGTTGTGCTGCGCCAGACCTTCAGCACGCCTTACTCCGGCTTGCCCTCCGAGTTGTTCGAGCGCGTGCAGGATTCCAACCCCAGTCCCTACGAGTTTCTGTTCCAGTTCGGCGAGGAGCAACTGGTGGGCGCCTCGCCGGAGATGTTCGTGCGCGTGGAAGGCCGCCGCGTCGAGACCTGCCCCATCGCCGGCACCGCGCAGCGCACCAACGACCCTCTGCGCGACGCCGAAAACATCTGCGAGCTGCTCGGATCCACCAAGGAAGAGTCCGAGCTGACCATGTGCACCGACGTGGATCGCAACGATAAGTCGCGCGTGTGCGAGCCCGGCAGCGTGAAAGTGCTGGGCCGCCGGTTGATCGAGCGCTACGCCGGCTTGTTCCACACCGTGGACCATGTGGAAGGCTTGATCCGCGAAGACTTCGATGCCATCGACGCCTTCGTCAGCCACATGTGGGCGGTGACCCTGATCGGCGCGCCCAAGAAGGCCGCCGCGCAGGCCATCGAATCGCTCGAAAAGACCGCCCGCGGATGGTACGGCGGCGCCGTGGGCATGCTCTCGCTCAACGGCGATATCAACACCGGCACCACCATCCGCACCACCTACCTGCGCGGCGGCGTCGCCGAGTACCCGGCCGGCGCCACCCTGCTCTACGATTCCGTGCCCGTCATGGAGGAGCGCGAGACGCGCCTCAAGGCCACCGGTTTCTTCCGCATCCTGGGCCGGCCCGATCCGGTTCCACCGCCGGTGGAAGTCCGCCACGAGCGCGTGGGCGCCGGCGCCAGGCTGCTGCTGGTCGATAACGAGGATTGTTTCATCCACACCATCTCCAACTACGTCCGCCAGACGGGAGCGGAGGTGGCGACCTACCGCTGGGGACTCGCCGAAGACCTGATCAGGGAGATCGCTCCGCATCTCATCCTGATTTCGCCCGGGCCGGGACGTCCCGCCGATTTCGGAGTTCCAGCTCTGGTATTGACGGCCGTTCGGCTCGGCATCCCGGTTTTCGGGGTCTGCCTGGGTCTGCAAGGCATCGTCGAAGCCTTCGGCGGGGAATTGGGCGTGCTCGATTACCCCATGCACGGCAAGCGCTCCATGGTGCGCCACCGCGGCGTGGGGATTTTCGAAGGCTTGCCCGAGGAGTTTCAGGTGGGCCGCTATCACTCTCTATACGCCCGCCGCGACACGTTCCCCGCCTGTCTCGAAGCCACCGCCGAATCCACCGAAGGCGGGATCATCATGGGCGTGCGGCACCGCGAGCTGCCCATCGAGGCGGTCCAGTTCCACCCCGAATCGATTCTCACCCTGACCCCCGGCGCCAACTACGGCCTCAAAATCATAGAGAACGCGGTGAAGCTGGGAAAAACGGCAAGAGTGCAGGCATGACTCGCAGGCTTGTGGGGCAGGCGCTTCCGCCTGCCAACCGGCTTCAGCCGGCGGCGGATTGACAGGCGGAAGCGCCTGTCCCACAAGCTTCTCCCCGTAGAGCGGCCCTCCGGGCTGCCATGCCGGCGTCCGCGCCGGCATTCTTCACTCCAGCGTGAACTCCACCGCCGCAACCGTGGGCAGCGCCTCGTGCGTATCCCGGCGATTGTCACGTCCCCGAATCACCCCCGAATCACCCCGAATCATCCCGAATCACCCCGTCCCCGAATCACCCACGGAATCCACCACGGCTTACGCAGCCGCCCGAAGCAGTGGGCCGGCCGCCTCGGGCGCAGTCTCAATGGCCCGCGCGCCGATCGCTGCCGCTCACTCGTTCGCCAGCACGCTGTTCTTGCGGCTGAACGGAAAGTAGATGCCGAAGCCGATCAGGAGCCAGACGACGAAGCGCACCCAGGTTTCGAGCGGCAGCGCCAGCATCAGGAGCAGGCAGAAGGCGATGGAAACCGTGGGCAGCCACGGGGAGCCGGAAGTAACGAAGTAACGGAAGTAACGGGGACAGGCTACGAAACCCCGAAATGGGTGAGAGTTTTGGCCTTGTCGGCCACTAATTCGGTTCATGGGACGAATTGCGCGCGTTGTGGCGCCCGGCTGCTGGCACCACATCACGCAGCGTGGAAACCACCGGCAGACGGTGTTCTTCGAGGATGCGGACCGTGCCCTGTATCTACAGTTGTTGCACGGGCATAGCCAACGTTACGCAGTCCAAGTGGCGGGGTACTGCCTGATGAGCAATCATGTTCATCTGCTGGCGATCCCAGATTCGGGAAGTGGCCTGGCGAAAGCCCTGGGGCGGGCGCATACGGACTACGCGCGCTGGCAGAACATGAGGCGCGGGCAAACCGGGCATTTATGGCAAAATCGGTTCTACTCCTGTCCGCTGGACGAACGCCATCAGTGGGAGGCTCTGCGGTACGTGGAACTGAACCCTGTGCAGGCGGGATTGGTGGGCCAAGCGGCGGATTGGCCGTGGTCCAGCGCGGCGGCGCACACGAGCGGAGTGGATCAAACCGGGATTGTGGACATGACAGAGTGGAGTATGCGTTGGAACCCATTGGGGTGGCGTGAGGCGCTGGAGCACGGCGTGGAGAATGCCGACCTGCTGGAACGGATTCGGGCGTCGACACGAACCGGACGGCCGGCGGGGGGCGACGATTTCGTTCAGGAATTGGAGGCGGGCACTCACCGGAAGCTGCGGCCGCAGAAGCGCGGCCCGAAGGTCAAGACTGTAGCCAGCGCTTGCCAGTTGGAATTGGGAGTTTCGTAGCCTGTCCCCGAATCCCTCCGAATCCCTTCCGAATCCCTCCTGCTCATTCTGCTGGAACCAGCCGATCCCACGATTGCGGAGGCCCTTGCCGGCGCGAATTGGCTGAGTCCCTTCGGCGCCGGGATCCGCTATCCGGGCGATCTGGTTGAGACGCTGCCGGGCGACGAGGTGCGGGCTGGTCAACTCGCGCGGAAAGTCCGCGACGCGGTGATGGCTGTGCTCGATCCCTACCTCGCCGCAGATTAAATTGCCCCGCGGTCGTTTCGAGGCGCCTCGCCTCAGGCCGACTCCGACCCGCTCCCTGACGGTCGCGGCTCGCCAGACCGATAACGAGCCGCGACCGTCAGGGAGCGGTTGGGCGACGCCTGGGCCGACTGCCTCGGGCGCAGTCTCGACCTCCCGCGCACCGGCCGCCGGCTGCTTATTCGTTGGACAACCACGCAGTTCAGGCTGACGGTTCTTGGGTCCCCAGGACCACCGCGTCATTTTCCGCGGCCGCGGCGATTCCATGGAAATCAGGCGCGTCCGCAATCGCAGTGAGGCCTACCGCTGAGCCGCGGTACGGGGCGCGGCAAGCCCGCCTCCGAAGGCCGAAGCTCACACCGCCGTCCGGAAACGTCTCGGCCTTCGGGCCTCGGGGTCCCAAGAAAATCGCGCAGGCTGGCCCATTTTAGCCACCATCCGCCACGATGTGTTACAATGATTTTGGTCGCGAAACCGTGACCGATTCCGGCATACGCCGAATTCTGGAGAATATATGAAGTCCCCTATCGCGCTCCGTGTGAGCGACGCCGATTATTGCAAGCGGATCAAAGACCCCTTTGATCCAAACCTTCACCACCTCGAAACGCTTCTTCCCTTCAGCGAAGTAAACAAGCTCGTCAGCGGCAACGCTAACGTGCGGAGGCCGAAGGAAAGCAGCAAGCCATACCGAAAAATGATTGAGACCGTGGAGAAGAACCCGCGGGCCTTTCACGTCAAGAACCGGGGCATCACCTTTATCTGCTCAGGCTTCGACATCACCCCGAACAATTCTGGCGTACGTCAGTTGAACATCCAACTTGAAAAGGATGGCGAAAGCGAGTTCGTTGATGCGGAGATATCGGACGCCCGCAAAGTGGGCATCGCGGACGGTGGCCACACCTTCGCGGTCATCTCCGACACGATGGAGCGGTTTGACAGGCTAAGGGCGCTTACGGACTGGACGGAGCCGTATGTACGCGTCCGGTTCCTGACTTCTAAAGCCGCCTACGTGATCCCCGAAGAAATGGTCGAAGCTCTGAATACCTCCACCCAGGTAAAAGAGCACACGATGGATGAGTACCGGAATGAGTTTCAGCCGTTGAAAGACATTCTGATGGCTTCCGGCTTCGACATCAGCAATATCTCTTTCAGGGAAAACGACCCCGGTACTTGGGACGTTCGGGAAATCATTCAACGGCTCGGCTGCTTTTTAAGAGACAAGCCCGCGCTTGGCCCCCAGCTTTACCGCAGCAGGCAGAAGGCCCTGAAGATGTACATCGACCCCAAAACGCGCGAGGACTTTCTTGCTCTCGCGGATGTGATGGCCGACGTGGCTTTTCTGCCCGAGTACATTGAATCTCAATTCAGCAGCAAGGAGAACATGAAGACCCGGAACCGTTTCGGTGGTCTCCGTGTGGTCAATGCCCTCGAACACGATTACACCTACCCGAGCCTCGGCTACAAAACCCGTCACCGTCTTGATTTGGCTGCGACTCTGCCTTTGGCCGGGGCTTTCAGAGAACTGCTACAGGTCAACCCTAATACCGGCAAGCAATTCTGGATTGTGGACTGGAAGGAAGCCTTTAAGCGTACGGCGGACGAGCTTTATCGCGCCTTAACCAGCAACCTCGCGGCGGCGAATCCGATAGCCACCCTAGGATCGGACGCCGCTTACTGGACGACCGCAGCCAACGTGATCCTCCGGATCAAGTCGGAAATGCTTCAGGAACGTATCGCAGCAGCGTCGCGGGAGGAGCGTTGAAATGCACATTTTCGACAGAGACCTCCCCTACGGGGCGGCTCTTAAACAGATTGCAGATCATAAGCTTTTCAAGTCCATCAACGCCGAGTGGTACGGTGAACAAAAGTCCAGATGCGCATTTCGGGTCAACACGGATATTGGCGTGTATATTCGACTCGCAACCAAGCCCGTAAACGGGGAGTACGTCTTTAATTTCAAGGAGGCCCAGACACGGGAAATCGAGGCAATGAAGGTTAGTTGCAAAGGCAACGTCTTTATTGTCCTCATCTGCTACGAGGCCCGCGAGGTCTGCGTGCTGCCGGTCAAAAATCTAGAAGCTCTCATCGCCGCCCGTACTGAAACGGCAGGCGATGCGCCAAGCTCAGGACAACACAACGTGCTGATCACGGTTCGGGGGTCAAAGAGTATGCGGGCAAGAGTTACTGTCCCCGGCAGGAAATACAAGAGGATCAAATTGACGCGGACAATTCCTCGGAACGCGTTCCCAAAGCTCATTTTCGAGTGAACACTGAATCGGCCAAAGGGCGGCGGCAACCGCCCTTCTAAGTGCCGTTCCTTCTCTCCGTGGTTTGCGGCGGCGCACGTCGCGCCTCTGAATTGCGCCGAACTGCACAATTCTATCTGGGGCAATTCCCCCCGGTTTCCTTAAGCAGTATCAAAACCGCGCCCGTTGGACATGGTCCGATCAAGCGCCGCCTACAGTGTCCGATCCAGCACCAGGGTTTCGAACTCCTTCAGGCGCTCGAAGACCGAATCGTTGGTGACCATGCCCGTGGCCTGAGACCGCATGGCAGTGGCGGCCTGCAGGGCATCCGGAGTCCGCAGGCGGTGCGCGGCGCGAACGCGCGCGGCGATATCGGCCACCTCCAAATCCGGCGCCACCCACTCCAGATTGGGATAGGTTGCGAGAAGGCCATAGAACCGATCGACCCGTGGCTCCTCCCCATCGCGGTACGGCTGAACCAGCAACTCCGTCATGGTGATGGTGGACGTGACCGCCGTGTGGCGGGGCTCCTCCAGCCAGGAGAAGATTTCGTCCGCCAGCGCCACGTACCGGGGGTTCGCCTCCAGTTCATAAATGAAGACGCTGGTGTCGATGGCGATGCGGCGATGTCGCCGCAGGAAGGACCGCAAACCGGTCAATCCCAACTCCGGCGTTCCTTCCGAAGATAGCCGGCGGGGTAGCGGGCGCCGATTCCCCGAATCGCCCGCTGATGGGATTCCGGCCGCTGAAGGACAATAACTCTGTCTCCCCGCGACACCACCAAAAGACGGTCGCCGGCCTTGACTCCCAGCGCCTGGCGGGCTTCCCGCGGAATCACGATCTGGTTCTTGGAGGAAACAGTGACTTCGGGCATCGCTTTACATTTTAGCAAAGAGTAAAGCGCCGACGCGGGCAAACCCCTGGCGGGCAGCTTATCTCGTTCCTTCGCGAGGGCGCTCGCCGGCGCCGGCAGTGCGGCAGCTCCGCGGCTCACGGAGCGATGACCGTGAGTTCCTCAAAGCCTTCGAAATCCGGCCGGTTGAATGTGTAGATCCGGCGTACGCCGTTCGCCAACATTGTGGCAAGCAACTGAAGGTCGAAGATTCCGGCGCCGGTCGCCGGCCGTCTTCGCATCAGTTCGATCCAACGCCGGGGGACATCCGCCGGCGCAGGCAAAACAGAGATGCCCGGCAGGGCGAGAATGGTCTCCACAGCCTCGATCGCCTCTTCCGGCGACCGCGGTCCGTGAACCCGCTTCGGATTGGTCACCACGGAGAAGAACTCGGCCAAAACCTGGGAGGTGACGCACAAGCCGGCTTCAGCCGTAGCTGCGGATTCCAGGATCTTCCTTGAGGCGCTGTAGTGTTCCGAAGCGGGAAAAGACGCGTATACCAGGACGTTGGCATCGAGGAGAGTGAGATCGTCAGACATCGTCGTAGATGTCCGTGCGCCTCAGTCCCGTGAGCACCTGCCCTTCCCATTTTGGCAAGGCGGATCGGCGAGGCGGGCCAACAGACTGGCCCTTCTCCGCCATCGCGATCCTGGTCACTGCCCCGTGAACCAGTTCCGCCATGGAGATACCCTGCGCCATCGCCCTGAGGGCCAAGGCCTGTTCCTCCCCTGGCGTCAACTCGATCCTGATCGTCATCTTCCCGCCTCCATGATAACAAACAGGGCGCCGCTTACTCCCTCGCCAGCGCGCTGTTCTTGCGGCTGAAGGGGAAGTAGATGCCGAAACCGATCAGGAGCCAGACGACGAAGCGCACCCAGGTCTCTAGCGGCAGCGCCAGCATCAGGAGGAGGCAGAAGGCGATGGAAACCATGGGCAGCCACGGGGAGCCGGGCACGCGGAAGCCGCGCGGGCGTTCGGGCTGCTGGCGCCGCAGCACGATCACGCCCACCGAAACGACGATGAAGGCGAACAGAGTGCCGATGTTGGCCAGGTCGGCGAAGGTTCCGATGTCCCAGATTCCCGCCGGAATTCCGACCGCCAGGCCGGCGATCCAGGTACTGACATGCGGCGTTTTATGGCGGGGGTGGACCTTGGAGAACGCCTTGGGCAGGAGACCGTCGCGCGACATGGCGAACCAGATGCGCGCCTGGCCATATTGAAACACCAGCAGGGAGGAAACCATGCCCAGGATGGCGCCCAGGCTGACCCACTGCCTGACGCCGTTGTAGCCCAGACGCTTCAGAGCGTCGGCCACCGGCGCATCGCCGGTGAGGGTCCTCCACGGCGCGATGCCGGTGAGCACCAGCGCCACCGCGATATAGAGCGCGGCGCACACCACCAGGGTCATGATGATGCCGAAGGGCAGATCGCGCTGGGGCCGGCGGCACTCCTCGGCGGCGGTGGACACCGAGTCGAACCCGATATAGGTGAAGAACACGATGGCCGAGCCGGTGAGCACGCCGGAAAACCCGTTGGGCAGAAAGGGATGCCAGTTGGCGGTGTTGACCGCTTTGGCCGCGCCAAAAACGAAGATCAGGATAGCCGCGATTTTGATGGCCACCATGACGTTGTTGGCGCCGGCGCTTTCGCGGATTCCGATCACCAGTATGTAGGTGAGGAGCAGCAGGATCAGCAGGGCCGGCAGGTTGAACCAGGCGCCGGTGAGCCGGCCGCCGGCGATGGGCGGCCCGGCCAGCCGAGCCGGCAGATGCCAGCCGAAGAGATTATCCAGCACGTCGTTCAAGTACCCCGAAAAGCCCACGGCGACGGCCATGTTGGAGACGGCGTACTCGAGAATCAGGTCCCACCCGATGATCCAGGCGATGAGCTCGCCCAGGGTGGCATAGGCGTAGGTATACGCGCTGCCGGCGATGGGAATCATGGAGGCCAGCTCGGCGTAGCACAGGGCCGCGAAGCTGCACGCCAGGGCGGTGAGCAGGAAGGAAAGCGAGATGCCCGGTCCGGCGCCGGACCGGCCCACGGTGGAGAGGGCGTTCGAGCCGTGCAGTATCAGGTCGAGCACGGGGGCGTGCAGGACGGATTTGAAACTGAGCGTTTCGCCGGCGGCCGCCGTTCCGGTGAGGATGAAGATGCCCGAGCCGATGACGGCGCCGATGCCGAAGGCGGTCAGGCTCCACGGCCCCAGGGTGCGCCGCAGCTTACGCTGGGGGTCCTGGGAGGCGGCGATCAGCGCGTCGATGCTCTTGGTTCGGAAAATGCCCACGGTCGAAGAGCCGGCAGCTTTCGGGAGCCACGCCGGCGGCCGAAAGCCGGCGGCGTTTTTTTTACCGCTTACGCTGGCCCTGTGCCTGGTGGCGGACCTTCTTCTTCATGGAGCCGCGCGCCACGCCGCCGGCGCGTTTGGCTTTGGGCGGCTTGGCCTTGCGGACGGCCCTCTTCCTGGCTTTGCGTTCGGCTTTATCGGTAATGTTCTTGGTGTTCATCAGCTTCTTTTCAGCCCTGCGTATTTTTCCACCAGCTTTTTGAGACCGTAACGGGGGAAGTTAACTGTGATCTTAGCATCTTCTCCCTCGCCTTCGCGCCGGATCACCGTACCCGTGCCGTACTTGGGATGATCCACGGACATGCCGGGCCGGACTCTGCGCGGGGCGGCCGGCGGCGCCGGCGCAGCCTTGGCGGGAAGCGGAGGCGGGGACGGCGGTTGCGCCAGCGGCGGTTTGGGCCCGTTGAACGTCACGCCGCGCTCGCCAAAGAACTGGGAGATATTCTCTATGGAATTGTATGTCTTGCCGGTGAAAGTATGGCGCCGGGCCGATTGCCACACGTCGTGCCGCTCGGGGACCAGGTTGATCTCCCCGGCTTCGTCCTGCGCGCCGAGATCGAGGATGAGGTGGGACGGTATCTCACTAAGGAACCATGAGGGAATGGAGCGCTCCTGCTCCCCGCCGCCGTAACGCCGGCGGTATTTGGCCCAGGTCAGCATCAGGCGCTTCCGTGCGCGGGTCATGCCCACATAACAAAGCCGGCGCTCCTCTTCGAGCGCGGCCTCGGAATCCATGCTCCGGCTGTGGGGGAACAGACCCTGTTCCATGCCCGTCATAAAGACCGCCGGGAACTCCAGGCCCTTGGCGTTGTGCAGGGTCATGAGCGTCACGGGAGCGCGCTCGTCGAAAGCGTCGGCTTCGGAAACCAGCGCGGCGTGGTCCAGAAAATCGGAGACCGTCTCGCCACGATCGGCGGCTTCAGCGGCCGCGTTCAGCAGCTCGTTCAGGTTTTCCAGGCGCGTCTCCGCATCCGGCGTGCGATCCTGCTCGAGCATCTGGCGATAGCCGGTGCGCTCCAGCAGGAAACGCACCAGCTCCGGCAGAGGCGACGAGCTGGCCACCAGGGAAATTTCCTGAATCAGGTTGCGGAAGGCGACGAGGGAAGACTGCGACCGCGTCGAGAGCCCCTGGTCGTCCACGATTCGCTCGATGGCATCCCACAGATTGACGTCCTTCTCGCGCGCGAAGCGCTCAATCTGCTCGACGGTGGTGCGGCCGATGCCGCGCGCCGGGGTGTTGACGATGCGCAGCAGGCTGGCGGAATCGGTGTTCGAGACGGCCAGCTTCAAATAGGCCACCGCGTCTTTGATTTCGGCGCGCTGGTAGAAGCTGAAGCCGCCCACGATGTTGTACTTGCGCCCATACCGCCGCAGCGCGTCCTCGATCTGCCGCGATTGGGCGTTGGTGCGGTAGAGGACGGCCACACGGTCTTCGGGATGCGCGACGAGCAGCTTCTCGATCTGGTCGGCCACGAAGAGCGCCTCATTCTCGGCGTCGAAGGCGGCGTACAGGCCGAGCATTTCGCCGGCCCCGGCTTCGGTCCACAACTTCTTCCCCTTGCGCGCCTTGTTGTTTTCCACCACGGCCCCGGCCGCCGCCAGAATGTTCTTGGTGGAGCGGTAGTTCTGCTCCAGGCGGATGGTGCGGGCGTTGGGAAAGTCGCGCTCGAAATCGAGGATGTTGCGGAGGTCGGCGCCGCGCCAGCTATAGATGGACTGGTCCTCGTCGCCCACCACGCACACATTGCGATGCGATTCGGATAGCAAGCGCATCAGGTCGTACTGGCTGCGATTGGTGTCCTGGTATTCGTCCACCATCACGTAGCTCAGGCGCCGGTTCCAGGTTTCGCGGGTGGCCGCGTGGTGGCGCAGGAGGCGCACGGCTTCGAGCAGCAGGTCGTCGAAATCGAGCGCATTGGCGGCGCGCAGCGCGCCCTCGTACCGCTCGAAGACGGAGGCCAGCTTCTCGGATTCGCTGTTGACGGCTTGCTTGTAGAGGTCCGCGGGACCCTGCTTGAGATTCTTGGCGTGGCTGATGCGCGAGAGGGCGGCGCCGTACTTCATGAACTCCCTCTCCTCCAGGCCCAACGCGCGGTAAGCCGCCTTGACAATGGCGAGCTGGTCGTCGTCGTCGTAGATCGTGAAGCGCCGGGAAAAGCCGGGGCGGATCTGGGCCAGAGGGTCGCCGTCGCGCCGCAGCATGCGCACGCAGAAGGAGTGGAAGGTGGAAACGTTGGGCGAGGAATCGAGGCGCACGCCCTCGAGGAGCGCGGCCACGCGTTCGCGCATTTCGTTGGCGGCCTTGTTGGTGAAAGTCACCGCCAGAACCGCCGAGGGCGGAACGCGCCGCGCGGTGATGATGTGGGCAAGGCGGTGGGTGATGACCCTGGTCTTTCCGCTGCCGGCGCCAGCGAGGATCAACAGCGGGCCCTCGGTGTGAGCGACGGCCTCACGCTGCTGCGCATTCAGCCCCTTAAGAAAGTCCATGGGTCAAAAAAACAATTCGAGTGTAGCATGTGGCGGCGGGCGGGCTTGCGCGCGCATTGGGGATGGAAAAGGCGTTGGGGAACTCGGGTTTTGGTGGTGAGCGGCGGCAAGCGCGAGCGGCAGGACTGGGTCCCAAGCAGGTGGAAGAGGTCCTGGCGGCCCGCGGATGACCGAGGATGACACTATGTTGGCAAAGACGCTATCAGGATGGCATGGTACGGACGCAGGTATGGCTTCTCTGCGTCTCTGCGTCACGGTGGAAGTAGTCTCCTTACCCCGCGATATACTGTGATCTAGGACCCAGAGTGTCCGCATTCCCCCATGGCTGAAATGAGCGTCATCTGGTTGCGCGTGGCGGCGGGGCTGTATTCGCTTGGCCTGCTGCACGCCATCCTCACCCTGGTCCGCCGCAAGGAACACCTTTTCCGGGTGGCGCTGAGCGCCTTCACTCTGGGGGCCGTATTTCATTTTGTCTCCATAGTGGAAGAGGGGATTCTCAACCACCGCTGCCCCATCGCCAATTTCTACGAAACGCTTTCCATGTGCGCGTTCCTGATTGCGGTGCTGTACCTCTTCGTGCACTGGCAGTACAAGCTGGCCAGCCTGAGCGTGTTTATCTTCCCGCTGATTTTTGTGATGGCCCTGGTGGCCACCCTGGGGAACCCGGTGAGCGCGTGGTCCAGTCCGGTGGTCCGGAACGCGTGGCTGACGGTGCACATTGTGCTGGTGCTGTTGGGGTACGCCGCGCTGGCGTTCTCCTGCGTGGGCTCGGTGCTCTACCTGTTCCAGGAGCGGGAATTGAAAACCCGGAAGCCGCGCAGTTTCTACTTTCGCCTGCCGGCGCTCGGGGCGCTGGACGACCTGGTGTCGAAATCCATGGCCCTGGGTTTCGTACTGATTACGCTCGCCGTGATCGCCGGAAGCACCTGGGCTTTCATCGAGGTGAAGAGCGACTGGATCCGCCAGCCGAAGATCGCGATTTCCTTTTTCACCTGGGGCGTCTACCTGGCGCTGGTGTTCCTGCGGGTCGCGGCGGGGTGGCGCGGGCGAAAAGCGGCCATACTGACGGTGGTGGTGGTGGGCTGCTCGGCCCTGACCTGGGCCGCGCACGCGCGGCTCGGCGCCCTCCTGTTCCAGCCATGAAGCTCCTGATTACCGGCGTGAGCCACAAGACGGCGCCCGTGGAATTGCGGGAGAGGCTCGCTTTCCGCGAGGAAGCGCTGGCGGAGGCGCTGGCCGACCTGCGCTCGCGCGATGGGGTGGAGGAAGCGCTCATTCTTTCCACCTGCAACCGCGTGGAAATCGCCGTGACGGCGGCCGACGGCTATGACCCGCGGGAAATCGTAGACGGGTTTCTCAGCGGCCGGGACGCCGGGAGCGCCGCGGCGGTGGCGGCGCACCTCTACTATTGCGAGGGCCGCGAGGCCATCCATCACCTGTTCCGCGTGGCCGCCAGCCTGGATTCCATGGTGGTGGGCGAGCCGCAGATTCTGGGACAGCTCAAGGCCGCCTACGCCGTGGCCAAGGCTTGCGGGACGCTTTCCGGGACGCTCGACGCGGTGCTCGCGCGCGCCTTCAACGTGGCCAAGCGCGTGCGCTCCGAAACGGGCATCGGACAGATGGCCGTTTCCGTGAGCTACGCGGCCGTGGAGCTGGCGCGCAAGATTTTCGGATCGCTCGACCGGCGCGCCATCATGATCGTGGGCGCCGGGAAGATGTCGGAGCTGGCCGCGCGCCACCTTCGGCGGTCGGGCGCTTCGGAGGTGTATGTCACCAACCGGACCCCCGAGCGCGCCCAGGAGATGGCCAAGCTGTTCCAGGGCACGGCCGTGGATTACAGCCAGTTCTTGGCGACGCTTCCCAAGGCGGACATTCTGATCGCCTCTTCGGGCGCGCCGCACTACATCCTGCGCAAGGAGGAGATGCAGCGGGTCATCGCCGCCCGGCGCAACCGGCCGGTGTTCCTGATCGACATCGCCGTGCCGCGCAACATCGAGCCCTCGGTCAACGAGATCGATAACGTCTTCCTGTACGATATCGACGATTTGCAGGAGGTGGTGAACGCCAATCTCCGCGAGCGCATGAAAGAGGCGGACCACGCCGAAGCCCTGGTAGCCGAAGAAGTGGAGCGCACCATGGCGCGGCTCAAGGCGGCCGAGGTGACGCCCACCATCGTGGGGCTGCAAGAGCAACTCGAGCAGATCCGCGCCGCGGAGTTGGAGAAGATCAAGCGCAAGTACGGGCCGTTCACGGAAAAGCAGGAGGAGGCGCTCGAGGCGCTGACGCGCGGCATCGTGAACAAGATCGCGCATGGGCCCATCTCCGAGCTGCGGAACCACGCCGGGCGGGCGGACGGCGCGCCCATAATCGCGGCCTTCCGGAAAGCGTTTCATCTTCAGGATTGACATGCTCGGTATCGCATCGCGCGGCTCGCAACTTGCCCTGTGGCAGGCCCGTTGGGTGGAAGCCCGGCTGGGCGCCTTGGGGTACGAGTGCCGCATCGAAATCATCAAGACCACCGGCGACAGGATTACCGACGTGCCGCTGGCCAGGATCGGGAGCAAGGGTCTCTTTACCAAGGAAATCGAAGAGGCGCTGCTCGATGGCCGCGCCGACCTGGCGGTGCACAGCCTGAAGGACCTGCCTACGGAACTGCCCGAGGGGCTCGTGCTAGCCGCCGTGCCGGCGCGCGAGGACCCCCGCGACGCCCTGGTGGGCAAGCGCATGGCGGACTTGGGCGCCGGCGCCAAGGTGGGCGCCAGCTCCCTGCGGCGCGCGGCGCAGTTGCGCCGGCTGCGTCCCGGCGTGGTGGTGGAGCCGGTGCGCGGCAACCTGGATACCCGCCTGCGCAAACTGGACGAGGGGCGCTATGACGTCATTCTGCTGGCCGCCGCGGGCCTGAAGCGGCTGGGATGGGGCGGCCGCATCAGCGAGATTCTGGAACCCGAGACCATGTGCCCGGCCGTGGGCCAGGGCGCTCTGGCCGTGGAAACGCGCGTGTCGGGCGCGGGCTTCGATTCGTGCCGCGCGCTGGACCACCCCGCAACCCATGCCGCCGTGGCGGCCGAGCGCAGCGTTTTGCGGGCCTTGGGAGGCGGATGCCAGACGCCCATAGGCGCCCACGCCACGGTCCACAATGGAGTATTGCGCATGCTGGCCATGGTGGCCTCGCCGGACGGGGCCGACCTGGTGCGCGGAGAAACGGAAGGGCCGGTTTCGGACGCCGAGCGCCTGGGGCGCGACTTGGCCGAGCGCTTGCTAGAGAACGGGGCGCGAAAGATTCTGGAGGCGGTGTACGGGGAGTGAGCGGCCCGCAACCGCTCCCTGACGGTCGCGGCTCGCCAAGCCTTAATGAGCCGCGACCGTCAGGGAGCGGTCGGCGCCGCGGAGGGCTTATCTGACGATGGTCTACCTTGTTGCACCCGGGCCCGGCGACGCGGAGCTGATCGCCTGCAAGGGGCGGCGCGTTCTCGAAGAGGCTGAGGTAGTGGTCTTCGAGCCGGGCGTCAACCCCGCGATAGTCGATTTCGCGCCCACGGCGGCGGAGCGGATTCCGGGCGGCGGAGTGGAAACCCTGATCGACCGCGCGCGCCGGGGGCTGAAGGTAGTGTGGCTGGGCGGCCACCAACCGGCGGCGGACCTGGCGGCGGCCGGCGTTCGCTTTGAGATTGTGCCGGGCGCGCCGGCTCCGCCGGATTTTGCGCGCCTGCCGCTGTTCGGCAAACGCATCGTGGTTACCCGCGCCCAGGCGCAGGCGGACGCGCTCACCGGGCGGTTGCGCGCCCTGGGCGCGGCCGTCATTGAGATTCCCACCATCGAGATCCGCCCGGCGGCCGATTACGGGCCGCTTGACCGCGCCGTCGCCGAGCTGGGCTGCTACCACTGGCTGATATTTACCAGCGTCAACGGCGTGCGCTTCTTCCTGGAGCGACTGGACCGCTCGGCCCTGGACCTGCGTGCGCTGCGGGCCCGAATCTGCGCCATCGGCCCCGCCACCCGCGCCGCGGTGGAGGCGCTGCACCTCAAAGTCGACCTGATGGGCCAGGAGTACGTGGCGGAGGGCCTGCTCGAAGCCTTCGCCGCTCACGACCTGGCCGACAAGCGCGTGCTGCTGCCGCGGGCGGCGGTGGCGCGGGACCTGGTCCCGGTCGAACTGGCCAAACGCGGGGCGCGAGTCGACGTCGTCGAGGCCTATCGCACGGTGGTCCCCGAGGGCGCCGAGGCGCTGGCGCGCGCCACCTTCGGCGCCCTTCGCAAGCCGAATTTCATCACCTTCACCAGCTCCTCCACGGTACGCAACTTCGTGGACGTGGCGGGCGCGGAGACGCTGCGCGGGGTCAAAGCGGTTTCCATCGGACCGGTGACCACGAAAACCGCGCGCGGCCTGGGAATCGAGGTGGCCGCCGAAGCGCGGGTGTACACCATCGAGGGGCTTCTGGAAGCCATATTGGCGATCTAGCGCCTTGACCGTTTGATTTGTTCCCTCGCTGCGGGCCGGGTATACCCGGCCCCTACGGCGCGGTGTAGGGGCCGGGCATACCCGGCCCGGAGCGTTGAGGAAGTAATCACGCGGTCGGAGTACGAGCCTGCCGCCGGCTTTATAGCCGGCGTCCTGGGGGCGTCGATCCTCTCCCCGTAGAGCGGCCCTCCGGGCTGCCATGCCGGCGTCCGCGCCGGCATTCTTCACTCCAGCGTGAACTCCACCGCCGCAACCGTGGGCAGCGCTTCGTGCGTATCCCGGCGATTGTCGTGAACTACCGGCGTGATTCGCAGGCTCACGCCGGAAGCCCCGCTCCATCCCCCCTCCTCGGCGATCTTGATGAACCCCTTTATGCCTTCCACCTGCGCCTGGAGGCGGGCCTTCATCAGGCTTTCGGCCTGCCCGGCGCCCTGCCATCGGAAGATGTCCGCCTGCTGGAAAATGCCCCGTGCGTAAGGGCCGCCGATGGCCACCATGTATTCCATCAGGCGCATTTCCGGCTGTAACTCCGATCCGGGGTTTCCCCAAAAGATCGGGCCAGCCATCACGGTGCGGCGGTAGTAGACAGTTTTGGGGCCCTCGGCGGCTACCACGTCGCCGGCTTGCGGATAAGTCAGAAGCTGATATTTCCCGACTGGAGGAAACCCTTTCGGAAATTGCAGCACGCTGTCGCGGTACGCTCCACCTCCACCTCCACTCCCACCCCCCACGCCGCCTTCGATCCCGTCGGCGTCGTAAATCTCGAAAGCGTGGGTAATGGTCTTTTCCTGGAGAATGCTCGCGAAGAACCGGCTCGAACGCATGTGAAAAAGCAGGTTGCTCACCAATAGCCACTCTTCCTCGTTGAGCTTCTCCTTCCGCAGATCGAGCAGGGTCTCTTCGTTCCCTGTATCGCGCGCAAGGAGGATCAGCGCCTCGGGGCGGCGTTGTTGGGCGAACGGAAGCAAGGCATCGGTGGGAACAACCTTTCCGGACTGGATCAGAGCGTCCAGCAAAGACTGCACCAAGGCCTCTTCGCCACCCCCCGAGGAATAGCGCAACGGCGCCGCCAGCCGCAGCTCCTCGATGAGCGCATCGTTCAGCTCCTCGGAGCGCAGTCCCGCGCTGAAATAGGCGCCCCATGCCTTATCGGACCAGTTCGCCGAATGCAAAAGCGCCTTGGCCCGCGCGATGGCATCCGCGTCCATGGCGCCCTGCCCCCACGCCGAACCAGCCGCGATGCCCGCAAGAGCCAGAAGACGAAAGAGCGTTTTCATATAACAGGCCGCCGCCCGATTCGACGCTCCCGCATACCGCGAGGTTACCCTGGAAAAACCAATCTCCCGATCAAAGAATCTCAACGCGCTTGCTCGTACACACGTCGACGAAGTCTTTGGCATTGAAGGTGAGTAGGGCTCGAATTCGTACATCCGTATCCTGAATAATGAGCCGGATCAACATATCGCAAAGACTGATCGTTCGCCTTCCCAAGCGAGCCTCGCGAAACGTGGCTTCCAGAGCGTCCTCGCGGTACGGCATATCGTCGACGAATTGAACGTTAGGGAACTTGAGCGATCTCTCCAATCGATTCATTCCAGGTTTGTTCTTTACGAACCGGGTCCCCAGCGTCTCGTAGAGCGTGGGCCAGGGAAAGACCACTCGTAGGGTGTCTATGTAGTGGGCCTTGGCCTCGGCCTTGCGGTGTTCGCCATCGCGCGGGTCGAAAAGGGCGAACCAATAACCCGCGTCCACAATGAGGTTGCGGTGGATGTCGAGAGCCATCTTCATCCTTCGTCGTCTTCGGTTGGCCCCGTGGGCGCGAATCCTGCCCAGGGCGCAGCTTTGCGTTGCCCAAAGAGGAACCGCCCCTTTGCCTTGCGGTCCTTACCGACGAAGATGATATAGATTCGGGCCCGCGCCCCAATCTCCATCGATTCCTTGATGCTGGCTTCGATCTCGGAAGGCAGATCCGATTTGAATTCAAAGGAAAACAACGCAAGGCTGTCGCCGCACTCTCGGGCTTGGCGCGCGTCGAGCCAGCGGTAGAGCCCTTCGTAGTCCCCATTGACGCCAAGGTCAAACGACATCCACACAACCTTCTTCATCGGTAAACCTCGCATTCGGTATCGCATTTAAGCACACCTGACTTCCCGCGGACAACCCGCGGCCATGCGGCGGCCGCAGCCCGGCTACGGCCTGATTCTCCCGAAACAGGGCGAACCCCGCGGCCCAAACACTGGAATTAGTGGCGCCAGATGGGTGACCTTCTCTTTAATCTTGGCGCCATTGCCAGCGCATGGCGCCGGCGTCCCAGGTCGCGCTTGCTTTGCGCCTCGCGGCACGCCTGGGGCGCGCCCAACTGTCGGATACGGGCCAGGCATCGGCGCTCGGGGCCCCCCCCTGCCTACTCCAACGTGAACTCCCTCGGCGACACTTCCGGCAGCGGGACAAGCGAGTTCCGGCGCTGGTCCTGAAGCGACGGCGTGATCCACAGGCGCATCCCGGCCAAGTCCGGGGCGCCGTTCCGCTTCGCCATGGCCATGAAAGCCCGTATGGCGGCGATCTGCGCATTCAACCACTCCTCCATCTCTCGCGACAGGGCGGCGGCATCCTTCGATTGCAGAGCCGTCTGAGGCCTGAAGACGCGCTCGGCGTCCGTCGATCCGTGGTTCCAGGCCTTCATGTATTCCAGGCGGAATTGTTCCCGGCCGGGGCCGGGGGGATCGAGGAAGTGTTCGCACCCGGTGGGCAGATCCGGGGGGACCCTGCGCCCGAAATATACGTTACGCGGGCCAGCCGCCACCACCTGGTCTCCGATTCCCTGATCTTGGAGATAGTACAGGCCGATCGGCGGAAAGCCTCGAGGCCATTCCGGTCCTGGGCCATGTCCACAGCTCCCAAACCGCCCGCTGGGCGCCGGCTTGGGGACCGCGCCATCGCGGACCTCAAAAATGTGCGTGATCGGAATTTCCTTCAGCGCTTCCGTGAAGAACCGCCCGGACCGCATGCCTAACAGCAGGTTGTTGACCGCCAGCCATTCGAGATCGGGCATCGTCTCGTTGCGCATGGCGAGCAGCGTATCTTCCGTCCCTTGCTGCCGCGAAAGAAGTACCAGCGCCGGCGCCCGCCACTGGCGTTCGAACGGCATGATCGCGTCCAGCGGAACCGCTCCGCCGATCTCGATCAGCGCATCGAACAGGGATGCGACATAGCTGAACTCGGCGGAAAATGCCCGTGCGCCGGCGAGCGGTTGGGCGGCGCGCAGCCGTTCGACCAGAATATCGCGCAGGCCAGGGTCGCGCAGACGTCCCGCGTAGTACGCGCCCCACGCCTGTTCCGTCAGGCTTGAGGAGTTGAGGAGTTCCCTGGCCCGGCCCGCATCGGCATCGGCGGGCGGGGTCTGCGCCGGCAGCCTCATCAGGGCCAGCCATAGGATGGTCCCCAGGCGTGCTGTACTCATGACGCAATCCTCGCACGGTCAGGCGCGGGACAGGAGTCTTTTGTTACGCGGCCCCAGTCATACGGCGAGGCGCGGAACGATGGCGGCGCCTACTTGATGGGCAGCGGGGCGGTGTTGCTTGGCGCCCCGTTCACGAGGATTTGCAGCGGCGCCGATGTGCTGGAAGGAGCCCCGGCCCCGAGGCGGAACTGGATGGCGTCCACGGCCACGTGCCCGGGGGCCCCGAAGGCTGCTACGGCCGGGAATGTCGCGTCGCCCACCAGGACCGTGACCGGGTCCACCACGTTGAAGGGCGGTGTGTCGGGAATGGCGAGGCCGTCCGGGCGCACGGGATTGAGAGGGCCCGTGCCGGTGGTGTACACCGTGAGCAACTCGCCCTGGAGGGCCGGCGATGCCGCCGTCACGAGCGTGCCGTCCTCGTGCAGGGCCAGCGCCAGCGTGGTGTAGCCGGACGTCTGGTTTCCAAGCACTTGGGTGAAGAGGCCCGGCGCGTCACGGACCACGTTGAAATTCGCGCTCACGCTCGGCAGACCCTGCACGTTTATGGTGAGGGTATACGGCCCCGGAGTCAGCTCGGAGGGAAGTTGGAGGTTGATCTGCCCCGGCGACACGAAATACAGCGGCGCGAGCAGGGTTCCAATTTGAGCCGTCACGCCCCCCAGGGTCTGCACCATGGGACTGTTCGGTCCCACCAGGGCTGCGCTCGCCAGGCTCGCGCCATAGACCGAGACCACCGATCCGGCGGCAAGGTTCGGCGTGGGCGTCACCCCCGCGCCGTTGACCATGCCCGCCGGCGCCACGTAAGGCGTGAGGTTGAATACCGCCGTTACCGAGTGGGGCTGGTTCATGGCTAACGTTCCCGAAGGCGCGCTGCCGCTCAGATCGCCGCTCCAGCGCAGGAAACGGTAGCCAAGGTTGGCCGACACCGAGATAGTCACGGTGGACTGGGAATCGTAATAGCCGTCGGGGGACGCCGGCGCCATGCTCCATGACGCGCCCCCCGCCGGACTGGACAGCGCCACCAGGAGGTTCATGGTCCGGTAGTTGGCCGAGATGACCAGCGGATCGCCGTTCAGCGCGGCCACCCAATCGCCGGTTCCGTTCGGCGCCGAGCCCGTCCATCCCGAGAAATCCAGCCGCGTGGCGCTCGATAACGGAATCGAGGCCGGCGCGCTCACGTCCACTTTGGTTCCGAGCGGCCGCTGGACGGCGCACGGAAGCGCGCAAGCGGCTCCGTCCACATTCACCGAGCCGATGGCGAAGGCGCTGTTGATTGTAAGCTGTCCCAGCTCCACGTAAGTGGCCGTGACCCACATGCTGTTGGCCGGTACGACGAAGCCCTGGGTGTTGGCGGCGACCCCGTTGGACCAGCCGGTGAAAGACCACAGGCGCCCTTGCGCATCGGTCTGTTGCGCCGCCGCCTGGAGTTGGTGCGTGTCGCCCGGATGCCACCAGAAGTTGTAAGGCGGGCTCATGGCGCGGCCGTCTATGGTCAGGTTCAGACTCGGCGGCGAAGTCGCAATGGTGACGTTGACGCCTGGAACAAACGTCGCGGTGAGCGTGGCGGCGGCGGTCAGCTCCGGCACGGTATAGGAATGCTCCGAGGCGCCGCCATCGCTCCACGAGTCGAACACCCATGTGCGGCCCCACTGGTCCATCTGCGGGGAAACCACATCCAGGGTGTGCACCGTGTCCCACCCCCAATTAAAGGTCCATGGCGGAGAGATTTGCGCATGGTCGATCAGTAACTGCATGTTCGCCGGCGAGCTCGCGATGGTGATGGCGCGGGCCGGCACAAACTGGGGATACACGGTCATGGGCCCCGCTGGGGTTATGGTGTCGTTGGGTCCTTGAATCAGTTGGTTGGGACCCGCCTGCCAGCCCGCGAATGCGTAACCCGTGTGAGGAACGGCGGTGAGCAGTACCGGGCTCCCCGCGTTCATATAGACATCCTGGTCGTTCGAAAACGTGCCCACGCCGGTGGCTACGATGTCGCCATTTCCCAAACACGAACCCGGCTGCCCGCACGTCTGAAAGCGGATGCTGACCAGATACTGCGTGGTGAAAATCGCTTCATACAGGGGTTGGTAGGGGCTCGCTACGATGTAAATCGGATTGCCCGCGATGCTTCCCTGCGGCGTAGTCCAGCCCGTGAATACGAATTGGGTATTGGGGACCAGGTTGTTCTGCACGGGCTGTGGCACCGACAGTTGATGCGGGCTGCCTTCCGGCCACAGGGCGCTCATGGAGTGCTGGTAGTTTTGACCGTCCACATTGAACCAGACTCCGTCGGGCGACGTGAGGACTTGCGTCACGGACGTCACTTGGGCGTGGCACTCCCTCGCCAGCGCCCCCGCCATCGCGATCATCGCGATAAGAGGCGGGAATATCCGAAGTTTCCGCATGGCCGCAGGCCCAGGGCAGCCGCGCGGCGCGCCTCCGCGAAGCTCGATCAGCCGTTTTCCCACAGGCGCCAGTATAGGGGCAAATCTTCCGAAATACACGGCTAACTTTGGTAATGCCGCGTTTATTAGCCATTTCGATCATTGATTCTCGCGGGTCGGCGGCCTGTAATCGTAAGGTCGAAGACCCTATATGCGCTGGAACGGTTGCCCGATTACGATTGCCCTGGCGGCGGCTCTCGCGAGCGTCGCCCTGCCGGCTCACGCGGCCAGTTTCGGAACCGTGGTTCCGATCGCCGGCCAAGCGTCCGATATCGCGCTGGACGAAACGCGAAACCTGCTCTATATCGCCAACTTCACGGCTAGCCGCATCGAGGTCATGTCGACTTCGAATAACGTCATCAACAGCTCGATCAACGTGGCGGCCCAGCCCGGCGCGCTGGCGATTTCGCATCCGGGCGCCAACAGCGACCAGTACCTCCTGGTGGCCCACTATGGCCAATGGGGCACAGGCGATCCGACCAAGAATCTCATCACCCTCATCGACCTGAACACCACCACCAGGCAGACTTTCGTGACCGGCGATCCGCCGCTGGGAGTGGCCTTCCTGAAAGACGACTCGCTGGGGCACGATCAAGCGCTCATCGTCACCACCACCTCCATCCTGCAGATGGACCCCACCACCGGCGTCATCCGGGTGATCACTACTTTGGCGGCGCTGGCATCGCAGACCCTGCCCGTGACGCCGGCCACCTTTCCGGCGCAGATCGTCGAGACCGCCTGCTCGGTCTCGGGGGATGGCTACGTAGCCTGGTGCATGGGCGATGCCGGCGCATCGCCGCATATCGTGATCCGCTATGACATTCGCTACGGCAATCCCTACCAGAACCCCACCATGATTTATACGGCGGCTTCGCCGCCGCTGCTGCCGCGCGTGAGCGTGAACCAGGACGGTACGCGGGCGATGATCGGCTACGCCATGTTCGGAGCGAATCTGCCGAACGGCATCCCTCAGAGCGGCGTAATCGTGGCGCAGTACCCCGACGTCGTCCTGTCGACCAACATCACGGGGAGCGCCATCGACGGGGTCAACGGCATCGTGTACGCGCAGATACCCGACGCCACCCAGCCGACCGGCCCGCCCTACGCCGCGGCCAGCGCGTCTTCCACCAGCCTGCCGGGGCTCTACGTCATGGACTTGGACAACCTCACAAAGAGGGACCGCCTGGGCATGCCCGAGAGCATCGTGGGCCGCGCCGTGCTGAACAGCGCCGGCACCATGATGTACGCCGTTTCCGACAGCGGCGCGATGGCCCTGCCGGTCGGGTCGTTGAGTCAGTATCCGCGCCTGGCGGCCTCGGTGCAAGACCTCACGTTCCAGACCAACTTCTGCAGCCGCAACGTCATGACCGGCACGCTTACCATCACCGATCCGGGCGGGGGGAACACGCCTTTCACGGTGTCCGTCAGCCAGACGGGCGTAACCGTATCGCCCACCTCGGGAAAAACGCCCGCCAACGTCCAGGTTCGCGTCGATCCCACGGCTTTCCAGAACCAGACCGGGACCACCGCCGTGCCGTTGCAGATCCTCTCCAGCGCCGCGGTGAACGCTCCACCGGCCGTGCGCCTGCTGATTTCCAATCCGAATCCCAACCAGCGCGGGACCATCATCGACGTGCCTGGGCAGCTCAGCGACATATTGGCCGACACGGCGCGGAATCGCATTTACCTGCTGCGCCAGGACGACAACCAGTTGCTGGTCTACGACGGCTCCAGCTATAGCCAGATAACCACCATGCGCACCGCCGCCACGCCCACGCGCATGTCCTTCAGCGTGGACCACAAGTATCTCATGGTGGGTCACGACAACGCGCAGGTCGTTTACGTGTTCGATTTGGACGCCCTGCAGCAGACGGCCACGGTGCCACTGCCGTTGGGGCACTATGCGCGATCCATCGCGGAATCGAACGCTTCCAATCTGGCGGTGGCCCGCTTTGGGGCCGCCCCCAGCGCCACCGGCGGAGTGAGCGCGTGCATCGGCTGCGACAGCGCGCCCGGGCCGGCGGTCGTCGACCGCATCGATCTGGGCTCCAGCACCTCCTCCACGCTGCCCAGCCTGGGAGTCTGGCTCAACCAGTTGACCTCCGAGCAATCGACGCTGGCGTCTTCCGGGAACGGCGCATCCATCCTGTTGGCCGGGCCGGATGGCAGCGTGAAGCTGTATTCCGCCGCGTCGGATTCTTTCGTGGCGTCGCGCCAGGATTTCACCGCCCTCCAGGGCGCCATCGCCGCCTCCATGTATGGCTCGTACGTGGTGGGCAATAACGTCCTGAACATGGCCGGCACGCCGATCGGCTCTTTCAGTACCACGCTGGGGGCCTCCTCCGGTTTCGCATTCGTGAATCAGGGCGGATTCCTGGTGACGGGCGGCACGTCCGCCAGCCCCGGAGTGATTCAGAACTTCGCCTCTGTGCCCGCCGCCTCGGCGAGTCCCACGCCCATGGTGGAGGCTCCGCTGGGGACCAACCCAGGGGTGAGCTTCACGCGTACGGCGGCCCCGCTGGCCACTGGGACGGTGGTGGCGGCTCTCACCACGTCGGGCTTCACCGTGCTTGCCTGGAACTACGCCGCGGCGGTGGCGCCGCCGGCCATCGCGACGGTGACCAACGCCGCGGACTGGACGGCGCCGGTTGCGCCGGGCGGGCTGATCAGCATTTGGGGGCAGCAGATGAGCCCCGTCAACATGGCTACCAGTCAGATACCGCTGCCCACGGCGCTGGGCGAATCCTGCGCGACGGTGAACGGCGCGCCGATTCCCCTGCTATTCGTTTCCAGCCAGCAGATCAATGCGCAGTTGCCGCTCAACGTGGAAGGGACCGCGACGCTGGCCGTCGTCACGCCGGGCGGGCTGAGCAACAACTTCTATTTCAGCGTGTCTCCGACGGCGCCGAGCATCTTCCTATCGGGAACCGCGGGCCCGCTGACGGGTCTGGCGACCGTGGTACGCTACGACAACGGCGAGCTGGTCACGCCCACCAACCCGCTCCACGCCAACGACATCATCTCGGTCTATCTGACGGGCATGGGGGCCACCGTTCCGGCGGTGGATGCGGGCCTCCCGGCGCCCTTCAACCCGCTGGCGTGGACCGCCATTCAGCCCACGCTCACCCTGGGCGGCCACCAGATGAACGTGTCGTATGCGGGGCTCGCGCCCGGAAATGTGGGAGTCTATCAGATCAACGCGACGGTCCCCTACGGCGTGCCGGAGGGCCTGGACATCCCGCTGGTCATCGATCAGGGGGGCGGCGCCACCCAACTGAATCTCCGCGTGGTGGATTGAGCGCCGCCCCAGCCGCGGCCGCGAGTACACTGGAGAATACATGCAAATGCTTCGCACTATTTTTGTCCTGGGAGCCGTCGCGGCCGGATGTTTCGCGCAACAGTGGGAGTTCGGCGCGGGCGCCGGCGGAAGCCTCCCCATTAACGTGCCGGTGACCGCCCCGGGCGGGTCGGCCACCGCCGGTTTCCAGGACGGAGTGGCCATCGGGGCGTACCTGGGCCAGAACCTCTATAGCCACGTGAGCGGCGAAATCCACTATGGCTTCATGGTCAGCGACCTGTGCGTGAAGAGCGGAGGTTCGGAAGCCACCTTCAGCGGACAATCGCACGTCCTGCACTACGACGTGCTCCTGCACACGGGCAGCCGCACCGCGCGCCAGCAAGCCTTCGTATCCATTGGCGGCGGCATGAGGATCTTTCGCGGCACGGGCACGGAATCGGCTTACCAGCCGCTCAGCCAATACGCCTACCTCACCAAGACGCAGGAGCTGAAGCCCATGGGCGACGTTGGCGTGGGGGTCAAGGTGGCGCTCTCCGCCAAGCTCCTCTTCCGCGCCGAAGTTCGCGATTACATCACCCCGTTCCCCACCCAGGTTGTCACCCCGGCGGCGAACGCCAGTTTCGGCGGCAACATTCTGCACGACTTCGTGCCCATGGTGAGCCTGATCTTCGGGCTGTAGAACATTGCGGCGCAGGCGCTTCCGCCTGCCAACCGCCCGCGGCCGGGCCTGATAGAATCGGAGTCATGGCAGTGCAGGCCCGCCGCAAGGCGGTGGTGGCGGACGTCGGAGGGGTGAAGGTGGGCGGCAATTACCCGATTGCCGTCCAGTCCATGACCAACACCGATACCGCCGATATGCCCTCGACGGTGAACCAGGCGATGGCGCTGGCGCGCGCCGGCTCCGAGCTGGTGCGCATCACGGTGAACACGGAGCGGGCCGCCGCCGCCGTTCCCGGAATCGTGGAAGCGCTGGGCGGCTTCGGCGTCCGCGTTCCCATCGTCGGCGACTTTCACTACAACGGCCACATCCTGCTCAAGAAGTATCCCGCATGCGCCCGCGCGCTGGCCAAATACCGCATCAATCCGGGCAACGTCGATATCGGCCGGAAAACCGACGATAATTTCCGGACCATGATCGAAGCCGCGGTGGAACACGGCAAGCCCGTGCGCATCGGGGTGAACTGGGGATCGCTCGACGCTGCGCTGCTGACCCGCATGATGGATGCGAACTCGCGTCTGGCGGCGCCCAAGGACGCGCGCGCGGTGACGCTGGAGGCCATGGTGGAGAGCGCGCTCCGCTCGGCCGAGGCCGCCGAGCGATACGGACTGGCCCACGACAAGATCGTTTTGAGCGCCAAGGTGAGCGGGGTTCAGGACCTGCTGGACGTCTACCGCGCCATGGCCGCGGCCTGCGACTACCCGCTGCACCTGGGGCTCACCGAAGCCGGGATGGGGGCCAAGGGAATCGTGGCCACCACCGCGGCGCTCGCGCCCCTGCTGCAGGAAGGCATCGGCGACACCATTCGGGCGTCGCTGACGCCCCCTCCGGGCGGCGATCGCACCGAAGAGGTGATGGTTTCCCAGCAGATCCTGCAATCGCTCGGCATTCGCAGTTTCACGCCCCAGGTTACGGCGTGCCCGGGTTGCGGCCGCACCACCAGCGTTTTCTTCCAGGAGATGGCGGAACAGATCCAGACCTACCTGCGCCAGCGGATGCCGGCGTGGAAGGAAACCCGGCCGGGCGTGGAAACCATGACCGTGGCGGTGATGGGCTGCGTGGTGAACGGCCCGGGCGAATCGAAGCATTCGAGCATCGGGATCTCGCTCCCCGGCTCGTTCGAGGAGCCCAAAGCGCCGGTTTATGTGGACGGGCGCCTGCTCACCACTTTAAAAGGCGACCGGATCGTCGCCGAGTTCATCGATATTCTGAACGACTATGTGACCGCGCACTATTAGCGCCGCGTAACGCCATGCCGAAGCGCTTCACCATCGAGCAAGCCGAGAAGCTGATCCCCCGCCTGGAAGCGCTGGTGCGCGACGGGATGGCGCGGAAAACCGAGTACCAGCAGGCCGAGCGGACCATCCTCTCCTCCACCGAGCGGATCATGATGATGGGAGGCATGACGGTGGACCGGGGGAGCGCCATGGACGCGCGGGCGCGCCGCGATTCGGCCGCCGCGCACTTGCGCGATTCCATGGCATCCATCGAGCGGCTCGGCTGCCTGCTGAAGGATCTCGACGTGGGACTGGCCGATTTTCCCACGTTGTATCGCGGCGAGGAGGCGTATCTTTGCTGGAAGCTGGGCGAGAAGGCCATTCGATTCTGGCACGGCGTGGACGAGGGCTTCGCGGGAAGAAAGGCCATCGACCGCGATTTTCTGGAACACCACGGCGGCGAATCCGATTGACGGTATGAGCCACGGCGGCCCCGAAACCGAGATCAAGCTGGCGCTCGCGGACGTCAAGACGGGGCGTGCGCTGCTGCGCGACGCGGGCTTTCGCGTGACCCGGCGCAGGGTGTTCGAGCGCAACGACGTTTTCGACACCCCCGAGTGCGCCCTGCGCAAGGGCGGCGCCCTGCTGCGCGTGCGCCAGGCGGGCCGCGCGATAACCCTGACCTACAAGGGTCCGGCCGCCGTCTCGCGCTACAAGAGCCGGGAGGAGCTGGAGACGCGGGTTCCGGACGCCGCCTCGATCGCCGCGATTTTCGAGCGACTTGGATTCAGACCCATTTTCCGGTACGAGAAGTATCGCACCGAATACGGCCATCCGGAGGGTGGCGGCGTGGCGACCCTGGACGAGACCCCCATCGGCGTTTTCATGGAGCTGGAAGGAACGCCGCGCTGGATAGACCACGCCGCGCGCCAATTGGGCTTCGCGGAGTGCGACTACATTACCGCCAGCTATGGCCGGCTGTTCCTCGAGTGGCGCCACAGGCAGGGCCTGGACACGGCGGCGAACATGGTATTCGACTCCGGTAGCGGCCGCGCGAAGGCGGAGTGAGCCGCATATCTCACACCCCACCCTCCGAAGTGGCGCACGCACTCGGGCGTGCCGTGGCCAGACTCGGGACTCCTGCCGTCGTGGCGCCAGAGTTGAGCTCCAGTGCAGGCGGGCAAGCTAAAGCATGCCCCACGACGGAGAAGATCAGCCCGCTTGGTGGGGCATGCTTTAGCTTGCCCGCCTCCGCCACGCGCCGGATGGGCGCTATTATCAGGTTCTGAACATCTCCTGGAGATTCAATGGAACATGTGAAGACCCCGCCCTCGGGATCCGTGGATTCGCGCCATCTTCCCTTCCTCGTGCTTCTGTTCGCGGGCAGCGGCTGCGCGGCCCTGATTTATGAAATCGTCTGGTTTCAGCTTCTGCAACTGGCCATCGGCTCCACGGCGGTGTCGCTGGGGATTCTGCTGGCCACCTACATGGGCGGCCTTTGCCTGGGCAGCCTTCTGCTGCCGCGCCTCAACCGGCGCGAGCATCCGCTGCGCGTCTACGCGGCCCTGGAAGCGGGCATTGGGGCCTGCGGCGTGCTGGCGCTGCTGCTGATTCCACTGGTGGGGCGGGTATACTTCGCGTGGGCTCCCCACGGCCTGGGAGGGATGCTGGTGCGGGGCGTGGTGGCGGCCATCTGCCTGCTGCCGCCCACCGTGCTGATGGGGGCGTCCCTGCCGGCCATCGCGCGCTGGACCGAGGCCACTCCGCGCGGCGCCTCCTGGTGGGGGCTGCTGTACGGAGGGAACACGGTGGGCGCCGTGTTCGGCTGCCTGCTGGCCGGCTTCTACCTGCTGCGGATCTACGACACGGCTGTGGCCACCTTCGCCGCCGTGGCCATCAACCTGGCGGTGGCCGGGCTGAGCGTCCTGCTGGCGCGGAGCGTTGCGGCCCAGGCGGGCGGAGACCGGCCGGAGAGCGCGCCCGAAAAAGCGGTCCTCGATTCCGGCCCGCGCTGGCCGGTCTACGCGACCATTGCTCTTTCCGGCGCCGGGGCCCTTGGCGCGGAGGTGATCTGGACGCGGCTGCTGGGCATGATGCTGGGGGCCACGGTCTACGTGTTCTCCATCATCCTGGCGGTGTTTCTGATCGGACTTGCCATCGGCAGCGCCTGCGGATCGTGGCTGCTGCGGGCGGCCAACCCGCGCGCGGCGCTGGGCTGGTGCCAGCTTGTGCTCGCCGGTGGCATCGCCTGGGCCGCCTGGATGATCTCCGATTCGCTGCCCTACTGGCCCATCAATCCGCTGCTCACCATCAGCCCCTGGCACATCTTCCAGCTCGATATGGTGCGCTGCCTGTGGGCCATTTTGCCGGCCACCATACTGTGGGGCGCCAGCTTCCCGCTGGCCTGCGCGGCCGCCGCGCGGGGCGGCGAGGACCCCGGGCGCACGGTGGGCGGCGTGTATGCCGCCAACACCCTGGGGGCCATCGTGGGGGCCCTGGGCACGAGCCTGGCGCTGGTTCCCTGGATCGGCACGGCCAACTCCGAGCGCGTCATCCTGATCGCTTCCGCGGCGGGCGCCCTGTTCGTCCTGATCCCGCGCTTCAAGCAACGGCCCTCCATGCTGGGCGCGCCGCTCGCCGCCGCCGCTCTGGCCGGCGCCATCGCGCTCGCCTGGAACGTGCACCCGGTCCCCGGAAAGCTCATCGCCTACGGCCGCAAAATGGCCATTTCGAGCGGCAACGTGGTGTACACCAGGGAAGGCATCAACTCCTCGGTGGCCATCTCGCAATGGCCCGACGGGGCCTGGGAAGTGGACGTCAACGGCCACGTGGAAGCCACCACCGAACCCTACGACATGAAGCTGCAGCGCTCGGTGGGGCACCTGCCGGCCATGCTGCATCCCAACCCGCGCTCGGTACTGGGAATCGGCTTCGGCGCGGGCGTTTCGGCGGGCACGTTCACCACCTACCCCACCATTCGGAAAATCACCGTCTGCGAAATCGAGCCGGTGATTCCGCCCACCTCGACCCGCTACTTCGCCCAGCAGGATTACGACGTGCTGCACAACCCGCGCACCACGATTGTCTACGACGATGCGCGCCACTACCTGATGACCACCAGGGATACCTTCGACATCATCGCCTCGGACCCCCTGGACGTGTTCGCCAAGGGCACCGCCGCGCTCTATTCGGTGGAGTATTTCGAGGCCGTCAAGCGCCACCTGAACCCGGGCGGCATGTTCTCCCTGTACGTCCCGCTGTACGAGAGCGACGAGAAGACCGTTCGCAGCGAAATCGCCACCTTCTTCGACGCCTTCCCGGAGGGATCGCTGTGGGCCAACACCATCAACGGGCGCGGTTACGACATGGTGTTCCTGGGGCAGATTGGACCGCTCAAGATCGACCTCGACGCGGTCGAGCAGCGGCTCAACCGGCCGGATTATGCGCCGGTGGCGCAATCGCTTCGCGAGATTGGCGTATATTCCGTCCTGGATATGTTTAGCGGCTACGCCGGCCAGAAATCGGACCTGGCGCCGTGGCTCGAAGGGGCCGATCTCAACCGCGATGGCGACCTGCGTCTGCAATACCTGGCGGGCTGGGGGATCAACTCCTCGCTGGAGGATTTCATTTACCGGAGAATGGCCAGCTACCGGCAGTTGCCGCGGAACATCTTCACCGGCTCGCCCGAGGCGGTGCAGAGCGTGCTGGACGCGATCGCGGCGGGATCAAGGTAGGGAAAAGGGCGAAGGACAGGCGTGCTCAGCCTCGTCAATGGGCATCCGGACCGAGCAACAAGTCGAGTTCGCGAGACACCTGGCTGCCGCTCAACGGTTGGTTCTCGTACGGCGGCGGGCACGTATTCCAGACCGCGGCAAACTCTCGAACGGCGGCAAGATCCCGTTTGAGGTGGAATTGCCGGATGCCTGCCAGCGTGTCATATGCGAGGGATTGATGCCATCTTGGTGTTTCGTCGGGAAGAAGAGTCAAGTCCCCCCAGTGTAGCGGCAGGGCACGGCATGCCTGGGCCCAATAGCGGGTCTCCCGTTCCAGTATCTGGTCAAGGTGAAGGTCCGAAGCGCCGGTTCTCACCAAAGCGCCCACTATGGCGGCGTGCTGCCGCAGCAAGCTCGGGTCCGCCAGCAATTCTTGCAGAGCTTCCGCGCCGGCGCCGCCGCCACCCTCCAGATGTCTGAGCGCGGACAGCCTGGCGACCGGATCATCAGATCGCACGAGCACGGCGAGTTCCTTCGCGCGAGCTTCCTGGTCGGGATTGGCGAGGGAGCGATCCAAAGACTCCCTCAGCCGGAGGACAGCGCGAATTTCCTCTCGCAGCTTCTCTTCGGTTGACCTGAGAACGACCAAATGGGAAGGCCCCGGATTTATCGTTTGCCAGAACCCGTAGGCCACGCCGGATTGCAGCCAGATAGTGGAAGTTCGCAGGTCGCCCTCCCAATTCGCGGGCTGCCAGCCGACTGTGTCCGCTGGTAAGTCGGGGCGGGGAGTGTATTCCGGCTGTGCGCCCGGCCGCCGGAGAAACACGATCACGCGATCCGTCTCTCCGATGGGCGGCGCAGCTTCGAAGGGCGTAGCTCGGATGTCATCGGGCTGCGCCGCCAATTCAGCCAGTGGCGACGTAACGCCATCGGGCGGAGCCAATCCCTCCAGCATGAGGACCGTTCCCAGAGGGGTGTCGCCCTTGATCGCCTCTACTACCCGGAACTCCGTGCTCACGTGGGTTGGCGCCATCACCAGAATGTCGGAGGCATTCCAACTGCAAGCGCTGATGTTCAACGACGGCCGTATGGCAGCCGGGAGACTCCATGGACCGATCAGAACAACCAGCGCACATAGCCGCGGGGACCGTGGGCGGAACATGCCGCGCACCTCCTACATGACTCAAGCAGCCCTATGAGAATGATACCAGAGGCGGGCGGCCTTGCCGGGCGCGAACCGGCGCGCCGAGTTTCCGGCGCTTGTGACGGTTCGCCGTGAGGACCCTGAAAGCAAAAGGGGGCCCGCCGGCGGGGCCCCCTTCTTCATGGAATGTACCGCGGACCTCAGACCCGCATCACGTTCTCGGCCTGCAGGCCCTTGGGTCCCTGCTTGACCTCGAATTCCACTTCCGCGCCTTCATCCAGGCTGCGATAACCGTTGGCCTGGATCGCGGAAAAATGAACGAACACGTCGTCGCCGCTCTGCCTCTGGATGAATCCATAGCCTTTGGCGGCATTGAACCACTTCACTACGCCTTTTTCCTTCACTACCCATCTCCTAGTTCATTGTTCGTCGTGCTCTTGGGTAACCCTGGCAAGGAAAGCGGAACTTTCGAGGCTTGCAAAGAAACTTTCGAGGCGCGCCCAAACAACCTTAACTACAGCGACTGCGTAGGGTATTCTCTCAGATGGCGGATCTATGGTCAAGGGCAGGCAGGCGAGCGGCGGCGAGGTGGGATGGATCGAGCGCATTCGGAGGCGGGCCGTACTACCGCCGGAGAGCGGCGTCTTCCTGGGGATCGGCGACGATTGCGCCATTTTCCGGGCGCGCGGAGCCGCGGACGACCTGCTCTTCACTACCGACATGCTGATTGAGGACGTGCACTTCCGGCGCGCCACCCACTCCGCCGGCGATGTGGGCTGGAAAGCGCTGGCGCGCGGGCTGAGCGACATCGCCGCCATGGGCGGGCAGCCGCGTTTCTGCCTGCTCTCACTGGCCGTGCCGCCTTGGGCGGACGCGCGCTGGATGGAGGCCTTCTACCGCGGGTTTCTGGGCTTAGCCGCGCGCGAAGGAGCGCCACTGGCCGGCGGCGACCTGGCCCGCGCCGAAAAGGCCATGTGCGACGTCGTGGTCTGCGGCGCGGCCCCACGCAACAAAGCCCTGCGGCGGGATTCCGCCCGCGCCGGCGACGCCATCTACGTTTCGGGAGCGCTGGGCGGCTCGGCGCTGGGCCTGGCTATGGGCCGCGGGCGCGCCTGGCGGCGCCACCTGCGCCCCTCGCCGCGCCTCGCCCTGGGCCAATATCTGCGCGCGCGCCTGGGGGCCACCTCCGCCATGGATTTGAGCGACGGCCTTTCGCTCGATCTGCGGCGCCTGGCGCTGGCCTCGAAGCTGAGCGCGGAAATCGGGCCGCCGCCAATCTATCCCGGCGCGACCCTTGAGCAGGCCCTACACGGCGGAGAAGATTACGAGCTGCTGTTCACCCTGCCGGCCCGCCGGCGCGCTCCGGCGGATTTCGAGGGTCTGCCGCTCGCGCGCATCGGGGTCATGCGGGCGGGCCGGCCGGGCGAAGTACGGCTCGACGGAGGACTGCTGCCGGCGCTGGGCTACGACCACTGGCGAAACTGAGGTTTTCTTGTGGGGCCAAGCCTTTGGGCTTGCCGCCGCGGCCCTCTCACCCGGTAAAATAGGTGTTTGATCGTCACACTTACGGTTAATCCGGCCATCGACCGCATCCTCAGCGTGGACCGGCTGGCGTTTGAGGACCGCGCCTACATCACATCGAGCCGCGAATCCGCGGGCGGCCGGGGCATCAATTCGTCCTCCGTGATCCACTCCTTCGGCGGGCAGACGCTGGCCGTGCTGACGTCGGGCGGAGATACGGGAAAGCGTCTGGAGAGCCACTTGATCCAGTGCGGCATTCCCATAGCGGTGGTGACCATCGGCGCCGATATCCGCACCAATCTGACCATCACCGACGCGCACGGGCTCACCGTGAACCTCAACGAAGCCGGACCCACTCTGACCCAGGACGAAGTGGAACGGGTGGAGCGCACGGTGCGGGACGCGCTCGGCCGGGCCTCGTGGCTGCTGCTGTGCGGCAGCCTGCCGCCCGGCGTGCCGCCTTCGTTTTACGGAAAGTTGATTGAAATCGCGCGCCAGAAGAAGGTGCGGACGCTGCTGCGCGCCAACGGCGAGGCGCTGCGCGCGGGCCTCGAGGCGCGCCCCACGGTGGCCGCGCCCAGCCAGTTGGAGGCCGAGCGCCTGCTGGGGCGAACGCTGCTTACCCGCACTCACTACCTCGAGGCGGCGGAGCGCATTCGCTCGATGGGCCCCGAATCGGTGGCGCTTTCCCTCGGCAGCCGGGGCGCCGTGGGGGCCTTCGCCGACGGTATGATCGAGGCGCTCCCTCCGGCCATCGACGCCGTCTGTCCCATCGGCGCCGGGGACGCGCTCACCGCCGCCTACGCCTGGGCCATGCGGCGCAAACCGAACCACCCCGACGCCTTGCGCTGGGGCGTGGCCGCGGGCACGGCTTCGGCCCGGCTGCCGGGCATGAGCTTCGCCTCGCTGGCCCAAACCGAAGAAATGTACCGCAAAGTGGAAGTGCGCCGGGTGGAATGAAGTGGGGCAGACCATCGTCTTTTGTGGTCTGCCGGAGTTGACAGACGACGAAAACCGATCGTCTCCCGGAGTTGACAGACGACGAAAACCGATCGTCTGTTTGAATGTATAAGGGCTGAGATGACGAAGGGTTCTCCTGAAGGGTACAATGCCGAGACCGGTTTTCGCGAACCGGCTCGGACACCTCAAACAGGAGA
>Ga0326727_10005264_pt1 | contig 37290 bp, 35 predicted proteins | sample MB2enrmetagenome_FD_207643 | JGI IMG/M metagenome (GOLD analysis project Ga0326727, IMG submission 207643) | Lab enriched peat soil microbial communities from McLean, Ithaca, NY, United States - MB29MY | ecosystem: Environmental > Terrestrial > Soil > Wetlands > Peat | place: USA: New York... | reverse complement strand
CCGGGGCCTATGAATTGGACCCGTATCATCCCGAAAAGGAGATGGGAACCGTATTGCCAGTATGCCAGGCCGCCGAGCAGGTTGTGGTTTATTGCACCGGAGGCGATTGTGAAGACAGCGATACCGCAGCCATCCTCTTGCAGGATGCCGGAGTGCCCGACCCGAGATTATTCGTCTATGGCGGGGGATTCACGGCATGGGAGGCGGCCCGGCTTCCCGTCGAGACCGGCGCAAGAAACAGCGGAATCAACTCCCAATGACAGCCGATCAAGCCATCTGGAAGCGTCGTGGCGGCTTTCGGCAGAAAGCCGATTGCAGTTCCAAATGACAGCCGATCAAACCATGTGGAAGCGCAAGGCGTTCGAGGCGGCCGCCGTAATGGCGCGCTGGGCGCTGGGCGCGTTCTTCGTTTACATGGGACTGAAAAAAGCCATGCACCCGGAGGAGTTTTTGAAACTCGCGCGCCAGTATGAAATGGTTCACAGTTCGTTCCTGTTGAATTCGATTGCCGCCGGGCTGCCGTGGTTCGAGGCCTTTTGCGGAATGCTATTGCTGTTGGGCATCGCGGTTCGTGGAACGGCCCTGACTTTGGTGGCGGTGCTGGTTCCATTCACCTGGCTTGTTTGGCGGCGCGCCCTGGTCCTGCAAGCCCTCCGGGCGATACCATTCTGCGCCGTGAAATTTGACTGCGGATGCGGCGCAGGCGAAGTCTTTATATGCGGCAAGCTGGCCGAAAACATCATTCTGATACTGGTGTCCTGCTGGCTGCTATCGGGAGCCGGCCGCGCCTTTTGCGCCCGCCACTCGCTTTTTCCCGGCAAGGGCGGCAAAGGGTAGAGTGCCTGTCAGAAAGGCCGGGTGGCGCAACCAGTGGAATTTTCTTCAAAGAAACCACTGAAGTGACTGAGAGCAATTGATTGCCTCCAGCCGGATTTCAAGCGGGTCGTTTCAGCCCCATCTTTTTCATCCGTGTAACCAAAGTGGTCGGCTTCAGCTCCAGAAGATCCGCTGCGCCATCAGCGCCCCTGATTTTCCAATTAGTTTTTCGGAGTGCGGCCAGGAGGTTTTCGCGTTCGCGCCGCTGCATCTCCGGTTCGGTGAGGATTTCCGGTTCAGTGGCGTCCGCTTCTTGAGGGGTAAAGCGAGGGGCTGCAGGAGGGGAATCAGTCACCGGGAGGTCGAAGTCCAGCACGCCGCCGCGTGAAATAATAACGGCCCGTTCGATCACGTTCCGCAGTTCCCGGATGTTGCCGGGCCAGTCGTAGCTCTGGAGTTTGGCGACGCCCGCCCGGGTTAATCGTGGTTTCGAGCAGCGCAGTTCTTTCACCGACAGCCCTATGAAATGCTTTGCCAGGAGCGGGATGTCTTCAACCCGCTCCTTCAGCGGCATGACTTGGATCGGAAAGACATTGAGCCGGTAGTAGAGGTCTTCACGAAAGCGGCCCGCGGCCACTTCCTTTTTCAAGTCGCGATTGGTCGCTCCGATGATCCGCACGTCCGCGAGCCGCGTTCGGTCCTCGCCCACACGCTCATAACGCTTCTCTTGCAAGACGCGGAGCAGTTTGCTCTGCAATTCCAACGGAACTTCTCCGATTTCATCGAGGAAAATCGTCCCGCCTTCCGCCGTTTCGAAACGGCCGGCACGATCTTTAATTGCTCCAGTGAACGCGCCGCGCGCGTGGCCGAAAAATTCGCTTTCGTACAAGTCCTTTGGAATGGAGGCGCAGTTGACGCGGATGAGCGGCTTGTCTTTGCGCCGGCTGCGGCGGTGGATTTCCCGCGCGACCAATTCCTTGCCCGTGCCGGTTTCGCCCAGGATGAGCACTGAGGCCTCGGTCGGCGCGACGAGGTCAATCTGGCTGATGATGCGCCGCAAGGCCGGGCTTTGACCGACCAGCTCGCCAAAGGCTTTGGCCTCCACCACTTCTTCCTGCAAATAAGCGTTGTGCATCTCAAGCTGCGCTTTGAGACGTTGGATTTCCTCAAAGGCGCGCGCGTTGGCGACGGCTCCTCCAATGTAGTGGGCAAAGACTTCACGCCAGGCTCGGACCTCTTCCATCGAATAGAGGCGGACGAAACCAGTTAATACGCCCAGCACTTCGCCTTCGAACGAGATGGCGTTTCCGGTGAATGCGCGAATTTGCTCACGCTGCAACCACTCCGCCGGGAATAGTTCGGTCGGCGCATGGTCCAAATCCTCTAACACGACCCCCTGCCCAGTGGTGGCAATTTTCCCGATTATCCCAACGCCGAGCGGCATCCTTGCATCGGACGGGAAAAACGGTGATGCCTTGTCCGCACTGGCTGGCAGGGGGTAATTCCGGCTGGCGACCAGATGCAGGCAACGAGTTTGGTCGGGGCATTCGGGCCTTCGCGGACACCGTGAACATATGTCTCCCTTTTCAATCAGCCAAATCTCCAGCCGCGCAATCGGCGTGGAACGCCTTGCAATCGAGTTGGTCAGCTTCTCCATCAAACCCTGCACTGATGGTTCCCGCCCGAGCTCAAGCAACAAGGTCAAAGCGTAGTTGGGATCGAAGCGTAAGTCAGCATCAGTGTTGGCTTCCATAGGTTGGTAAATACCCGGCCAAAGACGGATTTGCAATCAAAAGTCGAACGGAAATCCGAACGTTCAAAATTCCGTGGCTGTTAAGAATCCTGACAAAAAAGACAGCATCTCATTATGAATCAATGTGTTACATCGAGTTTACCGGGTTGGCATGGGCCTTGATTAAGGAATGATGTGATTGGAAAACAATACGGAAACATGAACGACAAAGTTGAAAGCATGAACACAACTGAAGGATAAATATGAACGCTACTCTCGAAGCCTGCGACTCGCTCCCGCGCAACGCCACGGAAGCCTCCGACATTCGCAACGACCGATCACCGCACCTGTATTCCATGTCCGACTTGTTGCAGTTGGTGGTTTCCGAGGGTGCCTCCGACTTGCATATACGAGTCGGCATCCCCCCGGTCATCCGCGTCCACGGCGTTCTCCATCGCATCGACGGCCCGCCTTTGCGCCCGCAGGACACCGAGGAGCTCATGCGCAGCATCACCTCCGAAGACCACATCCAGCAGGTCCGCGAAAAAGGCAGCGCCGACTTCGGCTTCGCCTTCGGGGACATGGCCCGCTTCCGTGTCAGCGCTTTCAAGGAAAAAGGCAACTCCGGCCTTGTCCTGCGCCAGATTCCCACCAAGCTGCTTACCCTGGAGCAAATCGGCCTGCCACTGCTGACCATCCACACGCTGCTTCACAAACCCAGGGGGCTGATTCTTGTCACCGGCCCCACCGGCTCCGGCAAAACCACCACTCTCGCCTCGATGATCAACATCGTCAACGAGGAGCGCGACGACGTCCACATCATCACCGTCGAAGACCCGATCGAATACTATCACACCCACAAAAAAGCCATCGTCACCCAGCGCGAAGTCCACGCAGACGTGCCTAGCTTCGCCGAGGCCCTGCGCCGCGCCCTCCGTCAGGATCCGGACGTGATCCTTGTGGGTGAATTGCGGGACTTGGAAACAATGGAAGCAGCCATCACGGCGGCGGAAACAGGCCATCTGGTTTTCGGCACCCTGCACACCACGGGCGCGGCCAAAACCATTGACCGATTGGTCAATGCCTTCCCCATGAACCAGCAGGAAACCATCCGCATCCAGCTTTCCACCGTGTTGCAGGCGGTCATTTCCCAGTTGCTGCTGCCGCGCGTCGACAAGCCTGGGCGCATCGCAGCTTACGAAATCATGATCAACACCCCGGCCATCGCGGCGCTGATCCGCGACAACAAGACTTTTCGAATCAATTCCGACATCCAAACCGGGGCGAAGTTCGGCATGGTGACTCTGGACGGTTGCCTGATGGAAAGGTATCAGCAGGGCCTTATCGCCCGTGAGGAAGTCATCAACAAAGCGCAAGACCCGTCAACCACGATGCAAAAATTGGCGGAATGGGACGCAGCCCAGGCCGAGTTGGCCGAGGAGCAACCAGAAAAGATGGCTGCCTAAAGGAGGCGCGCCGCCAGCTTGTGAATGGACACGATGAATGGACAGATAAAGCAACACGAAGGGCGCAGATCATGCCGCGCCGGCGGATGGACTGAAAACGCCATACCATACGCCGTCGCTGACGCAACGACGCGCCATCTCCCGCCCACGGCCGTGACCGAGGCCATTATCGAGGTCATGCGGGCGCGGGAATGTAAGATGAGTCCGCCAACCTTTCCTTCGGCGAATGGCAGGCGCACGTCCCCGCCAAAAATCAATCGAAACCATAAGTTGATCAACCTATGGCCGCGATGGAGAACGCCCTGCGGTTGCGCCCCAAGGACGAAGAGGCGCTGGAGGACGAGCAGATCAAGAAGCTGAAGCAGAAGGTGGGCGCGCTCGTCTTGGAGAGCGACGTCCTGAAGGAGGCGGTGAAACCCTGGCTCCCTTTCGACCGAGGGACGTCCGTCAATACAACAGATGCTGCCTGTGCATCCTGGAATCGAAGCGTAAGTCAGCGTCAGTGTTGGCTTTCATAGGTTGGTAAATACCCGGGCAAAGGCGGATTTGCAGCTAAAAACCGAACGGATATCCGAACATTCAAAATTCCGTGGGCGTCAAGATTCTGAATTGCAAACGCTTATCTAATTTACAATCAACATATTACGACAAATGCAGCGGGTTGGCACGACTCCTGATTAAGAAATGATGGAATTGGAAATAATACGGAAACATGAACGACGAAGATGAAAGCATGAACACAACTGAAGGATAAATATGAACGGTACTCTCGAAACCTGCGACTCGCTCCCGCGCAATGGCGCCAGGCCCTCCGGCACCCGCCAGGGCCGGCCGGCGATTGAGCCTCGAAAATCCTCTCCAGAGGAGGCGCCTTGCGTTAATGGAAAGGCGCGGCAGAAATGCTTCGTCTGCGACAGAGAGATCGTGGACGGCCCCTGGTTTTGCAAGATTCCTCATGAGAAGAAGCCGATAGTGGTGTTGTGCTGCCCCACGTGCGCGCTTAGTTATTTCGATTCTCTGCATCCGGCGGCCAATGGAGATGAGCAAGATCGCGCCACCTGCGAGCAGAGCCTGCATTTTTTAGTGGATGGAGGAACGCCATGAAGATGAGATCCGGCATCCCAATTCTGGCCGTTGCCATCATCGCCGGCGCTGGCGCGCACGATCCGATCAACGCGCCTTTCGCAATGTGTGCCGATGCAAATCTCCCGCACACGGCTGTGACCGACGCCATTATCGAGGTCATGCGGGAGCGGCAAGGGAGGCCGAATCCGTCAACTTTTCCTGTGGCGAATGGCAGGCGAACCGGCTGGCAGATCGATCCCCAAAATTTATGAACTCGATGCTCGAAATTAAACTCAGCCCGGGACCTTACTCCGCGAAGCGGACCCGCCATCATGTGGACTTTTTCTGCGACGCCCCGGAGGCGGAGAGTGTGAGGCTCGTGGGTGATTTCAATGGGTGGAATCCCGCAACGAACCCGATGCGGCGGATGCCGGATGGTCGCTGGATGACCAGTTTGGAATTGAACCACGGCTATCATCAATACGTGTTTCTGGTGGATGGCACGCCCAAACTTGACCCGACCGGGAGCGGCATCGCTCACAATGAACGCAACGAGGCGGTTTCGCTGATTGCCGTCAGTTGACCATGAGCGTCCGCGCCAGGCCTTGGGTTATGCGACCCCGGCGGCAGTGTGCTTTGATCCCGGCGCCTGCGGCCCCCAGCCGGCCACAGGGGAAGCGATGCAGCCCCAAGGATCAAGGCTGGCCGGAAAGACTTGAAATCAGACCGCCTGCGGCGGTAAGGTTGGGAACCCTGAGAAACGGGAGAGGGAGGACGGGCAGTGCCAGGCGCGGCCCGTTCTCTCTTTTCCAAAGGGCTTTGCAGCGCAGAATGAACGACAGACTAACAAAAATACAAATGACAGCAAACCTCGGGAGTCTGTCTTTTTTTCTGCGCTCCCGGGTCTAAAGGATGGGGTCCACCTCTATGAACGCCATTTTCTTCAACCCAATGGATGGGCGCCGATTGTCCTTTCTAACTGGCGCCGCCTTTATCCTTGCCGTCGCGGCTGCATTGGTCATCGGAAGGAACGCTTGTGCAGCGCCATCCGACGAATCATCTGATGTGCTCAAGCGTCTCAAAGCTCCCGTTTCGGCTGAAAGCCCGTGGCAGCCGCCAGACTTGGCCGAGTTTGCCAGCGTGCTCAAAGTCAAGGCTCAACCGGAAGTTGACGCCCAAAAAAACTACGAGCTTGCCGAGCTGATTGATCTCGCTGAACGCACGAATCCGAAAACGAAAGCGGCATGGGAGCAGGCGAAGCAGGCGGCTTCAGCGGTCGGACTCGCGCGGAGCGAGTATTTTCCACTGCTCGCACTACGGGCTTCAGCGGATTATGCGCGTGCGCCTGCTCCACTGCCAGTGACACCCGCCATTGGTGGATTCATGGATGTCAAAGAGCAGGAGGCGGAGCCGGTCGCTGAACTCGAGTGGGTGCTGCTCGATTTTGGCCGGCGCAAATCCGGCGTGATTGCCGCGAAGAACAAGTTGCTCGCGGCCAATCTTGGTTTCAATGCGCGGCATCAGGAAATTGTTTTCAAGGTGCAGAGTGCTTTTTACGAATTTTCAAAGGTTCGCGGGCGTATTGAAGTCGCGCAATTTTCCCTGGACTCGGCTTTAAAGGTTCAAGAGGCGGCGCAAGACCGTTTCAAGCTGGGGTTGGCCACCGCTCCCGATGTGTCACTGGCGCGGCAACAAGCCGCGCAGGCGGCCTTCGAACTGGAAGACGTCATGGCCAGGGAACGCGACGCGCAGGTCATCCTCGCCGAAAGCATCGGCATTACTCCCACCGTTCCCCTGCACGTGGTTGATTTTTCAAAACTGTCCATCCCCGCCAACCTTGAAGACACGGTTGAAAAGTTTATTGACAGGACTTTGGAGCAGCGGCCCGACCTGCTGGCGCAAGTGGCCGTCTTGCGCGAGAAGGAGGCGGAGATTCGCCGCGCTCGCGCGGCTTATTACCCCACGCTCTCGTTTCAAGGGGATGCCGGCGGGGCGTTTGACCGCGCGCAGATCGGGGTTGCAGGCACGGCGCTTCCCTGGGCGTCAAGGCCACAGGCTGCCTGGGGCGCGGGGCTGGAGTTGAGTTGGTCTCTCTTTGATGGCGGGGCGCGCAAGCGCAAACTGGAAATGGCCAAATCCGAACGCGAGGCGGCGCAGCACACCCTCGAGGACTTGCGCGACAAGGCCATCTCCCAAGTCTGGCAATACTACACCGATACGAAGCTGGCCATCCGCCGGCTCGACGTAGCCGTGGCGCTGGTTGAGGCATCGGATAAATCCTATCGCCAAACATTCGAAGCGTATCAAAACGGACTGAGCAGTCTGGTGGATGTTTTGACTTCCCGGCGTGAGTTGAGCCTGGCGCGCTACACGCAACTCGACACCAGGGCGACGCTGCTTGAATCCACCGCCGCGCTGGCGTACGCCTCCGGCGACCTTGGCCAGCAACTGCTCAAACGAAAATCCGGAAACAGGAACGCCGCACCATGAACTTGATCAAACCCAATAAAATCCGCGCGGCAATCGGCCGTTGCGCCACAGGCAGGACGCTGTGGCGATTGGCAGCGGGACTGAGCCTCCTTTTCCTGACGGGTTGCCGGGGCGCGCCGTCCATCAACTTGCTGGGCTCGTTCTTTCCGGGGTGGATGCTCTGCATGATCCTGGGCGTGGCGGGCGCACTCGTTGTTCGTCAAGTTTGCGTCAGGACAAACATTGAGCCGCATTTGCAGCCGCGTTTGCTCGTCTATTTCTGTCTTTGGGGGCTGATCACATTGCTCTCATGGCTGCTCTTTTTCAGGAGTTAAAATTATGCCCGAGGAAAACACTGCTCCATCCCAACCAGACCGAAGAATCGTTGGCCGAAGAATCAGTCTGGCAATTATCGTCGCCTTCGTGATCGTCGCCATCATTGCGGTCTGGACGCATGACAACCGGCCGCAGACGGACGATGCCACGCTCCGGGCGAATTTTATCGGCGTGGCTCCGCAAGCCAGCGGCCACATTGTCGAATTGCATGTCAGGGACAATCAATGTGTCAAGGAAGGGGATTTGTTGTTTGTGATTGATCCGCGTCCTTACGAAATTGCCGTGGCTCGCGCGAAAGCCGGCCTGAGCCTGACCCACAAGGAAGTGGCTGAGTTGGAGAAAGTCATGCAATTGGCGGACGCCTCGATTGTCCGGGCGGAAGCACAGCGTCTGGCGGCCGAAGCCTCGGTCGAGCGCGCCGAGGCGGAGTTCAAGGAGGCCGACGATCACGTCAAACGGCTCGAACCGCTGCTGGTAAAGGAATTTGCCACCGCCGATCAACTCGAAGCGGCGCGCACCCGCCGCAACGTGGCGAACACCGCCATCCGCGAGGCGCAGAGGCTTCTGGCCGCTGCGGCCGCCGCAGTGGAGCAGGCAAAAGTTGAGCGCCTCCGCGCCGATGACGCCATCGGCCAGGAGGGCGATGTGAACATGCGCATCGCCGCCGCCGAGGCGCAGCTCCACGATGCCGAATTGAACCTTGAATACTGCCGCGTGACCGCGCCGTTCAGCGGCAAGGTGGTGAACTTCAACATTTCCCTTGGCGCGTTTGCGCGGGCCGGCGTGGATTTATTCACCCTTGTGGACACGCGCACCTGGTATGTCGTCGCCAATTTCCGCGAAACCCAACTCAGGCATGTCAAGGAAGGGGACCCGGCGGAGATCTATCTGCAATTCAAAGGCGGGAAAAGATTCAAGGGCAAAGTCGTCGGCTTGGCCTGGGCTGTCGTTCCCGAAGACGGAACCAGCACGATGGGTTTGCCCAATGTGCCGCGCAACCTGGACTGGGTGCGTTTGGCGCAACGCTTTCCGCTACGGGTTCAGGTGGAAGACCCCGACGACAGCTTCCGTGTCGGCGCCTCGGCCGTCGTGACGATCACGAGAACGCCTCCGCGACAAGGCAGTGCGGCTGGGCCGTAGGATTGGAGCGCCTGTGATCGCGACACCCGCCATTCCAAGATGGATGCCTTCCCAGTGGGGGGAGTTCCTGCGCCGCGAATTCGCTCCGACGCCCGGCCGCTGGCAGGCCACGCTTCGCGTCACGCTGGCCTGCCTCGCCTGCACGGTTCCGATCATGGTCTTTCATTTGAAACAGCCGGTCATGCTGCTGATTGGAATGTTCATGCTCACCAGGGAGGACTTTTCGACCACGCTGCTGGGAACGATTCTGGCCATCTTTGCCGCAACCCTCACTTGCGGATTGCTGCTCCTCTACTACATGTGCGCGCTCGACCTGACGTGGCTCCGCGTGCTCTGTGTTCCAGTCTTCCTCGTGTTGGGCTTGATGATGATGCGGGTCGTGAATCCCAGCATCATCGGATTGGGCGTGGCCATCTGCGTCGGCTTTGGCGTCACGATTCCCGACACCGTTTCCTCCATCGAAACCCTCAATCGCACCCCGTTCCACTATTGGTGGGCGTGGACGCTGGGACTCAGCGTCAATCTGGGGGTGCAATTTCTGCTCAACCCGGAAACCACGCAGTCGGTGCTCCTGCGCGGATTGACCTCCCGCCTTGACGCGGTCGAAAGGTTGCTGCGGCGGCTGGCCGCTGGCGAACCGGCCGATCCCCGGCCTTCGTCACTGGCTTCCTTCGCGCTGGCGGGCGTGGTGGAACCACTCCGTCTTCTCAAGATGACCGGCGCGGTCAATCCGTGGCTTAAGAAACATCATGCCGAAGTGCGCGCGCAGTTCATCCTCGTTGACCGTTTGGTGACAGCAGCCGCCGTGCTCGAATCGCAGGGGATTCTGTCCGCGACTGAAGCGGTGCAACAGCGGCTGCGCAACCTGGCTGAGGCCTGTGCCCGCTGGCGCACCGCGATTAAAAATCATGTGCCGCCGGAAATTTCCGGCGCGCTTGCGGCCGGCGCGCCAGCCACTGCGGATCAGGACGCCTTGCCTTCACTCGCGGAAATGGAACGTGCCGCAAAGCTGATGCCGTTCACCTTTCCGGGCAGGGATTTGCCGGATGAGTTGAAGCCGGCGCCCAACCAGGATAAAAACGGCATCCTCGCTCCCGACGCCTTCACCAATCCGGAACATATTCACTTTGCCATCAAAGGAGCGCTCGCTGGTTTCATTTGCTATCTCATTTTCACCCTGTCCGCTTATCCGGCCATATACACCTCGGTCATTACTTGCATCCTGTGCTCGCTCTCAACGGTTGGGGCGAGCCTGCAGAAAGGCGTCCTGCGTTTTGCCGGCGCGGCCGTTGGCGGCGCCTTTGGATTGATATCACTCACGTATATCCTGCCGCACTGCGACTCGCTGGGCGGCTTCTGGTTTCCCTTTGGCGCGGTCATGGCCCTGGCGGCCTACGTCAACTTCGGCAGTGTGCGGATTTCCTACTGCGGCATCCAGATTTGCCTGGCCTTTTGCAAATGCGTCCTCCAAACCTATGGGACTTACACCGAGCTGCGCGTGGCGCGCGACCGCCTCATCGGCATCGCACTGGGACTCGCGGTGTTTGGATTCATCAACAGCCGCCTTTGGCCGGTCACGGCATTGGAAACAACCCGCGCGAAACTGGCGTCCGTCCTGCGCACGCTTGCGCAACTCGCCGGGCTGCCCGACACGGATAAAGACCATGCGCCTCAATTGACTGAGGCCTATGGCTTGCGCTTGCGGGTGTATCAGGATTTTGGCGCAGTCCAGGAGTTGCACGAAAGCTCGAAGTTCGAGTCTGGCGCTGCGCGCCGTGAGCGTTTGATGGTCATCGACAACACGGTGCAGATGTTTTTTCTCTATCTGCTGGCCATCGTCCAACATCGTCCTGACTTGCGGCCGTTCACCGTGCCTGAGTCATTGCGCGTGGCGTCAGTCCGATTCAGGGCAACGCTGGCCGATGTGCTCCTGAATCTGGCCGACCGCGTGGAAGGCAAAGCCGAACGCCCCATGCCAGATCTCGCAGCCGCGCTTGCGGACCTTGAAAAAACCGTCGCCGCCCAAATCAATACCGTAACTGACGCCGGCATCGCCGCCCAAATCCGTGCCCGCCTCGCGCTCTGCCAGGAAGCCGTCCCGTTTGCGATGAAGCTGGTCCGTTTGCAAGCGGGATGAAAAGCGCCGCCAGGCTTGATCCTTCGTGGCTTAACAACAATTGTTGCGGTGTGAGCCAAAAACCCCTTCTCGGCGCTGGGCAAAGGCTGAAGTTCTGAAAAACGGCCGGTCGGAGCGCCGCAGCCTGACAATTGTCAACTGCAAATAATTGCCAGTTATGTAAGTGCCTTATTGACAACATGTTGTGACTTTGCAAAATGTCGAAATTTTCACGGTTTTTTTCGGGGCCATTTTTCTCGGGAAAATCAAAGCACCTGCCCCGAATGTTTTCGGGGTTTCAAACTGCAAGGTTTTCACCGTTCATTGCGCGCGGCCGAATTTCTTTTCCAGTTCGCGGAAGTTCATCTCGATCAGCGTCGGGCGGCCGTGCGGACAGGTGTAGGGCATGACGCAATGACGAAGGTCTTCAATCAAATTCTCCAGTTCGGGTCCGGCCAGGGGATCGTTGGCTTTGACGGCATGGCGGCAAACAGTCTTGGCAATGGTGGCCTCGCCCAAACGCAGGGCGTTGACGGTTTGCCCGGCGGCTTTGAGTTCGTCCGCCAGTTCCAATATGAAGCGGCGCGGCTGGCTGACTTTGACAAAGGGGGGCAGCGCGTCAAGCAGAAAGGTGCGTTCGCCAAATTCGCTCAGGCCGACGCCAAGGCGGGTGAGCGTGGGAAGTTGTTCGCGGAGAAATTGGGCGTCGCGGGCGGAAAGCTCGATGGTTTCGGGCAGGAGCAAACGTTGGGAGGGTGAGGCGCCGTTGCCTTCGAGCCGGCGCATCATTTGTTCAAATAGAATCCGCTCGTGCGCGGCATGTTGGTCCAGGAGCACCAGGCCGCGGTCGGACTCGAGCACGACATAGAGCCTGCCAATGACCCCAACCAGGCGCAAGGGGACTTGAAGCAGGGCCGATGGATGGGAGGCAGGTTGGTCGGAGGCCGGGGCCGGCGCGGGGACCTGGCTCGCGGGTGGAGAGAGCTTCCAGGGAGGCGGCGCAGCCGGGACCGGTGAGACCGGCCAATTCGGCAAATCCACCGGCTGGGGCTGGGGCGCGGACGCGGGAAGCGGTTGGAGGCTCGGTGAAGGTTGGGCGGGTTTGGACGGCGCGATCGCGCCGGGCTTGGCGCCGGGGGCGCGAGCATGGAATTTGAGCAGGGTGTTGCGCACAGCCTGGGCGACCCATTGGCGCACGGCTTTTTCGCGATGGAATTTCACCTCGCGTTTCGCGGGGTGAATGTTCACATCCACTTCGGCGGCATCCACTTCTATAAAGAGGCAGCTAACAGGATAGCGCCCTTTCATCAGCGCGGTATGATAGCCTTCGAGCAGGGCAAAATTAATTCCGCGGTTTTCCACGGGCCGCCGGTTGACGAAGATGTGCTGGTCCTGCCGGGTCGCTCTGGAAACACCCGGCGCGCCGATCAGACCCCAAACGGAAAAAGACGACGGCGCGGCGGAAGTTTCCGATTCGGGGTCGTCAACAACAGGGGGAAATTGGGCGGAAAAATCCACGGCCAAAAGTTTCTCGCCGCCGCCTTGCAGGGAACGAAGCCGCTCGCGGACGGCCAGCCATTTGTCCGCGGTTTTGACGGCGGGCAATTGCCAGACGAGGCGGGAGTCTTTAAGGAATTCAAAAGCGACGGCGGGAAAAGCCAGCGCGGCCAGAGTGAGGTAATGCTGGATGTGGGCGGACTCCGTTTCTTCGCTGCGCAGGAATTTGCGGCGGGCGGGCAAATTGAAAAAAAGCTGGCGGACTTCGACTGTGGCGCCGGGCGCGCTGCCGCAGGCTTTGACAGCGAGAATTTTTCCGCCGTTGACGACGACTTGTGTGCCTTCGGGAGTGTCGGCGTCGCGCTCGCGGGTGGTCAGGGTGAAGCGGCTGACGCTGGCGATGCTGGGCAGGGCTTCGCCGCGAAAACCGAGGGTGGTGATGGCGCTTAAATCTTCGGCGCGGAGGATTTTGCTGGTGGCGTGGCGTTCCAGGCAAAGCAACGCATCGTCGCGGCTCATGCCCAGGCCGTCGTCCGTGACGCGAATCAGGCTGCGTCCGCCGGCCTGGATTTCGATGGTCAGGCGGGTGGCACCGGCATCCAGGGAATTTTCAACCAATTCCTTGACGACGCTGGCGGGCCGTTCGACCACTTCCCCGGCGGCGATTTGGTTGGCCACTTGCTCGGGCAACAATCGAATGCGGTTCATTGGAACTCCGCAACAGCCTTAACCAGCAGGGACGGGCAGTGAGAATTCAAAAAGAGCGCCGCCGCCCGCCGCGTTCCGCGCCTGAATCTTGCCGTGATGGTCCTGCACGATTTTTTTGCAAATGGAAAGTCCGAGGCCGGTCCCGTTGGGCTTGCCATGGGTGGCAAAGGGCTGGAAAAGGCGGTCGAGTATTTCCGGCGCAATGCCCTTGCCGGTGTCCTCCAAGCCGGTGATGACTTCCTTGTCGTTTTGGCTGAAGCTCAATTTGACCGTGCCGCCCGTTGTCATGGCATCGACCGCGTTTCCGATTAAATTGTGAAAGACGCGCGAGAGGCGCTGGGGATCAATGCGCAACGGCACGGAGGGGGGCGGATTCAAATACTGGATGGCGACCGATTTCAGGGCGGCTTCAGGCCGGATTTCGCCGATGAGTTGTTCGACAAACGTTTTGTAATCAATCAAAGCCATGACAACGTTGGTATGAGTGCCCTGGGTAAACTCGAGCAATTCGTTGACCATGTTGCTGATGCGCTCGACTTGTTTGCGAATGCGGACCGTCGAAACCTGGCGCGATTCCGGCGTCGCCGTCGGCATGGCGGCCATGTCGGCCGAGATGCCGATGATATTGAGGGGATTCTTGAGATCATGGACGATGGAACTGGCAAAGCGGCCGACCAGGGCAAGGCGCTCCGCCTCGAGCACCTCGCGGACATACTGGCGGGTGAACTGGCGCAAACGCCGGCTGACTTCGCGCACCAGCACGGCGGCAAGCCGGGGCGTGCGGTCCAGAAGCTCATCCAACTCGGTCCGACTGATGAAATAGACCGTGGTGGGTTCTTCCGCCATGGCGCTGGCAGACCGGGGTTGATTGTCCAACACCGCCATCTCACCAAAAAGTTCGCCCGGCGGGATGCGGCTGAGCGCCTTCAATTCGCCATGCCCCACCACCGCCTGAATTTGCACCAGCCCTTCCTTGACGAAAAAAACCCCATTGCCTGCGTCCCCTTCTTTGAAGATAACTTGATTGGCGGCGAAGGTCAGTTCGCGGGTCACTCCGCGCAGCCTCTCCAGATCGGCCGGCTCAAGCTCACAAAAAAGCTTGTTCGATTCCAGCAACACCATGGGCCGAGTTTAGGACAACGAAGGCGCGCCGTAAAGGAAAACACGCGCGGAAATTGACACGCCGGCGCGGTTGGCCTACGCTGCTCCTCATGTCGTTGCGCGGCAAAAAACTCGGCGTGCTGCTTTCCACCCATCCCGATCAGCCCGGCTTCAAACATGGCCTTTGCCTGGCGGAAGCGGCGATGAATGAGGGAGTGGACGTTTACCTTTACTGCATTGATGACGCCGTCCACGGAATCGATCAACCGCAACTGCAATCCCTGGCCGTCCGCGGACTCAAGCTTTATGCGTGTGCCTACGGGGCGCAACGCCGCGGCCTGCCTGTCAGCGACAAGGCCGCTTTTGCCGGATTGGCCGTCGTCAGCGATTTAATCGCCGCCACCGACCGGTTTGTCAGCTTCAATTAATGCGATGAAGCCCCGAGTGCTGTTGATTGTCACAGGCGATCCCCGGAGCAGTCCGCGTCCGGCGGAAGCCGTGCGCATCGCCGCGGGCGTGGCGGCTTGGAAAAGGGCGGACATTGCGGTGTACCTGCGGGAGGACGCAGTTCTGGCGTTGGGCGAATCGTCCGGCGGGTTGATGGAGGAAGAGGGCTACGCGCGGCATTGGCCGATTCTGGCAGAAACCAGCCAACCCATATACGTGCAAAAGAATGCCGCGGCGTTGCGGGAGCTGGGGCAGGCTGCCGTGCCGTTCAGGGAGATTTCCGACGGGCAACTGGCCGAACTGGCGGCGGCACAAACCTGCGTCATTCGTTTTTAGACATGCGATTATTGCTGCACATTCTCACCCGGCCCGATGATGCGCTCGCGCGGCAAATCATCATCCGCCAGCAAGGCGGCGGAGAAAACAAGACCGTTGTGGCGGATCTGACCCAGCCGCGGCCGGATTACAAAGAGTTGCTGGAGAACATCTTCGCGGCGGACTCCGTGCAGGTTTGGTAAACCCGCTTGGGAAAACGTCCGATGTCATGAGTGTGGTGCTGGGAGATTTGTCATTGTCTTTGGCTTGGCGCCAAGCGGTTTTGGGCTTGGTTTTAGGCGTTGACTTCTCCGGCCAATTGTTTACAATGATATAAGATTTTAGGATTTGATTCGGGTAGCGGTACGTTTCTTCAGCGGGGTTCCCCACCCCCACCTCCTTGGCGTCTGCTGCCCGAATCGCTTTTTTTAGAGGTTGAACATTGACGAACGGTGAAAGTTTCGCTATTTTTTCCACTCCCCCATGCGGGGGTGTAGCTCAATTGGTTAGAGCGCTGCCCTGTCACGGCAGAGGTTACGGGTTCGAGCCCCGCCACTCCCGCCATTCCCTGTATGGGAATGTGCAAGCGGCGGCCCGTTTGCGGCCCTTGGACATGCCTTCGAATGTGACGGTGCTTGAATTTCCGCCGTCAAGAAAGCCCTCCAGAGGGCGCCACGCTCAAAGAAGCGGTGGATTTTTTCAAAAAGCGCAATCCCGCCAGTCTCGAAAAACGCACCGTCTTCGATTGGTCAATGAAAATTGCGCGCCAGACATGGTTCATTCAGATCGTGTCGTAAAAAATGCTTCGATGATCCCATTTCATGGCAGCGGCGGGCCCATTTTGAGGCGATAGAATTCCGCCGGCGCTGTTGCCGCGTTGGTGTCCGTCCACTGGAAGGAGTTGGTGGGGAAGTTGGTAATGAAAAGCGTGCTCCAGTTCACCAAGTTCAAGGAGCCCTGCACCGCGTAGTCGGGTCCAGCAATGCTGTTGGTCATGCTCAACGTGAAGTGGCCGTTGTTCAAGCCGAACGACGGCATTGTCGGCAGCACCAGGGGATTGACCATGATCGTAAAGTTCTGCGTGGCGCTCAGGAGGGGTGAGCCGTTGACCCCCACCACCAGCTCGACCGGGTTGACGGTGTTTGCGTAGGTCACCGCGGGCCGCCAACTGAAGGCGGCGTTGGTGTTGTTGGTCTGAGCAAGCGTGGCGTCGGCTGGCGCGCTGAACAGACTGAAGGTCAGTGTCGGCGGCGGGGAGTTTGTGTCCGTGGCGCTGGCGGTGATGGCAACGATCTGGCCAACGTTGACGGTCTGATCAGAGATCGGGGCAAGCGTCGGCGCAGTGATAACCGGGAGGAAACCCGCGCTGACATAGTCGATCACGGAGGTGTTGAGCACGGAGTTGTTGTGCGCGCATACGGCCAGGCCGACATAGGCCCCGTTGGACATGGTGATACTGGCGGTTCCGAACTGGGTCCACGTATTGCCATCGGGCGACCAATAGCCCTGGAAGGTGGAGTTGGTGCGCGTCAACCGCACCCAGTTTGGCGCCGTGCCGGGAGTGCTCGACGCGCTGCTCGATCCGCCGGTGGCGGGGCGCCAGAGGAACTCGATTCCGGCGCTGGGCTCCACATCCACCAACGCGTGGATGGCATCCGCGGCGAGCGACTCGCGGATCATCACCGCCGCCTTGGCGTTGGAATCCGTGTCTTCAACGCTGACCACAAAGGCGCGAATGTCGCAATTAGTGCAAGCCGGGACATAAACATAAACAAACTGAAACGCATCAATGGTGCCCCAGATGTCGGTCCCTGAACCGGAGATGGTAAACTGGCCGCCGCAGTACGAAACACTGCCCGGCAACCCTACGGATCCGATGTCCGTGTTCAGCCAGGGCGACGGCGGAGCACCGCCCGGCAGTGAGGCGCTGGCCTCGGCCGAGGGCAGGCTTTCGTGGCCGGCATTCGTGATGGTGACCACATAATAATAGGGCTGGCAGGTTGTGACGTTGGAATCGGTGTAATTGGTGTTGGAGATGGATGAGGCAATCGTGCTGTAGGGTCCGCCGGTGACAGTGGAACGCTTCACGTTGTAACTTGCGCCTGGCGAAGCGTTCCAATTCAACACAATCTGGCCGTTGGCGGCGGTCGCCGTCAGGCCGGTGACAATGGCTGCCGGAGTGGCGCTGACTTCCGCAGAATTGACACTGGCGCCGTTTTCATTGGCAGTGACCACATAATAATACGTTGTCAGGTTGGTGACGGTGTTATCGTCGTAACCCAAGTTCACGCTCCCGATATTCCCGGCAATGAGTGTATAGGGACCGCCGCTGGTCGTGGCCCGCCACAGGTTGTAGGTGACAGCGCCCGGCACGACATCCCAAGTGACTGTCACCCGGGCATTGCCTCCGACGGCTGCCACTCCCGTGGGAGCTGCCGGCGGCGGCAACGCCGCGGCTTCCGTGATGGTGATATTGGTCGAGGTCAAACCGGTTGAAGTCGCGGTCAGGGTGATGGACCCGGGCGTGTTGGTAGATTGGACGATGACCTCGGCCAAGCCGTTGAAGGCGGTGCGCTGACTGGCTTTGTCCGCGTCGTGGGAACTGGGATTGCCGTTGCCGACGCCAAGGATGGCCCCGCCGCTAACGGTGAAATTGATCAGATTGTCAGCGATCGGCACCACAAGACCCTGGGCATCCAGGACGGCCACGGTCACCACGGACACGTCCCGGCCGTCGGCCAGGATGGTGCTGCGGTCCGGCCAGAGCGCAATGGCCGCTGGCGCCCCGGTAGTAACCACCGTGTTCGTGATCACGGCCTCACCCTGGCTATAGCCGATGGCTTGGAGCGTTCCCGCTGCGTAAGGCACATTGTCCCATTCGACGTGGCCTTGAACATTGAGCGCTTGCCGTCCCAAACTAACGCCGTTGGTGAACAATTCCACCGCCTGACAATTCCCGAAAACCCAGACGTTGATGGGTTGTCCCGGTGTTCCCCAGTTCCAGTGCGGAAAGAGGTGCAACACGGGTTTGAGCGTCCAGTTGGCCTGGTAATAATAGAAATTGTCCTTCGGAAAACCGCAAGTATCCACTGTGCCAAAATGCGAGTTGATGCAGGGCCAGCCGTAGGGCGTCGGCTCGCCGCGATAATCAAAACCCGTCCACGAGAACCCGCCGGAAGCCCACGGACGGGCATCGTAATAGGACCACCACGCTTCGGCCGTCTCGCCCCAACCTACCGGGTTGAGGTCGTAACCCCAGACATAGCCATTCACCGTGTCATTCGTATATTCCCCACGATCTGTGATCTGGCTGGACGTTTCCGTGCCGATGATGGGCCAACTCGGGTAGGCAGAGTGGAACGTATCCTGGGAGCCTAGCGAATAATTGAAGCCATTGACATCCAGAACCAGGCTAAAGCCCACTTCCCAGTCATTCAGGGCGGCGGTGCATAAGCGCGTTGAATCCATTGAATGGACCAGATTCTGCATCACCTGTATGATCGAAGCGCCAGTGGAAGTGGTTTGGAGGGGTTCTTCATTGCAGAGCGACCACATGAACACCGAGGGATGATTCCGGTCGCGGCGGATTTGACGGCTCAGCTCGCCCAATGGCTCCGCATTGGTCCCAAGGCGGCGGTTTTCATCCAGCACCAACATTCCCAACTGGTCGCAGGCGTCGAGAAACTCCGCGGTTGGCTCATTATGCGAGGTCCGACAACCATTCACGCCCATCTCCTTGAGCCTTTCGATGCGGAAATACTGCAGCCGGTCGGGCAGCGCCGAACCCACGCCGGCGTGGTCCTGATGATTGCACATTCCCTGGATTTCCACATGCTGGCCATTGATGAAAACGCCGTTGGTTGAATCAATCGAAACTGTCCGCACGCCAAACGGCGTGTTGTAAATATCCGCGACCGTGTTCTGATTACTGACCGTGGTGACCAGGTTGTAAAGATAGGGCGTTTGCGGGGACCACAAGTTGGCCACCATCGTGATGGTCTGCGTCACGACTAAGTCCTGGTCGGCTGGCACACTCAATGCCGAAGTGACAGTCGCAACCGCATTGCTGTTGGCATCGAAAACCGTCGAAGTCAAACTGCCGCTGGCTGTCGCCAACCCGCTTTCGTTGGTGACGTCAGTTTGTATGGTGATGGTGGCATTGGAACCCGCCAATGAAGTTGTCGCCACAAAAGTTCCCCATTCCGCGACGTGAACGGGATTCTCCGTCGTGAGCCACACATGGCGGTAAATGCCGGCGCCTTCATAAAACCATCCCTCAAACCGGCTGGCATCCACCCGCACCACGAGCACATTGGTCCCGCCGGGATTGGCGTATTGGGTCGCATCAAAATAGAAACTTGAGTAGCCGCTTACATTCCGTCCCAGGATGTGCCCGTTCAACCACACCAGGCAATTGCGATAGACTCCGTCAAATTCCAGCCACATTGCCTGACCGGCATAATTCGCGGGCAGAGTAAATGTGTGCCGGTACCAGGCAATGGTGTTGCCACTGGTCGATCCGCTGATTCCGGATTTGAAGCCATGGCCTCCATCCGCACTGGAACTGAACGGCAAGGCCACCACCCAGTCGTGCGGCAGGTTGACTTGCTGCCAGCCGCTGTCGTTGTAATTGGTTTCCACAAAGGAGACATTCTCACCTGCATGCGTGGCAATCGGATCAATCCGGATGGTCTCCATGTAGGATTCGGAAAGGGTGTTTGTTGCGGAGCCCACTTCATTGGCATCCAGCTTGGCCAGATCGGGGATTTCGGGGTACCAGGTGACGTTGGTGGTGACATCCACCGGATCACCCAGTTGAAACTGCCAGCCGGTGTCCAGCGATAGCCGGTTGCGGAGCGAGGTGGTGAAATTGACCGGCGTGTTGGTGGCAATCGTATTGGGCGGAATGGCCTGATCGAGAATGCCATTGATGAGGAGCGTGTAGTTGCTGCCATAGACCAACGGCGCCGTGGTGAGCAGGACCGACGAGCCGTTGGGAGCCAGGGACGCGGCAGTGATGGCAAGCCCATCGCTGAAAACATAATTCGCCAGATTCGTGGCGCTGGCCGCTTGGAGCACCTTGGAAAAGTCCACTTCCACGGTCGTTGTGCCGATGTTGAATCCGCTCAAAACCACCGGTGGATTCGTGTCGAGCGTCACTGAAAGCGCGACCGGAGCGCTGGTCACCGCGCCATAACTGTTGGTCAGCACCAATTCATACGAACCGGTATTGGTGAGCGCCGCGTTGAACACCAGCGTGTTGGTGCCGGCCCCGGGGATGTTGGTGTATCCCCCGCCGTTATTGAACTGCCATTGAAAGCAAAGGGGCTGTGCGCCCGTCACACTGGCCGTGAAGGCCACCAGCGTACCGGCAAACACATTGTTCGTCGGCGACACGGTAAACTGGATTATGCCGGGCACGTTTGCGGGCGCCAATCGCAAGTCGAATACCGCGTCAAAGTCATGACTGCCGCCGAAGGTGATCGCCCCGCCGACAGGAGGAAAAAGCCCAATCTGGCCTGCGGCGTACGGATTGTTGCTGGCGACGGCGAGCGCCTCCCAGCCGCTGGTCGAACTGGCTTTGCCGAACGACCAGGCATACATTGCATTCGTGGCCAGCGCCACCGAAAGCCCGCTCCATTGCAGCCAGTCGCCGTCGTTAAAGGTCACATTGGCCGAGGTGCAGGTTTGCAGCAGTGTGGCCGTGGCGCCGGACACGGAATAAAGGTGGAGGTAATAGGGCTGGGGCGCGCCGATGCCGCTATCATCACCGAGCCCGGAAGTCCTTAAAGACACTGTTGACAGCAGGTATCCCGCTGAGTTGGTTCCTGTGGTGAAGGTCTGGCCCGGTTCGCCGGCGTCATGGCCGGTCTGGTTGTCGGTGTAGTAATTCAGGCCATCGGGGAATGTCGTGTTCCCATTGGTGCTCAGTTGAGAAATATCATTGGGACCCGGGGTCGGGCTGGCCGTGCCGATATCCGTGAGTGTTTGGGCTCGGACAAATCCACTGGCGGCGGCTGCAAACACAAGCACCGCGCCAGCCAGGGTGCGGCCTCGATTGGGCGGGCGGGCACATTTCACTTTTTTGATCACCTCCTTCATCATACAACTGTGCATCATGCCCCCCTCACTGACAACATCAAAAGGCGTCCTCGAATCTCTTATCTCCAAAATGGCCCGCGAGACCGGAGTGGAGGCTAGGTCCAGCCCGAAAAGGCGCAGGAAGAGCCAAAACCGTCTATCCGTTGATCAATTGATTCCCGAAGGGTAATTTCCCCCGTCTCAGCGGCAGAGCAGCGCCGGCAGCAGGGCGTAAAATTCCGTTGCCCGCACCAGGTCGGCCAGCGGCACCTGGTCAAGCACGCTGTGGGCGGTGGTTTCGTCGCCGGCCGCAAAGATGATGGTCGGGATGCCGGCCTTGCCCATCCAATAAATGCCGTTGGTCGAAAAGTTCAGCTTGCCGGTCTTGGGGGTTCCGCCCCACAGCAATTGCGCCGTCTTGAGGCCGGCTTGGACCAAAGGGTGGTCCTCCTCGAGCGCCCAGGCGGGGAAGTACTTTTCCACCGGATAGACGAAGCCGGTATAGCTCGGCGTGTCGTAGTGCAGCATTTCGACCCGGATGCGGCCGCGCTGGTTCTCCGGGATGAGCGCCTCCACTTGGGCAATGGCCTCCTCTTTCGTCTCGCCAAAGGTCAGCCGGCGGTCGACGTAGATGGTGCATTCGTCCGGGACGGCGTTGATTGACGGGGTCAGACACTCGATTTTGCTCACGGTGATTCGGCCCTGGCCCAGGAACGGATCAATGTGAAGGCGGTCGTTGAGTTGCTCGATGCCGGCCACAATCGGCATCATTTTGTAAACCGCATTGTCCCCGAGCTGGTTGGAAGCGGCGTGAATCGAGCGCCCCTTGGCGACCACTTTCAGTTCCACCCGCCCCTTGTGGCCGCGGTACACATTCATCCCGGTTGGCTCGCCGACGACGACGTAGTCCGGGCGGAGGCCCTCGCGCTCGACCAACGCCTGGCAGGCCAGCCCGTCGCAATCCTCCTCCATATTGCCGAAGTAATACACCGTAAAGCCGTCCAGCAGGCCGAGTTCCCCGGCCAGGGCGATGCCGTGCAGCATGCCGGGTGTTGACTGCTTCTCATCGCCGGCCCCGCGGGCATAGAGGATTCCATTCTCAACCTTGCCCTGAAACGGGTCCCAGCCCCAGGCCGACCGGTCGCCTATGTCCACTGTGTCGATGTGCGAATCGTACAGAAGAATTTTCCGGCCGCGCCCCAACCGGCCGAGGACGTTGCCCATCCGATCAAAGCGAATGTCCTCAAAACCCAGCCGGCGCATTTCCTCCATGATCCGTTTCCCAACCTGGCCAATCCGGCCCATCACACTGGGAATGGCGCAGATGTCCCGCATGAAGCGGAGAATTGAATCGCGCCGCCCAGCCACGCGAGCCTGGAGGCTTGGGATAATTTCGGTTTTGAGGTCTGTTTTCATAAATTGGCGAAATGGCAGTCTTGGCTCGCGCTTTCTAGTCGGCGCTGCAAAGCGAAGCCAGTGTGTGGGCCAGGACGGTCGCGCCCGTTTTTATCTGTTCCGGTGAAGAGTATTCATCCGGCCGATGGCTGTACCCCTTGCGGCACGGAATGAAAATCATCGCTGTCGGGCAAACCTGCGCCATAAATGAGGAGTCGTGATAGGCGCGGCTGATCATTCGCTTTGCCGGCACGCCCAGGGTCGAACAGGTCTGAGCGATCAAGCTGACCAGTTTCGGATCGCAAATCACCGGCGGGTCGGTTGCCACCCGCTCAAGGTCGCTGGTCACACCCCGGCGGCGACATATCTCCCGGACGGACCGCTCAATTTGAGCCAAGGCGGAATCCCGGGTGCGGGCTTCGGTGTCGCGCAGGTCAATCTCGAGATGGGCCTGACACGGGACGCTGTTGACCGCGCCCGGCTCAATGCGAAAGATTCCAGTGGTTGCAACCGTATCCGCGCTGCCGGAAGTCAGTGCCGCCTTTTCCACCGCCAGAGCGATCTCCGCACCGGCCAGCAGCGCATCGTGGCGCTCCGGCATTAGAACGGCGCCCGCGTGACCGCCCACGCCCGTCAGTTCGAGGCGAAGAGTGCTTGGCGCGGCGATTTTCTCCACAATGCCAATGGGGGTCTTCTCTCTATCCAGAAGCGGGCCTTGTTCGATGTGCAGCTCGACAAAAGCTGAATAGCGATGCCGAGGCAGGCGGACCGAGCCTAAATCGCCGTCCGCCCAACCCACTTGCCTGCGCCAGCTTTCGAGGGTCGTTCCATCGCGGTCCTTCAGGAGGGCGGCCTTTTCAGGTGAAAGAGTTCCCGCGAGAAGGCGGCTGCCAATACAACCGAGGCCGAAGCGCGTGGGCTCTTCCGCGGTGAAAATGATGAGTTCGATGGAGCGTTTGGGATGGAGGCCAGCGCGTTGCAGAGCGCGGATGGCTTCCATCGCCCCCAGGACTCCCACCACGCCATCAAACTTGCCCGCGTTGGGAATGGCATCCATGTGCGAGCCGGTGGCCACGGCAGGCAGATCGGGGTTTTGGCCGGCCCATCGAACAAAGATGTTGCCAACGACGTCTTGACGCAGATGGAGTCCGGCATCCGCGGCCAGCTTTTTGACGAAGGCGCGCGCGCGCAGGTCAGCCTCGGAAAACAGAATCCTGGTTACGACTGGCGGCGCGTTTTCGGAGATGAGCGCCAACTCATCGATTTGGCTTTGCAGCCGGTTTTGATTGATTGACAGCTTGGCAACTGGAGGCATTTATCAGGCCAGTTCTTTTCCCTTGGGCTGCTCAATCAGTTCGATTTCGTAGCCTTCGGGTGCGTCCACAAAGGCAAAGCCGCCGCCGCCGGGACGCATCGTCGGGCCGTCGGAGTATTTCAGGCCAAGCGCGGCGAGATGCCGGGCAAAACCGTCCAGACTTTCCACTTCGAAGGCGAGGTGTGTCAGGTCGGGTTGAACTTGCACCGGACCGCCGGCCGGAAAGGAGCACAGTTCAATCAATTCCGGGCTGTCCGCCGCCTGCATGAAAACCAACTCGGAACCGCGCGGCGATTTGTGACGGCGGAGTTCAACCAATCCGAGCACGTCCTTGTAGAATTTGACGGTCCGTTCCAAATCATTGACGCGGTAGCGCGTGTGCAGCAGTTTTCCGACTTTCATGGCGGAAGGATAATCCGGTTTGGGAAAATGTCCACAAGGTCTTGATGTTGAATGGGAGGAATGGGGAAGCGCAAGTCCGTTTTCGAAACCTTGCATCTTGTATGCAGAAGCAACTTTGCCTTTCAGTTTGAAAGGCAGCCCCGAACCCCGAAAGCTTTCGGGGTCAATTTTCCCAAGAGAAATCAGCCCCGGAAAAAACCGTGAAAATTTCGGCATTTTGAAAAGTCACAACCGGTTGTCAGACAGGCACTTGCATAATCGGCAATTATTTACAGTTGACAATGGTCAGGCTGCGGCGCTCCGACTCCTGCAAAGGCTGAAGGCTGAAGGTTAAAGGCTGAAGTTGAAGCTGCCGCAGCGGAGGCGGAAGCCCTTTCCTTTGACCCGTAACATTAGCCGTCACAAACGACCTGTCCGCAGGCAAGCGGCGTCGGATCACGCTTGAGCAAATTGTTGCGATTCGGAAATGACGCGGCTAAGCTTTTGGCATTCCGGGAATCGGAACTCGGAAGTCAAACAGCCTGTCCGTGAATTATACTGAAATCGTTGAACCGATTATGCACCTTCAACAAGCAAAAGTGGGAAAGAGCGGCGGGCCGCAATATTGGCTGCAAGACGCCCCGAAGCATATTCTTGAACACATCCAGCGGCATAAAAAATGCCAAGTGATTCTTCAAACTCCATACGGGCCGGTTGAAACAGCTTTCAATGCGGTGGATCCCGACCACAAAATTGTCGAAGGAAAAATTGTCAAGGCCAATGCTCAACATTATCGCATTCAGAAAGGAGAATCCAAAGAGTCCATTGGCGGGGCGATCCGTCGTTGGTTCGCTCTGAGCGCCCGCCGTGATTTTGAACGCATAGACATTGAAATTACATTCGACAAGAAAAGCAGGTTTATTCTTGTTCCGACTGAAGTGCATTGGCGGCAAAAAAGCTTCCGCGAAATCCTGCCTTCAACAAAGGAACCGCTTTCTTTTCATGCTCATTTCCAAAGCGAACTCTGGAAAAAACAGATTGAACGCGCACGAAAGGCAAATCCTGATGCCTTGGCTTGGACTGCATCGCAGTTCAACCGCTTTGTTCAAGACTACAGTCAGCCAAAGGTAAATCTAGTCAGTGAAGCCGATTTGTTGCGGCTCGCCGGCGCATTTGACCATTTGGGGTTGAGCCTTGGGCCTTATTTGTTGAGAGGCTATGATTGTCCCACAAGTTCGTTTCGCTCTGCCGACTATCCTGAATATCCTTGCCCGGTCGAAATAAAAAAACGAGCAAGCGGATTTGAGTATCAGAAAAAGAATTACCCAAGTCTGCCGCGTGCCGTGGTTCTTTGCCTGGACCATGACATCCGACATCCGTATGAACATGTTGACTTTGTGGAAGTGCGATCCATGGCAAGGTTTCTGTCGTCATGAGTAATCGCGCCAATATCGAACCGATTCTTGAAGCCATTCCCGCCGCCCGACAGGAGGACGCGCGACATTATGGGGTGCATCCTTACTTCACCCGCCGCCCGGCAAACGTCGTTCGGGCTTACATCGAGCGGTATTCGCAAGAAGGCGACACGGTGCTCGATCCGTTTGGCGGCACCGGTGTTACTGCAATCGAGGCGTTCCTGCTTGGACGCAGTGCGATTCAAAACGACCTGAATCCATTTGCCAATTTTATCGCCCGCAACATCGCCGACACCACCCTCTCATCCACCGCGCCGCTGCGCCAGGCTTTCGAGCGCGTGGAACAAAGGTGCTGCAAGCAGGTTCGGGAAATCGAAAGAGACGAGGCCGTGGCGAAGCGATGGCTGCAAAAATTGCCGCTGCCGGAAAACATCCGCCTCCCGCGCAGTTCGGACGCGGACTTTTTCCATGACATGTTCACGCCGCGCCAGTTGGCGGGACTGGCCTTGATTAAACAGGCAATTGAGACTGAAGACGGCATTATCCGCGACTTGCTGCTTTTGGCCTGGTCAGCATCGGTTGCGAAACTTAACAAAACTTTTCTTTCCGCCAAAGGCCGCGCGGAGAGCCGAGGCGGTTCGAGCATCTTCAGCATCTACCGCTACAAACTGGCGGCGCGCTCCGTGGAACTTCCGATTTGGGAAACATTTCATGGCCGCTTCTTGAATGTCCTTGCGGCAAAGAAGGAAGTGTTCGAACGGCGGGATTATCAGGAACGGACAGCCGGCGGATTGATTCATCTTGACAGCAAGAAAAAGTTCCGCGTGCTGGCACATGATGCCGCAACACTGGATAAAGTCCTCAAGCCGGGCAGCGTGGATTATATTTTTACCGACCCGCCTTACGGAGCGTTCATCAGTTATCTCGATCTTTCCATCTTGTGGAATCACTGGCTTGGCTTTCCGGTCACGGATGAAACCCGCGAGCAGGAAACGATCGTCGGCGGCGAGCGCGGCCACACCGAAGAGCACTACAAACAAAGCCTGGCGCGCAGCATTAAAACTTCTTTCCGCTTATTGAAACCCGACCGCTGGTTCTCGATTGTTTTTCAACACTGGGACACGAGTTACTTTGCCACAATCCTTGAAACCGCCGACCACTGTGGCGCGGAGCTTAAGGCCGCCATCACGCAGACCGGCGATGTGATCTGGTCCATGCACAAAAAGAAAAATTCCGCGAGCGTGCTGGCGGGCGAGTTGATTTTGACATTTTACAAACCAGCCAAAGTTCCCAGAAGAGCGAAGCTGACGAAAACCAGCACGGCTGAATCTTCCGCGGCGATTCTCTCGGAAGTTTTCGACGCCTGCCTGAACAACGGCGCAAGCAGCTTTACCAGCGAGGCTTTGTTCAACCGATTGGTCATTGAACTGTGGCATCGCCGGGCGTTGAGTTGTTTGAACCTGGACCGTGAAGAATTTGCCAAACAACTTGAACGGCGCGGATGGAATTATAATACGCGAAATCATTCGTGGTCGAAAACTGGCTATCCAAAAAAGGTCTTCACGGAAATGATGCTGTTCGACCGTGAGAAAGATTGAAACCCTGGCGATGTGAAGGAACGCGCCGCGCTGGAAGTCTTCATCGCCCGCGAACTTTATGGGCTGTCGCTGGACGATTGGAAGCGTCTCACCGGCACGTTCACGTTCGGCAGCGGCCTCCACTTCGCTGAAGCCGGCTGATTTGCGCTCAATCCCAATCTTAATTTTCCGGTATAAAGATTAAGATTAAGATTAGGATTAAGATTAGGATTGGGGCGGCGCCCCCCTACCGACTGCCCCTTGCGCGGGGGGAGTTTTTTTTATACAAACAGGGATGCGAAGATACAAAGTGCTGCCGCTGGTCGTGGCCGGCTTGCTCTTGAATCGCGCCGCTCACGGGCAACTGGATCCGGAGAGGCGAGAGTTGATTCAGTTGGGCGGCAATCAGGCAGTGCAGGGGGCCGCGCCGCTTGACGCTTACGGTTATTACTATTTGAACGAGCCGAATTTCTTTCACACCAACGTCACGTTGCGCCTGGCGGTGGCGCCGGTCTATCTGGATTCTGAAACGGGCTTTGTCGGGTTGCTGGGGCCGCACACCGATTTTGGCCTCGGTTTGGCCGGCGGCGGTTTTGCCGACGACTATTACGAATTCCATGACGGGAAATATCTTCCCGGGGAATCCTTCTTCGGCAACAACGTGGAAGGGTCGGCCTCGATTTATCATCTGTTCAATCCGGGAAGCCGAATCCCGCTGACCGGAGTGCTCCGGATCAAGGAGCATTATTCGATGTACGAAACCGACGATACCAGTCCGGCCTTTGCCCTGCCGCGGGATCATTCCACAGTCAGTTGGCGCGCCGGATTGCGCTGGGGCGGGCGGGAACCGCTGTTGCAACCTGATTTGGCGGTGGAACTTTCCGCCTGGTATGAAGGACAGTACCGCACTGGTGCGGGTGCTTACGGTTTTGATGGGGACCGCGTTTTGAATGAGGCCTCGCAACTTTTTTGGGGCCGGGCGCTGCTGATTTACACATTTCCCGATTCCCGGCAAAGCTTTGACGTTAATTTGACCGCCGGGGGGAGCGATCAGGCGGACCGATTCAGCGCCTACCGATTGGGCGGAAACATGCCGTTGACCTCGGAGTTCCCGCTGTTGATACCGGGTTATTTTGACGGGGAGTTGAGCGCGCGCAATTTCGCTTGTTTTAACGCGCAATATACACTTCCCTTGGACGCGGCCAAAAGGTGGAGCCTGAATCCGATCGGCTCGATTGCCACGGTGGATTACGTGCCGGGACAGGCGCAAGCGGGCCATTTTAATTCCGGCGCGGGGATCGGGCTGGGCTACCGTTCGCGTTCGGGCGCATGGGAGGCGCTGGCCAGTTATGGCTATGGTTTCGAGGCGATTCGTTCCGAGGGCCGCGGCGGGCAGAGCATCGGCATTTTGCTGCAAATTGATTTGGAAGCCCGCCACCCGAACCGTCCCAGTAAACTGGATGATTTCCGCGGCTTTTTGCGGGAACAGTTTGAGCACTGAAAATTCGCGTTAACAGAAAGGCAAACTATGCAACCAGAATCCAAAGCGACACTCGCGGATCGAATCGGAAACCCCATCAAAAATGTGAACCCCTTGCTCAAGGAGTTCCGGGACTTTGCCATGCGCGGCAACGTCATTGATCTGGCCGTGGGCGTGATCATTGGCGCCGCCTTTGGCAAGATCATTGATTCGCTGGTCACCAATGTGGTGATGCCGCCGTTGAGCTTGTTGACGGGCGGCATAGATTTGTCCAATCGGGCGTTGATTTTGTCGAGCGAATCCTATCCGAACCTGGCCGCGGCCAGGGCGGCCCATGTGCCGATGATCACCTACGGCGTTTTTTTGAATGCGGTCATTTCCTTTTTAATTGTGAGCTTCACAATTTTTATCTGCATTCGCACGATCAACAAGATTCATCACAAGCCTGAACCGCCGCCGGCGCCGCCGACAAAGGATTGCCCGTTTTGCTTTTCGAGCATTCCGCTCCAGGCCACGCGCTGTCCGCAATGCACTTCGGCGCTTGAGCCGGCGGCGCTGCCGGGGACGAAGGCTTGAGTGGGCGCGGGATGGGAGGAATGGGAGTGATGCGATGAATGCGACCGGCTGACGCTACTTGGGCGGCGCGGGCGGGGCGGGGGCGTTGGTCGCGGCCTTGGCGATCGCCTGGTTGAGATTGCGCGAGATGCGGCTTTTCAAGGTGGCGTACATCGCATTGGTCACCACGTCCAGATTCCGGCGCGCCTCATCGAAATGGCCCAGCTTGAGGTTGATTCGCGCCAGATGAATATGGACTCCCTCCCGTTCGACGTCGTCGTGGGCGATTTTTAGCGCGTCGGTCCAGGCGGCCAATCCCTCCTGCCAGCGCGGCGGGTTCGTTCCGTAAAACGACTCGGCGTAATCGCTGAAAAGCACGAAATTGTCCGGGTCCAGCGCGATGGCTTTGCGGTAGAGTTCGAGCGCCTTGTCGAAGACCTGTTGTTCGGTCAAATGATAATACTCGCGGGCATCCTTGCGGAACAAATAAACCGTCACGGCCAGGTTGTGATAGTAAACGGATTCCTTGCCGTCGAGTTCAATGGCTTTGGCGTAATACTCGAAGGCCTTTTTGACCGGCGAGCGGTGGCCGTAATAATTGGCCAGGTTATTCCAGGCCGCGGGATTGGTGGGTTCCAGTTGGCGGGCCTTGTCCCATTGGGCAACGGCCCCCTCTTCGTCGTGGGTGTCGTTCAGAAAACTGCCATAGGCCAGCCGGGCGTTGGCATGATTGGGATGCTGCAAAATAAAATCCTCGTACTCCGCCTTGATCCCCTCGAGCCGCTGCCGAATGCGGGCGTGGAGCGTGACCCCCGGGTCTCCCGCGCCCGCGCGGGAAAAAGACGCGGCGTCGTCCGACCATTTGAGGACATCCTTTTCCGCGGCGTCATCGTCCTCCAGAATTTTGCGCCAGGCGGTTTCCACGGGGTCGTTGGTATTGACAACCTGGATGGAGACGCCGGTTTTCTCCGCCACCAGATTGCTGACTGCGGCGGGCGGGTTGGTGGAAAGCGCCGCGCTTAAAAGGCCGATGAGTAGGTCGCTCACGATAGAAGGATAAAGGCAAACGGGGGGAATGTCGAATGACGAAATCCTGATGACGAATGAATGCCTAAATGACCCAATGACGAAATTTTGTCATTCGTGCTTCGACATTCGTCATTCCCCAATCATATCTGTTTGACTACGCCCCAATGGACGTCCAACCGCCGGGCCAGGTAGAGACGCACCGCCTTGACCAGCACCCTGGCCTCCAGTTTTTGGCCGGCGGCCATGATCTCGCGGAGCGTCGCGTTGGCATGGATGGACGCGGCGGCCTGGGCGATGATGGGGCCTTCATCCAGGTGCATGCTGACAAAATGGGCCGTGACACCGATGATTTTAACCCCATGCTCGTAAGCCTGGCGATAGGCTTGCGGCCCCGGGAAACTGGGCAGCAGGGAAGGGTGAATGTTGATGATTTTGTTCTTGTAACGCCAGACGAAGTTGGGCGACAGAATCTTCATAAAGCGCGCCAGCACCACAAAATCCACTTCATATTGCTCCAGCACCCGCAAGGCGCGTTTTTCGGCGGCGGCGCGGTCATGCCACGAAATGAAGACAAAAGGCAGGCGGGCTGACAGGGCCAAGGAGGCCAAATCGCGCCGGTTGGAAATCATGACCGCCGGATCGGCCTTGAGACGGCTGGATTTGAGGGAGGCCAGCAAAGCCACAGCGCAATGCGGTTCCGCGGTGACCATGATGGCCATGCGCTGCCGGCGATTCGGGTCGGTCCAGCGCAGTTTGATTTCCATGCCGAGCTGTTGGGCCAGTTTGGCCAGGCCGGCCGTGATGGCGGCCTTGGGGGCGATACGAGCGGGCCAGGAAGCCTGGAGCGTCATGCTGAACTGACCGCGGGTGACCTGTTCCTCCAGAGCCTCGATATTGGCGCCTTGCTCGAATAGAAAACTGGTGATGCGCGCCACGACACCCGACCTGTCGCGGCCAATCACGGTCAGAATTGCAAAATCTTTCGGTTGGCTTTTCAACCTTGCGGTTTTTGGGATTTGCCGCCGTCCTGGGATACCTGCTGAGGGGGCAATTTATAGACGGCTTCCCGCATCTCCTTGCCGGGCTTGAACTTCACAATGGCGCGGCGGGGAATGGGCACATCCTTTCCCGGCACATTGGGATTCCGGCCAACGCGCGCTTTGCGCACCCTGACTTCGAAGACGCCAAAATTGCGCAGTTCCACAGTGGCCCCTTTCGACAAAGCATTGGAGATGTGATCAAGAGTGCTTTGCACCACTCGCAGCACTTCTTGCTGAACGATGCCCGTTTCTTCGCTAATAATGATTACCAGATCACGTTTCGTCATAGGCTTTTACGCTTCATTTGCACCGGCCTCACGACGGCTTAAACCTTCAGGCTCAAACCTTTACGTTGAGAAGACGCATAAGGTTTATAATAACCCACCATCCGGGTCAAGCGCCATGATGAGAAAAAAGAGGGCCTTTTTTGTGGGGGAATCCCTTAAACTTTTTTAGCTTTCGATGACGCTAATTTCGACTGGCTCGACCTTGATGCCCTGTTTCTCAAGCCATTGAATGGCCGCTTTCAAGTCCGGGCCCTGGCCGCTGATTTCCAGGCAGACGATGCCGATTTCGTCCGTGACGCTGGCTTGGCGGACATTGGTGACGACGGGGTATTTGCGGCCCAGTTCCCAAATCACCGGGGTGGTGATGAGTTTCGGGGGATACATCAACCAGAGACGCAATGGGGCGGGTGGCGCGGCGCGGCCGGCTTTTGCGGTGGATTTTTTTTTCATGCGAATGACCTCCTTCAACCTCCGGCGATGGCGGGGATGATGCTGATTTCGTCGCCGTCCTTCAATGAGGTGTCCTGGTTTTGGAGGAAGCGGATGTCTTCCTCGTTGACATATACGTTGACAAAACGGCGCACGCTGCCGGCGTCGTCGGTCAAGCGTTCCTTGATGCCGGGGTAGCGGCTTTGCAACTCGGCAATGGCGGCGCCGACGGTGGCGGCGCTGACGTGAACAATTTCTTCGTCGTGCGTCAGTTTGCGCAACGGCGTTGGGATGCGAACTTTTATTGGCATATCAAATCCATTTTGGGTCAGGCATGGGCCGGGGCGCGGGTTTCAGCCTCGAGCAAGGCTTCAAAATCGCGCAGGCTCGGCTTGATCTCGCGCGCATGGCCGGAGTGGCCGGCCATTGCCTCGAGCGTCTTGAGTCCGTTGCCTGTAATACAAAGCACGGCGGAAGCATCGGCTGGAATGGCGCCGGAGGCAATCAATTTTCTGGCCACCCCCACGGTGACGCCGCCGGCGGTTTCGGCAAAGATGCCTTCGCACTCGGCCAGCAGTTTGATGCCTTCGCGAATCTGGTCGTCGGTCACATCATCGCTGGAGCCGCCGGTTTCCTTCATGACTTTCAAGGCGTAAAAGCCGTCGGCCGGGGTGCCAATGGCCAGCGATTTGGCGATGGTGTTGGGCTTGACGGGTTTGAAGAAATCCAAGCCGGCTTTTTGGGCGGTGGAAATCGGCGAGCAGCCCGTGGCTTGGGCGCCGTGAACGCGGTATTGGGTCTCCGGGGCCAGGCCGAGCTTGATGGCTTCCTGGTAGCTCTTGTGAATTTTGGTCAGCAAAGAGCCGGAAGCCATGCAAACGACGGTATGGCGCGGGACGCGCCAGCCGGATTGTTCGATGATTTCGAAGCCCATGCTTTTGGAGCCTTCGGCGTAATAGGGGCGCATGTTGACGTTGACAAAGGCCCACGGGTATTTGCCGGCAATTTCCGCGCAGAGCCGGTTGACTTCATCGTAATGGCCTTTGATGCCAATGACGTTTCCGCCGTAAATGAGGGAATTGATCACTTTGCTGTGTTCCAGATCGGACGGGATGAAGACGTAGGCTTTGAGGCCGGCGGCGGCGGCCTGGGCGGCGACGGCATTGGCCAGATTGCCGGTCGAAGCGCAGGCCACCGTGGCAAAACCCAGTTCGCGCGCCCGGCTGAGGGCGACGCTGACCACGCGGTCCTTGAAGGAAAGGGTGGGGTAATTTACGGCGTCATTCTTCACCCACAGTTCGCGAATGCCCAGGCGCCGGGCCAGACGGTCGGCCTTGAGCAAAGGCGTGCAGCCCACCTCGAAGCCAACGGTCGGCTCGCCCTCGATGGGCAGCAGTTCGCGGAAGCGCCACATGTTTTTGGGGCGGGATTGGATGGCGGCCCTGGTGAGCGTCAGCCTGATGCGCTCGTAATCGTAAACGACCTCCAAAGGGCCGAAGTCAAATTCGCAGACGTGATTGGCGGTCAGCGGGTATTCCCGTCCGCATTCGCGGCATTTGAGCGCCTTCATGAAACCGGCATGTTTATGCATAACTTTTTCAATGGCGGGGCAAAAAAAGCCCCTTCTCATGGCGAGAAGAGGTTTCAATTCAACAGACTCTTCTCATTTTTGCCCGGTGGACGGGCAAGAAACGGCTTGCCTGCATCCGGGCTGGAATTGGCACCTGGCGCGGCAGATTGCGCTGCCGCCGGTTGCCGTGGTTTCATCGGGCCAGTCCCTCCACCACTCTGAATGAGCTTCGTTATATCAACGAATACGGATAGAATGATTCAACATTCTAGAAATGTCAACCCCCAAATTTTGGTTATTGTGATGCGGGGATTTGACCAATTGGGTTGCCACCGCGCCCCCAATTACAGCATACTTGCGAATCGATATATATGTGTTTCCGTTGGCGGTGATTGGAATTTCCACCGCGCCATGACTGTTCGCTGGAAAATGTTGACGCAACAAAATATTTTGGAGGCCCTCAAACTGGTCAAATATCCCGGTTATACGCGGGATGTTGTTTCCTTCGGCCTGGTCAAAAACGTCGCGGTCAACGGCGGGGCGGTCAGCGTCTCCATGCAGTTGACAGGAGGGACGGCTGAGATCGCGGGGCAAATAAAGGCCGCGGCGGAAAAGGCCGTGCGCGCCGTGCCGGGGGTGGAGCAGGTCCGCGTTGAGGTGACGGCCGTGGCCGGAGCGCCGGCGGCGGGGTTGGCGCAAGGCCAAAACAAAATGGAGGGAGTCAAGCGGGTCATGGCGGTGGCCAGCGGCAAGGGCGGCGTGGGCAAGTCCACCGTCTCGGTCAACCTGGCTTGCGCGCTCCACAATATGGGGGCGGCAGTGGGGCTGTTGGATTGCGATATTTACGGGCCCAGCATTCCGTTGATGATGGGCATTCGCGACCGGCCCACCATCAGTGCGGCGCAAAAACTTGTCCCGCCCTCCAAGTACGGGGTCAAATTGATGAGCATGGGCTTTCTGATCGAGGGCGACGCTCCGGTGATATGGCGGGGGCCAATGATCATGAAAACCATCCAGCAATTCATTTCCGAGGTGGAATGGGGAGTGTTGGATTATTTGGTGGTGGATTTGCCGCCCGGAACCGGCGACGCGCAGCTTTCCCTCTGCCAGACGGTGCCGCTGGACGGAGGGATCATTGTGACGACGCCGCAGGAGGCTTCGCTGGGCGTGGTGCGAAAGGGGATCGCCATGTTTGAAAAAGTCAATGTGCCCATCCTGGGCATAATCGAAAACATGAGCTGGTTCATCGCCCCAAACGGCGACCGCGTCGAAATCTTCGGGCATGGCGGGGGCCGGGCCGAGGCGGAACGGAAGAAGGTTCCGTTTCTGGGGGAGATTCCGATTTACGTGAAGATTCGGGAAGGGGGAGACGCCGGCCTGCCGGTGGCGGCGGCGGACCCGCAAAGCGCTCCGGCCCAGCCCTTTTTGAGGCTGGCGGAGAGCTTGCGCAAAGCCCTGAAATAAGGTAATTTAACGCTGATTATGGACTCATTTGTGTCCGAACAGAAGAATGGCGGGGCGGCGGGCGGAGACAACCGGCGCGAAGTGGAAGAGCTGGTGTGGGGTGAATTGCGCAAGTGCTACGACCCGGAGATCCCGCTGAATATTGTTGATTTGGGCCTGGTTTACAACGTCGCCGTGCAGGGCGGGCAGGCCAACATTAAAATGACGTTGACTTCGCCGGGCTGCCATCTCGGCGGCCAAATCGCCGGGACTGTGCAGGAACGGGTGTTGTCACTGGAGGCGATTGAGGAGGCGAACGTGGAGCTGGTTTGGGACCCGCCCTGGCACCAGAGCATGATTAGCGCGGATGGCCGAAAAACCCTGGGCTTGGACGCCCTATAATTTTGATTGCACGCCGCCAGCGGCGGATATACTTTCGCCGGCGCGAGCAGAGTAAAAAAGCTGACAAGCGCTTATGTCAAATACATCAGAGACGCCGAATGGCAACGACTTGGTCAAGAAATCGTCTTTGTACCGTGAATTCCAGGCGGAGCGTGAGGAGATCATGAGGCACAAGTGGATCGAGTCGGAAAAGGCCGGCCACGACATTGGCTTTGAACGGGCGTTGACTGATTGGATCATCAAGCACCGGACCAAATGGCGCAAGAGCCGCCATGCAGCCCATTAACGGCGGGACACCGCCGTTTTTCGGCCTGTCCTTTAAAGCGGCCCCGCGAGGCCGCGAAGGCAAAATGAATTTTAAAGAATTGACTGTCGAATCGGCCCGGCCAGCGGGCTGATTCGGCTTTTTTATGCCAAAGCCCATGCTCATACTGGATGGCGCCGCGATGGGCCGCGCGCTGACGCGCATCGCCCACGAAATCGCCGAGCGCAACGAAAACAGCCGTGAAGTGGCGCTGATCGGGGTGCAACGCGGCGGAGTCTTTCTGGCCCAACGCCTGGCGGGGATTCTGCAAAGCATCTGGAGCCACCCCGTCCTGGTGGGCAGCCTGGATGTGGGCATGCATCGCGATGATCTGCAGCGCCATGCCGCTCCGCAGATGCATCCCACGGTGATCCCTTTCGATGTCGCCGGCAAAACGGTCATCCTGGTGGACGATGTGCTGTTCAGCGGGCGAACGACGCGCGCGGCCATGGATGCGCTGAATGATTTTGGGCGGCCCCGGCGGATTCAATTGGCCGTATTGATTGATCGCGGCCATCGCGAATTGCCCATCAAGGCCGATTTTGTCGGCAAGAACGTGCCGACGGCCGCCACGGAGCGCATCGAAGTGCGCTTCCGCGAAGAGGACGGCGAGGACGAAGTGAGGTTGCAAAAGACTTGAGCATGGCTTGGAACCGCAAACATCTCCTGGACATCGAATCCCTCAGCGCGGAGGAGATCGTGACCGTGCTGGACACGGCCAAAGCCTTCAAGGCCGTGGGGGAACGAGCCATCAAAAAAGTCCCGGCCTTGCGCGGCAAAACCGTGGTCAACCTCTTCGTCGAGCCGTCCACCCGCACGCGCATCAGTTTCGAGTTGGCGGCGCAGCGCCTGACGGCGGACATCATTAACTTCAGCGCCGAGGCGTCTTCGTTAAAAAAGGGCGAAACGCTCAAGGACACGGCGCGGAACTTGGAAGCCCTGAACGTTGATATTATTGTGATGCGCCACAGCGCCAGCGGCGCGCCGCATTTCTTGTCGCGTTTTCTGCGCGCCAGCGTGATCAATGCCGGGGACGGCGCCCATGAACACCCGACGCAGGCCCTGCTGGATGTGTTCACCATTCGGGAGAAGAAGGGAAAAATCGAAGGGCTGAACGTGACCATTCTGGGCGATATTCTTTACAGCCGCGTGGCGCGTTCCAATATATGGGCGCTGACCAAATTGGGCGCGCGGGTGACGTTGTGCGGCCCGCCGACGCTGGTGCCGCGGGTTTTCGAGCAGATGGGCTGCGCGGTGACCTACCATGTCGAGGAAGCGATCGCGCAGGCGGACATCATCAATCTGTTGCGGATTCAACACGAGCGCCAGCGCAAGACGATGTTTCCCAGCCTGGGGGAATATACCAGCCTGTTTGGATT
>Ga0326727_10005263_pt1 | contig 37293 bp, 30 predicted proteins | sample MB2enrmetagenome_FD_207643 | JGI IMG/M metagenome (GOLD analysis project Ga0326727, IMG submission 207643) | Lab enriched peat soil microbial communities from McLean, Ithaca, NY, United States - MB29MY | ecosystem: Environmental > Terrestrial > Soil > Wetlands > Peat | place: USA: New York... | reverse complement strand
CAACCGCTGAATGGGAACCGCTTCGGAGAGTCGTCATCCACAGACCTGGGATGGAGATGTTCCTTGGTCTACTGGATCCTTACGCGTCACTGTACGAAAGAGCGTTCAGCAGGCATGGCGCACAGATTGAACATGAAAGACTAGAGGAAGTCCTCAAGAACGAGTTCAAGATTGATGTGCTTCGGCTGAAGGATGCGATTCTGGATAATGCGGATCGAAGGCCAGAGATCAGAGAACGCCTCGTGAAAATGGCTTTGGAAGCATTCAACTTCGAAGGTCCCAAGAGTCAGACGGATTCGGCTACTAAGGAAATGGAAAGAAACACCGCAGTCCTCGACTCAGACCATTTCTTCAACATCCTCATCTCCCATCCACTCGTCGAACTTCAAGCGGAAAAAGGAACCAGGAGTATTCGCTTGCATATTGCGGAGCGGGAGCCGTTATCGAATTTGTATTTCATGCGTGACCAGCAGATGGTCACGGATAGGGGAATCTTCATGTCCCGCATGGCGAAACCGCAACGACGCCGCGAACCCGTCGTCACAAGGTTCCTCTGGGAAATACTCGGCACCAAGGTTGTACATGCAACAACGGAACCTGGAACCATTGAGGGAGGAGAATTCATACCTCTAAAACACTTCGCTCTTGTTGGCATAGGCGATAGAACCAACCGATGCGGAGTAGACCAGCTGCTTCAACACGGAGTTGGCTTCGACGAAGTTGGCGTCGTACATCAACCAAATCATCCACTCATACCAGGTAACGAGCGTGATCCAATGATTGACATGCACCTGGATACTTACTTCAACATTGCATCAAGCAAAGTCGCAGTGGGCGAGGAATTGCTTCTGAAGAACGCTAAAGTGGAGGTCCACAAACGCGAATCTGAAGGGGTTTACAAGAAGGAGAAAGAAGAACCGAACCTGCATGATTACATTAAGCGGAAAGGATTTGACATCATAAACATCACCACACTCGAACAGATGACCTACGCTTCAAACTTCCTAACCATCAAGGATGGTCAAATTCTCGCGGTTGAGACTGAACGAATAGTCAAAGACGTACTGAGCAACCTAATGGAAAAAGCACGCAACAATCCAGCCCGCTACGGGAAGCTGCTTGATCAGGCACAGAAAGATTACAACATCCTCAAGAACGAAGGAGGATTCTTCCCTCACAAGAAAGATATTTACGAACACGGCATCGACGCTTATCCGATGATCATGAAGAACCTAACGGGAGGTTACGGTGCAGCACACTGCATGACCTGCGGATTGAAAAGAGGATAACTGAACGGGATTCCGGCGGAAGAAGAGCAGCAGTAGCTTCGCTAGAACAGGCAACGCAAGCACTTGAAGGAAATGCGGGGACATCAATCTCACCCTAGCTATTCCAAATTCTGAGTGACTGAATGTGGGACGGCAGAAGAGTAAGTGGATAACGTCGATTTGAAAGGATAGTTCGCATTAGTTCGCGGCATGGTATGGAGTAGTTCGCTTTGAGTATCGAGGACATGAAAAAAGCCTCTGTGAAGGATCTATTGCAGGAGTTTACGTCAACTGAAAGTGGGCTTTCCGCTTCAGAGGCGAAAGAGCGTCTCGTAAAATATGGATATAATGACATTCCTGAAAAAAAGGTTAACCCGATTCTCAAGTTTCTGAGATATTTCTGGGGGCCAATTCCTTGGATGATCGAAGTTGCGGCCGCATTATCCGCCATAATTCAACATTGGGAGGATTTCTGGATCATCACGGCGTTGCTTCTGCTGAACGCTGTAGTAGGATCTTGGCAGGAGAAAAAAGCTGACAATGCCATCGAACTCTTGAAGCAGAAATTAGCGCTCAAGGCTAGGGCACTACGAGACCGTGCGTGGAAGGAGATATCTGCTCACGAATTAGTCCCAGGTGATGTAATCCGAATCAGACTCGGCGATATCGTCCCCGCGGACATCAAACTTCTCAAGGGCGATTACTTGCTGGTTGACGAATCAGCCCTGACTGGGGAATCTTTACCTGTAGAAAAGCACGTTTCAGATGTCGCCTACTCAGGATCCGTGATTCGACAGGGAGAGATGGACGCTCTAGTCGTAGCGACGGGCTTGAAGAGCTACTTTGGCAAGACAGCAAAGCTTGTTGAGGGAGCTGGCGCTCAAAGCCATTTCCAGAAAGCCGTAATCAAAATCGGTGACTACCTAATCGTTCTCGCTATTTCTCTTGTATCCGTCATCTTTGTAGTCGCAATGCTCCGCCATGAAAGCATCCTTGATACCCTTCAATTTGCACTCGTCCTCACAATAGCCGCGATCCCAGTCGCGTTGCCAGCTGTCCTAACGGTTACAATGGCGGTAGGAGCAACTGCCCTAGCAAAGAAGGAAGCGATTGTTAGCAAACTTGTTGCCATAGAAGAAATGGCTGGAATGGACATCCTCTGTTCGGACAAGACGGGAACTATAACCAAGAACGAGCTGACTGTAGCTCAAGTCAGTCCCTTCCAAGGCTTCAAAGAAGACGACGTGCTCCTATTCGGCACACTTGCATCAAGGAAAGAAGACCAAGATCCCATCGATAATGCGGTAGTCTCCAAAGCTGAGCAAACAAATGAAGTGGCGAAAAGCATAAGCTCCTTCAAAGTGGAATCGTTCCACCCCTTTGATCCAGTCTCTAAACGTACCGAAGCCACAGTGCAAGACGATAGCGGCACTCAGTTCAAAGTATCCAAGGGCGCTCCCCAAGTAATTCTCCAACTCGTGCAAAGCAAAGAATCGATTAAGGTTAATGTGGATCAGCAGGTTGATACGTTTGCTGCCAAAGGCTATCGTGCTCTCGGAGTCAGCAAAACCGATTCGCAAGGTAATTGGCAGTTCGTTGGACTGATCCCGCTTTACGATCCGCCTAGGGAAGATTCAGCGGAAACCATCAAGACTGCTCAGTCAATGGGTGTCGACGTCAAGATGGTTACGGGAGATCACATCGCGATCGCCAAAGAAATCAGCTCGCAAATGGGACTGGGCACAAACATTGTCCCCGCTTCTTCAATCTTAGACAAACCGGAGAAGGAAGCAGAACAAGCCGTTGAAGAGGTTGATGGCTTCGCGCAAGTCTTCCCTGAACACAAGTTCCGCATCGTAGAATTACTTCAACGAAAAGGGCACATCGTAGGTATGACGGGAGACGGAGTCAACGACGCCCCAGCCCTGAAACAGGCAGATGCAGGAATTGCCGTCGCAGGCGCCACTGACGCGGCGAAATCTGCCGCGGCCATTGTACTCACTCTACCAGGCCTCTCGGTGATCATTGACGCGATCAAAGAGAGTCGCAAGATATTCCAGCGCATGAACAATTACTCCATCTACCGAATATCCGAAACCATACGCGTGCTCTTCTTTATGACCGCTTCAATCCTAGCGTTCGGGTTCTATCCGGTCACAGCCCTCATGATCGTACTGTTGGCCTTGCTGAACGATGCACCTATAATGACAATAGCGTACGACAACGTGCGATACTCGAACTATCCTGAAAAATGGAATATGAGCACAATACTGGGCTTAGCAACTTACCTTGGACTAATCGGAGTAGTGTTCTCCTTCGGGATCTTATACATAGGACAAGTAATATTTCATCTGAACCGTGAAGTTCTTCAATCTTTCATATACCTGAAACTATCAGTAGCAGGCCAATTAACAGTATTCGTAGCACGAACGAGAGGACACTTTTGGTCTGTCAGACCTGCATGGCAGTTGCTTGCTGCCGTTATCGGATCTCAATCAGTAGCCATTATCCTCACAGTTTATGGAATACTGCTTCCCGGTATGGGCTGGGGTTACGCATTATTCGTAATAGCTTACGCGTTCACAGCTTTCGTGATCACCGACTCCCTCAAAATCCCAGTCTATAGAGCACTGGAACGAAGGAATGCGAGGTTGGCGTCAAAACCAGTCATCGAACAGAAGGCGATTCCAGTTAGCTGAATTTAGTTGTTGGGAGTTTCCAAGATCGACACCATAAAGACCATTGAAAAACTTTGAACATGAATGTTACGATCAAACAACATTTACACAGCCGGTTAAACTAAATTAGATAGAACAAGTGATCCTAACCCGCCGCCTTTCACGTACGCATTTTCGGTTACCTCACGGATCTGTTAGTTCTCTGTTTGATTCAAAATCGTTCTTGTTGTTTTATAAAATACGTGAATCTAGTTTACTTTCTTCTATCTCCGCACTATCTTCTAGACACTCACTCACCTATTTCATGAAGCGAAATCTCACTGATATGACGTAAGTTGGAATGTCCGTTCTGTTATTCGAACATGCTCTCAGACGCAGTGATTCAACAGTGGATCGGAACCCAATACGAAACCAAGATACTCTATCATTGTAAGAAATGCAATATTCCGTTCGAAAAAATCGAAGACGACCTATACGCTAAGCTGAATCCGATGCAACGAACCGATCAGGACTGATCAGATTAGAATACTATTCTTGTAGTTCCTTGATCTTGTCTTCGAGTTCTTCGAGGCGTTTCGTAAGCTGTAATACATATCAAGATGTGCTGAAGCAATCTGGCATAGCGTAAGACACATGAAGGAGATACAAAATTCAATAAAAATTCTTGGTATTGCGGGCAGCCTCAGAAGAGGATCCTACAATCGTGCCGCGTTAAGAACTGCCCTGAAACTAGTTCCGAATAATGCGGTCTTAGAAATTTTTGAATTGGACAAAATCCCACCCTTCAATCAAGATCTGGAGAAGGAACCACCGGAAGCTGTCGTAAATTTAAAGGAGAAAATACGTTCTGCTGACGCCATTCTTTTTGTAACTCCGGAGTATAATTATTCAATTCCGGGAGTTCTGAAGAACGCGATCGATTGGGCCTCAAGACCATACGGCGACAATGCTTGGGATTCAAAACCAGTAGCCGTAATGGGAGCATCTGTTGGAATGCTTGGAACTGCACGCGCTCAATATCATCTAAGACAAGTGTTTGTCACCCTGAATCTTTATCCACTCAACAGACCAGAAGTTATGATTTCAAACGCAGCTGACAAGTTCGACAAGGATGGAAACTTAACTGACCAGAAAACCAGAGACATGATCAAAGAACTATTGGACGCTCTGGTTGTCTGGACGATCAAACTTCAAAAGATAAACTAGTCGAAAAGAGCACTGATACTGAAGGAACCGCACCCATCATACTCGAGCAAATTTTAGCCAGCTTTTTGCTGAACCTCGCATATTGGGCCATATTATATTTCACTCCTTTTTCGAGCATATTTTCCTCGGTTCCAGTGATTAGCGTCATCTCATCTGACTCGCCACAGAATTTTCAGGCACTAATGCAATCCGATGTCATATTTGTGATGTTTTTTGGCGGCTCACTCGGCCCAGCTACAATGAAAATAATCCTTCTTGAAAGAAATACGAAGCGGAAAGGTGTTGATGTTGGCAATAATCATGTCGGCGCATTCCGCGGATCGTCCTTCATGTTGATGTATTCAAGACCAAGGGGTCCAATCGCTGTGACCTGCGTGATGTATTCGCCGGACTTTGCCCAGTGGAAGTGGGACGTGTTGCCGGGCAGAATGATCACGCTGCCGGGCGGATAGGCTTGCAACTTCTCGGCGTCGAACTGATCACCCAGCCCGATGTAGAAGACGCCAGAGATGACCGTGTAGATCCGGTCCTCTGGGTGCCTGTGTGGCATCAGCTTTACACCGTGAGGCACCTTGACCCTGATCGCATAAGGCCCGGCCTGAAGAGGGTCACCAACAACAACCGCAAGGCGCACCGAAGCCGGAAATGCTGCGAACGGTTTCCAGTCGATCTCTTCAGGCAGAATTGCTTTGAAAACGTCTTGGCCCGGCTGATGCGGTCGAACTGTTGTTCTCGTTGCTTCCGTTATACGCGCCATCCGCTTGGGTGACATAGAAATCTCCTTTCTACCAGTTTACCGGTGCATATAATTGAATTCATGTCTGATCGGATTCACCTAATTTTTTAAGTGAATTTCTTAGGCAAATATTCCTTCATTGCCGACCATAGCGGGAAACGAAATACGCCTTAAATCCACAATCGAAAAGATTTCTACTAGTGCGGTCTCATATGCTAAAGTCCACTTGGAATAAAGTCGTTCTATGCGTTTTAGTCTTGGCTGTTGGGGTGCTTCTAGTCTCAGTGGCTGCAACCATCCTTTCGACGTCTTCTCAACCTCAAATGGTTGAAGTTGTCGAATTGCCGCAACCTCAGAGTATGCCGCCAAATATCATGTGGGTAACCAATGGACCTGCGTCCCAAGGCATGCTCCCACACATCATCGGATTTGCTAACGTCTCCACTACGATCCAAGGCGCCCAACCAAATGTGATGTGGTTTACAGTAGCTCCTCCGCCACAGGTCATGCAAGCAAACAACATGGTGTTCACTAACGGCCCACCTCAAACTCCCGGAAGCGAATGGTTTGCAACGAGTGGTGCCGTCACGATCTCATATGCAGCTCTCATCGCAATCATCGTAGCAGTCGCGGTAATCTCGTCAACAGCAGTGTACCTCATCGGAGAAACAATAAAACGATCAACGAAAGCCGAAGACGCGGAACCATAGCCTTACTCACATTCTCGCGAACTGTTAAGCGTGAAAAATTCTCATTCCGCAAGTTGCGCGTACAGCATGGGCCTTATGGTATTCTTACCACGATTTCCTAATGAAATTGGTCGGAATCACCTAATCTTTTAAGTGAATACCTCCGGGCCCAAATCCAGTCTTGTGTAGTGGGTTTGTGATGGGGAGCGTTAGTAATCGATGACCTTGTAGAACGGCGATTAAGAATGGCTGTGGTGTTGGCTGGACCCGATAAGCATGTGTTGAGCTCAAAGAATTACGGGTAACTTTACTAGCACTAGAGGAAACAAGTAACTCTGAAGAGAAATGGTTGATGTGAATTCCGCGGCTTGGGATAAAGTAGTACTCCAATCATCCGTTCCAGTAATAGTTGACTTTTGGGCACCTTGGTGTCCTTGGTGTAAACGGCTTATGCCTGATTTTGATTCGCTGTCTAGCGAATTTGTTGGGCGACTAGCGTTCGTGAAGGTGAATGTGGAGGAATCTCCCGAAATTGCATCTCGATACGGCGTTCAGGGCTTGCCTACCCTGAAGTTCTTCTGTGGAGGCAGGCCGCTAGCGGAGATAGTAGGATATCTTCCAAGAGCTTCACTCAAAACACAATTTGAGATGATGCTTTCAAATCATAAGGACTGCCTCGCGCAGAGCAGCAAACTCAAGACCAACACCTGATTCCGAAAAGATCTGCGAGTGTTTCCTAGTGTCAATGAGACTCGATTTTGTTCACAAATTCGTTCCGGCGACAAGGTCGAACAATAACATTACCTTGCTAATGCTCCACGGAACCGGTGGCGATGAAGACGACTTGATCCCTCTTGCAAGCGAACTTTCGCCGGGTTCATCCATACTGAGCCCCAGAGGAAAAGTGCTGGAGAATGGAATGCCGCGTTTCTTCCGGAGATTTGCTGAGGGGATCTTCGACGTTGCGGATTTGAAATATCGCACTACGGAGCTTGCGGGTTTTATCAAAATGGCGTCGTCGCGTTATGGTTTTGATCCGAATTCAATTGTTGGGGTTGGGTACTCGAACGGGGCAAATATTGCAGCAAGCTTACTATTCCTTCATCCAGGAGTTCTTCGAGGGGCTGTCTTGTTTAGGCCCATGGTGCCTCTTGTGCCTGAGAAGCAACCTGATCTTGCCGGCAATCCGTTATACGTCTCAGCAGGCTTGACAGATCCGATCGTTGCTAGGAGTGAAACAGAGAGGCTAGTGAAGATGCTTCGAGAGTACAGAGCTGATGTTACTCTGAATTGGGTGAATGCCGGTCATGCTCTTGCAGCACGAGAAATACAAGATGCTAAGATCTGGTTTGACAGAACATTTGCATAACCATCGCAGCGAAGGTCAATCTATTCGTGTGGCAAAATATTAAATCCTCTCCGCCACAAAATGTAATCGCTAAAGGTTGTGTTCGAGTCGAAAACAAAGAAGCACACAAAACCTAGACGTGAGTCGAAGTCGCGAGGTATTCTGCAGGTTGGAAGGAAAGCTCCTAATTTTTCTTTGAACACGACTCCTGATCAAAAGGTTTCGTTACATGATTTCCACGGACGACCTGTTGTACTCGTATTTTATCCAGCTGACTGGAGCCCCGTCTGTACAGACCAACTCTCATTGTATAATGAGATTATGTCTGAGTTCAAGAAGTTCAATGCTGAGATTTTGGGAATATCGGTAGATGGCATATGGTCTCATCTTGCGTTTTCCAAGGATCGTAAACTAACGTTCCCGTTGCTGTCTGATTTTGAGCCTAAGGGAAGAGTATCGGAAGCATATGGTGTCTACAAGAACGGGATAGGGGAGTGTGGCCGCGCACTATTCGTGGTTGATGATCGAGGAATCATCGCTTGGAGTTATCTCTCTCCGGACGGGGTGAATCCAGGAGCCGACGGAATACTATCCGCCTTAGAAAACCTCACCAAAAACAAGGCATGAAGAAGCGATATTTTTGTCGAAGTCAAAAAAACCAAACACGGTTAAGAAAACGCGATCACCTGAAGCCACAGTTGGGGAGTATGAATCTCCGAAGCTACAAATCCCAGTAACGATTGAACGCGACCATATTGAAGGACCAGCCAATGCTCCCCTGACGTTGGTCGAATATGGTGATTATCAATGTCCGTACTGCGGAGCCGCTTATCCTGAAGTTAAAAAAGTTCAGAGGGAACTTGGCGTCAAATTGAGGTTCGTGTTTCGAAACTTCCCAATCACAAGTTCACACGAATTCGCGGAACACGCGGCGGAGATTGCTGAAGCAGCGGGTGCTCAAGGTAAGTTCTGGGAGATGCATGATTTCCTGTATGAGCATCAGGACCTTCTCGGTGACGACAACAGTATTTTTGCGTATGCGAAGAAACTTGGATTAGATGTGCAGAGGCTTTCACAGGAAGTCATTAACAGTACCTACTTGAATCGGATTAAGGAAGATTTCAATGGAGGAATTCGAAGCGGCGTAAACGGAACTCCCACCTTCTACATCAATGGAACAAGATACAACGGCCCCCCCACCGCAAAAGAACTCTCAGAAACGCTGAGATCAACAAGCGATGAATGATCAGAAGATATCAGACTCGTATCCTAGGAGAATTGGTGAAAGACATGTCACAGAATACAGCAATTGGAAAAGTAAAGAATGCTGTTTTGGTACACTGCGCTTGGAGGTTCGTTTGGCGGCGCGGTCATAACACGACTTGGCAAAGACATGCTACTGAAATTTGACTGCCCCATTGTTAAGCAGACTCCTAAGAAACTGGCTGTAGCCATTGTCATCGTTAGTGTGTGGCCGACAATGTAGAATACGATTTCGTATCGCTCCCTTCCTCCATGACTCTATGCGCGGGCTTGTCAGGAGGCCTCGGGGGCACCTATCTTTCACATGTTTTTTGCTTTGCGTCTCAGAAATAATAAATGCTGAAGTCCGCGACTAACCCAGGTGCTTGCCAGAATCGCATACCAAAGATAGAATCGCAGCGGAGTGCCTTGGATCATCCAATACCAAAACATTGGAAGAGCGGATAAAGCAAACAACCCAGCGCACACAAACTGCATATTACGGAGCCACGTATACCCACCGATTAATTCCGGCTTGATCACTTCCTCTTTATTCGTCAACACCTGTGCAAACAACCCCAAAATTCCAGTCAAGCCTGTCAAGTCGAGAGCGTAAATCTGGGATGTGAATGCAAGCATAACGTGGTTTGCGGTCGCTGGGCCGAAACTGATGAGACTGAGCAGGTAGGGCTCAATCGAAACGAAGAAGAGCAAGAGGATATTCAGCCACATCATCATCCCCGTCTCGAAGCGCTCTCGCGGCCAGACTGATACCATAGCAGTGTATCTAAGCCAAACAGAAATCAAAATGAAGAAACTAAAACCAAACCCGAAAAGGTCAGCCACAACGTCACTTGGATTGACGGCAGGTCGGCTAAGCAACGACAACGATCCAATCGAGAGTGCCAGACCGAATATCAAATCAGAGAGAGATTCGATTCTAGGTTTCGGAATTCGTACACTGAACGCCAATCACCCCGTAATAGTCCAGTAATTTTCTGCTAATAAGCTCCGTTTTTTCCCGAAGAAACAGATCGGACAATTAGTCGGGTCAACCGGCGAAAGAAGCAGAGGATGATTAGAAAGTGTGTGTGGTACTAGTGGTGCACACACAGACAAAAAAATTAACGACGACGGGGGAACGGCTGGCGACGAATTACGCAAGTTTTAGGCAGAGGCTACCTAATCCTGTAATGGCACGTAGACCCGTTCAAATTTCGTTTCAATTCATTAGTTCGGATCGGATTCTAAGAGGTGAATTTTAGAAGTCTACGGTATTGCGAAGAGATGATCAAGCTTAGACGATTGGGAATGCGTCGCAATTCCTTCAACCGCCGCTAATCTAAAGACTTCAGCAAACTTTTTGGCCGTTATTGTCCAAGAAATCCTTAGCCCATAGTTGAATGCGTTCTGCTCGAGTTGTCGTCGTAATCGAGGGTTGTCGAGTATGCGTTCTACACCCTTTGCCAGTGAACGAGTATCAGAGAACTTGCAGAATAAGCCCCTGTTATCTGCCAATATCTCTTTCGCGAATGTGGTAGGTGTCGCGATGATTGCTTTCCCGTGGGCGAGTGCCTCTGTGATCGTTCCACTAGACACCTGATCCTTTCCTGTGTACGGGGCGACGTATACGTCGACTGCTTGAAGGTAACTCGAGATTTCGTCATCGCGTAGGTACCGATCGATGAAGCGAACGTTTTGTTCTAATTTCCGTTGCTTGGTGAGTTTGATCAGGTATTCTCTGTAGGCCTCGCCTTCACGTTTCCGTACTTCAGGGTGAGTTTCACCTATGACTAGGTAGAGTAAATCGGGGCGCTTAATCACAAGAGGTGTTAGAGATTTGATGACGTACTCTATCCCTTTTGCTTGGCTGATCAAACCGAAAGTGGCCAGTACGGGTCGATGCTGAAAACCGAACTTTTTCTTCGCATGTTCCTTGGTCACGCGCCCCGACAACCTGGCGCCGTGTCCGATGATTCTGATCTTTTCGGGAGCGACTTCGTACAGGTTCTCGAGAAGCCTGGCAGCAGAATCAAGTGTCACAACAACTGTGTTGCTCAACTGAGCGATTTCGGTCAGTATTTCGCGTGCTTTCTCAGGCGGATTTCGGAGAACCGTGTGGAAAGTCGTTACCATTGGTTTTTTGAGATTTCTGCAAAGGTCGAGAATATACTCGCCATATTCTCCTCCAAATATTCCATACTCGTGTTGGAGGCATACGACATCGACATCGGCCTCGTTCAAGAACGCGGCTGCTGAGATGTAGCTCGCGCGATCGTGCTTGTCAATTGCAAACCTAATGTTCGCATCGGGAGGGTTATGCTCCTCATGTATGGCAACTATGGTTGCTTTTGTTTTGGGATCGCGGATTGAAACGGCACGAGCCAGATCTCTAGTGAATGTTGCAATTCCACATTGCTTTGGAGGATACGTGCTTACGTACGCTACTGACTGGTTCATCAGGAACGCCTGCTATTTCTAGCACGAGCAAGTGTCTCGATTAACGTGCACGTACCAGAAATGGAAGGCAAAGAATCATAAGACCTTCTAAGCACTAAGTTACCTCCCACCGCGAGTTTCAGCTTCATTTGTAATGGGAGCTGCACCTGTAATAAACCTCTGTTATGGGCTAAATATGCATCCACGTAATAATACGCGCAGGGACTTCAAAACGTAGAACAAGATACGTGCCGATGGTGGCCTGCGCAATCATTGTGGCCGCCATCGATTCGGTAATGCCAACCACTTTTGTCGACGTGGGATTGTTCGTTACGACGATTGATGTTGCGGAGTATGGTGGATGGTTACGGCATTCCAACAGGAATCGTGAAGTTCTGTGTTGCCATGCCGGTTTTTTGTCCAGTATTTTGTTGTATCTGCACTACTGCCGTCAAATTCCAGAGTTGCGGAGTAGCTGGAGTGGTGAGGAGTACGTTGGTACTGTTGGATCCGTTCTTGAAGGGTTCATTGGAGATTACTCGGTTGACTCCGGCAGGGTAAATCGTCACTATGGTCGAGAAGAGGGGTATATTCGCATATGGATAAGTGCAGGGTGCGTCGACCGTTACCGTGACTTGTGTATTGGCTGCTGGGGTTGGAGGGTTTACCGTTATAGATTGAATCGCACAAGTGTAAGCGAAAGCGTTTCCGGCGAAGCTCGGTAGGAGTACTAAGAGAACAAAACCAAAAGCAATGGATTGGCATAGATATTTTTTACAAGTAATATTTAGACTCATACACGTTCACATTAGAGTAATGTTGTTGCAAATTAATCAAATCATGGCGAAAATTACCACATATAGATAATAGTCTGATAAGTGCAAGCATTTCTGTCTCAGTGAATTGACCGGCATGTCCTTACTGAGAACGCATTCGTAGAAATCGATCCAAGCTAGGGTTTTGAATACGGGCTTACAATTTTTCTAGGGGTTTTTTGAGTAGTCCCAGCTGGTTTTGGTGGTTGGGGTTATTTCGATGACTACGTGTTCTAGGCTAGCGAGTTGTTCGGCTGCTGGGTTGTTCAGGTCGCCTAGATATTTCAGCAGGATCTTCTTGCCCATCTCATCGTTGAACTTTTTGTCAGTTAGGATTCGTGCTGTTCCTTTTCCTGTAACTGCCTTCAGATCGTAGAAAGCTTCTCCGACATCTACGGAGAAGGCGACCTTACTGTTTGCTCTAATGTTCTGAGTCTTACGGCTTCGAGGTCCAGTCTGAACATAGAACTTCCCATTCTCGTAAACATACCAGATAGGCGCTATGTGCGGCGTCCCGTCGGATCCAATTGATGCTACTCTCAATATCCTGCCGTTGCTCAGGAAATTATTCGACTCCTGTTCAGTCATAGCCATAAATTATTCGCCAGAAATTCTTCAGAAGGGACTATGATTTGACGTGATATGAAGCTTGTTTTGATCATAGTCGCTAAATCCGACGCAAGACCTCGATGTAAATCCTGAGAATACCGATAGTGGCAAGGATTGATCAGCACGCACGATTTTTTGAGTCCGGCAACTGAAGCCACATTCCGCATGATTTCGCGTTTTCTTTCATAAGCCACTTTATACCCGGAAAACAACATAATCGCCGCTTTCCAGATGCAAGCATAGAGCAAGCTTTCTCGATCCGGCGCCTGCGCGTTTCCGGCTGCTTAGCTGAGCTTATCGAGAAAATCCAGTCCCGGCGCGCCATTGGTGTGATATCCGTCCACGACGCCTGCGCCGACGGTGCAGCTCTAAGGGCTTTGCGTAGATCCATTGGCACCCTGATCTCCGGTTCTTCTCCGACCCGCGTAATCTCCACCGTTACCGTGTCTCCAGCGTCTGCGCCTGCAGCATCGCGCATGGCTTTGTTAACCCTGAGCCAGTGGCTCCCTTTGCCGTTTGGTTCGAGAGCGGCTCGAAAAGGGACACTATTGAAAGTTCCCTCAACCATCGTCATACCTCGTGATGGAAGCTTCGCGCTTGCTCTCTTGGGCAACGTGAGAAGAATCCACGACCCGATCTTCGCGGTCGCGTTAGGCCGATACAATTTAGCGTTGAAACGGATTGTAGACTTGTTTCCTTGCTTCGCGGCTTTTTTCATAATAAAAATTTTACAAATCTTCTATTTATGCCCACCAGTTTATCGAAAATAGTTATGCTCCCAACGTGAATAGACGAAAAGCCGTTTGAAGCACACCCATACGATATCGTTGTCGAACCCATGCAATAACCCGTAGCAGCATCCCCGCTCGGGTGCGTGCGCAGACACTGTCAAGAAAATACTTACCCATCCTAAGGTAGCAGATTCGTCTACTGACAGATTTTCACGATTTCGCGTTAAACGTGGTCGAAGATGTCTAGCCGAAGGTTACGACTTAGCGCCTGGATCCTAACTTCGGGATGAATCGTGGGGTTCGTTTCATGTATTCACGGTATTCATCGCCGAATCTGTCAATCAGCATCTTCTCCTCCTTACCTATCTGCATGTAAATTATTGTGACCAGAGCAAGCGCAGGCAGCACGAGAAGCCAATTAGCTGCCACTAGAGTAACAGCTAATATGAATGTGAAGGCTCCCAAGTAAATCGGATTTCTAACATAGTGGTATGGCCCGTTCGTGACCAGGACATTATCTTTCCTTCGTACGAATTGAGGCGCCTCCAAGGCATGAACCCAATTCCTACCAAGCGTCCGAAAAGCCCAAAGCGCGAATGACATGCCCAGAGCCGCTACGCAAACCATGATTAGCCGGAACCAATTCGGCAACGGAATTGAGAGAAAACCAATCCGGCTTGGAAGTACGACGTATAGTATTATGCCTCCCCACCAGAGCGGGGCAAACAAGGCAACGGCCACGATACGCATTCGACTATGTTGACCCTTACGGTCACTCGATGATTGTTCAGCAGATCTTCTCGTCAAGTATCTCATGCATGCTACGCTGATAAGGAAGACAAGCAACAGAATAGCGAATGCGGCCCGAAAAAACAGTTCACTGCTCATCCTTGATTGCCTCCAATCATTGCTTCGATGCCCCTGAGTCTTCAATGTATACTCGGGCAACCGTTTCTGGCAACGACGGTGCCGAGTAACGGCTGTGGTATGGACGATACTATCTTTCTGGGTCTCGTGGTGCGCGCAAGCAAAATTGAATCGTTAACCCATATGAGTACGTTCCGGTTCATTTTCCGGTCCAATTGTTCACGTGATTACTGTAACCTCACCGGAAGACGTGTGTGAGCAATGAGATTTGCCTAAGAACTTCCTCAGTGAGGTCCGCATGATAAGCCTTGTATCAGCAAGAAGTAGAATGCGAGAGATCATCTGGATTTGATTATGATTGCGCGTGTGAATGTGGTCAATGCGTTAGAGGAAACCACAGGTTCTGCGAATTAGGCGTCCACTCCAAGGGGTTCAATGAACTATTTTGTCAAGCGATTGACGATTCCCTTTCTGAATTGTTCGGGGCAAGCGTACTCTCGTCTCTCCATGCTGCCATAGAGAAACTTGGTCCCGTAAACAGAGGCGAACCACTCTATCGACCCGAAACAATCCATTCGGTTCTGGAATTTGTTTTCGGAGTTAAAGGCGCACATACAATCGAGAAACGAATCATCCGTCGATTCTACAATACGTTAGATCTCCCCTTTACCGATGTTATTGGATTCACTCTGGTGGATTATGTTGAAGCCGCAAGAAAGAGAATTAGGTTGAATTCACTTAGTTCTTTACGCGAATCCGTCCGGCTGTTATAACCGTACGAGTATCGGAGGTGAAACGAAATGCGGCATACAGACTTCAAAACTGAAATTGAAGCATATGAGAAACTGATGCGATGGCAGAAGAAACATAAATGAAAAACGTTGGATGCCCCAGCTAACCTACACAATCTAAAATCTACCCGTAAGCATATCCGACGAGCGAGAAGTTCTGACTTATTCTTCTTAGAAAAACAATGTCATGAAAAGAAGGGCTCCCATCGACACATAGAACAACCCGAACCTGAATATCCATGCCGCAACCATTCGGGTCTGACTTTCCGTAACTTTGCGTGCGTACAACCGAACTCCAAGTGACAAAAATGACCCTCCCGCAACCAATGCGATCACGCTGCTGATCGTGTGGGTGACGTCCTTGCTGTCCCACATCGCCACCAGAGTGTTGGGGTCGTTCATTGGGATCGAGCCGGGATTCGAAGTTAGGAGCATGGCGCCCCAGGTGTTCGTCCACCCTATGAATTTCCATCGTATTATTCCGAACTGACCGATCCTCAACTGCGGAGACCAAACCGTAGAAAAATTCGCAATCGAACCACGCGTGTACCAGCCAGCACCTGAAGTTGGGAAGTAGGATAGAATAGTCAACTTGAATTGTGTGAGGTAAAATGCCTCGAGTGACATGCTCGAATTCAGATCGATTGTTCGATTGGCATCAATTGAGTTGTCACTCCAGTGGTCAAACACGAACCGTGTGCCGTTCGGGAAAGGCGGTAACGTGATCAATGTCAACGTATGTTGACCAGCAGGTAACGGTAACGGTACGGTTCCACGGATGGCATAATCGTCGTCAACGATCACGCTTTGTGTGCCATCTTCCAAGGTCAGCGTCGGATCGATCGGTTTCTGGAGTGAGCCTGCTATATAATTCCCTGAAACGTTTGTTACCCAGTAGGGATTGACGAAGTTGCAATTCGTATTCGCAGCGCAGCCAACATAATTTAGCACGCCAGATGCCGGATGCCAACCATCACCATCAAAACCAAGATACTTCAAGTCGCGAAACTCTACTGGACCTAGGTTTGTGAAAGGATTAGAGCCAGTTACCTTCTCGGCGATGAAATATGCTGGTGTCGATGAAGGAATCGCGTAGTCTGGAATGCTTGCAACTTCCTTACCGTCGATAAGAAAGCTCCAGTAACCCGTCGAGTTTGGTTCGATCGTATACGTATGCCAAGTGCCATTCACACCCGCGGAGCCCGCCTCGCCGAATCCCCGAGTGATGTTGGAAAGGAATCCATCTGGCCAATACTGCCATTGCCAACGCGCATCGTTACTCCCGAATTCGCTTACACAAGTTTTCGTATTGTTAACGAACGCACTCTCGGCACAAAGACCCGGTTCGAAGCCGTAGCCGAATTGAATGAATGCTCCGTTGAGTAGTCCGTCCCCAACCCAGAAATAGTCAAAGTCGCCTGGGGTGGCGTTGTATAGGTGAGTCCGAATATCTACTTGAACGCCAATATTTTCTGTGGACGAAGAATCTCCGTACGCCCCGACCTGCGGTGAATAATAGTTCTGAGCTGCAGCCGCCGGTTTCATAATGGGCGCAGTCAGTAGGACTACAGTCAGTAGACCTAGCAGCGCCAATAGCGCTCTTCGAATATGTTACACATCCTCAATCTTTTGCGAACTGGAAATACTTTCTCCACTGCAATTTGTAGATTAGGCATTTACCCATGCGAGCCCACGTTTCGAGGGACCGCGGATGTTATTTCAAACCAATCTTCATAGATCATTTAGATCTAAACGAAATTCCCATAAACTCACGAAAATCACACGAATCTTCCGTGGTAGTGCAAACCGAATTGTGAATAGTTCACTTAAATCAGGTTCGGCGCTTTACTGAAGTGCTTTCCACAACGATGAGTCTTCCATCTCCTATGTGACCGTGGCGCTTAAGCAGCTCAAAATCTTTCTCTGACACCTCACCTTTCCTGTTCGACGGAAAATACAGAGTTCTGCATCAGTTCCCTAAAGAGCGTACTCATGAGAGTAAGAACGCTCCCTTCCTTTCTTTTACTTTTGCAGAGTCCATAATCCTATAAGTCGTCAGCGTGTTGGTCTCCAACTAGACAGAGGTTTTCATTATTGGAGATTGAGGATATCATGGTTCCAAGAGGAATGGCAATTGGTTCAAAGTTTACCGGAAATGAAAAGAAAGATCTAGCTATGCTTCAGCGAGCATGTAAAAAGGAGTGTGATGAACGAATCGCAGAACTCGATAAGATAATGAAAAGTTCCCAAACAGGTATGATTTCAAAAAAATGTAGAGATGCCATTAAGGAACTGCAGACACTAAAACGGCATATACCAGGTTATTTCACGAAGTATCATGATACGATCTTAGATTGGATCATACTCTTCCGACTTAGGAAGTCTGTCGAATAGTGTTAGTTACAGACGGCTAGATCGTTAATGTTTCATGTGGAATTCAGCGAATCATACTTCTGGACATTGTTCTTCGGTCCGAAAATCAGCAGTGACACTCTGCGGAATGAGTATTACATTTAAGATCTACACCTTAGTTTTCACGCTCTGAATGTTGTTGTTAACGGAACGAGCGAAAAATTTCGCTGAAATTTCGATTACTCCCAAACGCATACTAGTGCCCGTAGACGGCTCAGAAAACTCAGCTCGCGCCGCTAATGTCGCCATAGAATATGCTCGGAAGTTTGAGGCCGAACTATTCGTGTTGCATGCCATCGCTATTCCTGCGCATACATTGGCACTAGTCGAAGGCAATATGGAGGGTCTGGAAAGTTCTGAAATGCGAGAATACTTTGCGTTAGCCCGACGGAAGGCGAAAACAATTGTGGATGAAGTTGTGAAATCTGCTGAAGCGAAGAACGTCAAAGCCACCGGGATAATTCACGAGTACTCGTTTTCGGTTGTAGAGACCATCGTGGATCAGGCGGCCAAATATAACGTTGATCTCATCGTGATCGGCACTAGGGGATTAACTGGATTCAAAAAATTACTCGTCGGAAGTGTCTCCTCAGGAGTAGTCAACCATGCACACTGCTCCGTTCTAATCGTAAGATAATAGTATCGTGGTCTGCTCCGGAAGGTTTTCTCCTCACAACTGATTGTACCTGCACCCGAAAATCACTACTACAACAATGCGGCGAATCATACTTCTGGACATTCTCGTAATCTCTCTGAGACCCTAAGAACTATCTTTCCCCTTCCGTGTCCAGAATCTAAACGTTCGTGAGCCTTCCGAACCTGTTCGAGGGGCAGTACCTGATCAATGAGAGGCTTAAGTTTCCCTTGCTCAATGAGGTTTGTGAGCTCCTTTAGCCTTCCTCGTTCACGGGTTAAGAAAATCGAGTAAATCGCCAGGTTCTTTCTGTAGGCGTCTCCCAAATCTACTTTCACTCCGAGAGTCGTTGCGGCGCGGCCGAAAGGTCGAAGCGCAGTTAGGCTCTTGTTCAGATTCTCTCCACCAACTGCGTCGAAGACCGCATCAACTCCTTTTCCACTGGATTCTCGAAGAGCAACCTCAGCCGGATCTTCCCTGTGGTAATCAATAGCCACGTCTGCGCCGAGCTCGCGTAATGTGGCTTGATTTGACGGCCCTGCAGTTGCGAGCACCCTAACTCCAAGGGACTTGGCGATTTGAATAGCGAATGACCCCACTCCCCCCGCCCCTCCATGAATCAGTATCATTTCACCAGATTGCACATTCAATCTTCGAACCACTGCTTCCCATGCCGTACCTCCCGCCAGCGGAACCGCAGCTGCTTCCAAATGTGGCAAAGATTGAGGCTTCTTGGCAACGATGGATGCGGCAACCACGTTGTACTCCGCATAGCTTCCTGATTGATTGCCGAAGATCTCCGGCGTGTAGAAAACCTCGTCGCCAAGACTGAACTCTGTGACACCGGACCCTACTTTCTCTACGATCCCTGACACATCATATCCAAGAATAGCAGGGGGAACTATTCCTGCCCAAGCCCCGTTCGCTCTGATCTTCGCATCGACGGGATTGGTGCCTGACGCAACGACCCGAACCAATAACTCTCCATACTTAGGTTCTGGGCGTGGGATTTCCCATAACGCGAATACGTCTGGCCCGCCGAACTTCGTGATAACCATGGCGCGCATTCACTAACACCCCTTACACCACATATAACCTGTGAACAGTCTTATTAGCCGTAAACCACTCCTAAATCCAGATAAAAATTGGATACTGGAAAGATCCGTACGGAACTCACAGGACTTCTGCAAGACATGGACAAGCTCTTCGACATTGTTGAACGAAACCTTGGAGAATTCAGTAAAAACCAGGAACTCCAGCAAATCAAGGACAGCGCGAAACAACACATCAAAGAAATCATGAAAGCGATCTGATCACACTCCTCGCTAACACTTTGTGACGTGACTGTCGTGTGTGATACTGATCGTCACGAGCTAATTGAAGCCTATTGCAAGTCTTAGAGGAGACGTTTGATTACCAAGAACTTTGAAGCCATAATGATACGCAGCTATACCCGTGAGCGGTAATTCTAGTAATGATATGACAACTCTGGAGAGCAAAGCAGCTGAAGCAGCGATTGCTATGGGAATCGAGAAGATGGATAGCGAAGCAGTAATGGCCGCTTCGTAGATTCCTAACATTCCTGGAACGCCAATTGGAATCGTTTGCGCCATCTCACCAATCGCCATCGTTACGACTACCATCGAAAAGGGGACGTGAACGTTTAATCCCAACAAAGCTACCCATAGCATCGCAACTCCGCAACTCCAATCACCCAAACTAACAAAGAAGGATAGTGCAACACGCGATTTGGACGCCAGTATCCTGCTGAAGCCTGCACGGTATTCGTCAAGAAATTCATCCGCCTTCCCTTCAAAATTCGCTTCCCTCTTCACAACCTTGATCAGAGGTTCAATCAATCTTAGGAGCTTGTCAAGAAAGGGCTCCAAGCGATGTGGAGAAAAAGAAAAGTATAGAAGGAGTACGAGCCCCGCTACTGCAATCGCAGGTACGATCGCCAATTCCATAATTGCGGAGCCGGTGACGAATCCCTCGACAAAAAGCATCAGAATAGCGATTGCAGTGCTCTCTAGAACTGCTACGACATACATTATACGATGAAGAATGACGGTAGCCGTGGACTCACCAAGTTTCATCCCGCTTTCCTTCGCGCCAAGGATACACCGTACTGCCTCCAGAAAGAACCCGCTAGGCGTTATGTAGTTGATGAATATACTTGCAAAAGTAATGCCTTGACAAGTCAAGAATCGAAGTTTGTATCCTAGCGTTCGAATTAGAACGTACCATGCTCCTGCGTAGAAGACCCAGCCTAAAATCTGCAACCCCACCATTACAATGATAACCGCAGGGTTGATTTGCACTATAATCCGTTCAACTGCGTCAATTCTAACGTAACATATCAGGGCCAAAAGAACCAGAACACCGAACAACAAGCTCCCGATCCGAGTCAGAGTCGTTTTCTTGATTTTGCTAACCTCCTCGATAGGCGCTGATATGTACCGGACTTTCACTTCTAAATTGCGTAAAGAAAAGTTGTTCCCAGGAAAGTCATTTTCCTGGGGCTTCTGATTTTCCTAGATTACTGCGAAAAAACGGGTAAACATCCAACGGCCTAATTTGGGAGTTAAACATGATTTTCGCATTCCGTCTCCGGCTCTAGCGCGATCCGCGTGAAGATTTTCTTATTCGTAGTTCGTACGCGCTGAGCGCTAACGCGGCGAGTAAGAGGATGGAACTTTCTATTGGAAACTCCGACACGGGTACCGTGGGACCGACATTATTTGTTGATGCATCGATGATGGTGACGATTTGAGATCCAGCGTTAGTTACGTAAATTTGGTTCGTTGCAGGGTTGACGGCGACGGCGTACGGGGTGTAGCTGAGTGGTATAGTCGTTAGGAGGGTGTCGTTGTCGGCATCGATTACATCAACTGTATTCGAGTCGCCGTTAGCAGCATAGATTCTGTGGGTTGTCGGGTTTACAGCGAGACCGTAAATAAGGTAGCCAACTCCTGCATTCAACGTAACTTTATTCGTGGAACCGTTAATGACGCTGATTGAACGATTTCCCAGCAGCGTTACGTAGATTTGGTTGATCTCGGGGTTGACTGCTAGAGCGAAGGGTATTTCGCCGACAGGAATATTGCCCGTGACATTATTCGTTGAGCCATCGATTACGTAAATTGAACCTGATTCAATATCCGTCACGTAGATCGTGTTTGTGTTCGGGTTAACCGCTACAGCAAACGGCGCGGGCAGAGAGATGTTAGCGATCAGGTGGCTTGAGGTTGCATCGAATATGAATAATGAATTGGAAGAAAGATCGGTCACGTAAATTCTATTGGTGACGTTGTCCACTGCCACTCCGAACGATGTTAGTCCGACCGGTATTGTGGCGATTGTAGTATTCGTGGCGGTGTCTAATTCTATGAGTGAATGGGTTGATGGGTGTGTGGCGTATATTATGTTTTGGCTGTAAACAGCTACGCTTCCTGGGTAGGTGCCAACTGGCACGTTGCCGGTCACTGTGTTAGTGGAGCCGTCGATGACAAAGAGTGAATAGCTCGGTGGGTCGGATACGTAAATCTTGTTAGTGTTGGGGTTTACGTCAATTGAGTACGGCGCGTAGCCTACGGGTATACCGGTTAGTCTGGTATTTGTCGAGCCGTCAATAACCGATACTGAACGTGAGAAACGGTTCACCACGTAGACCCGGTTGGTTGCCGTGTCAACAGCAACACCCACCGGATAATTATCCCCGGTTATGTTTGTGACCTGAAGATCGGTGGCGCCGTCGATAACCATGGTGGAATTTGAGCCGACACTGTTAACGTAGATTCTGCTGGTGTTCGCGTTCACCGCGATACCCCACGGAAATGCCACTGATAGTGTACCGTTAACGGTGTTCGTACTTCCATCTATAACGGATACTGAGTTGGATACTTGATTCGTAACATAGATTCTGTTCATGTTTGGGTTTACTGCAATGCTGAAGGGAGATTGACCGACGGGGATTGTTGTTATCACATTGTTTGTTGATCCGTCGATCACCGTCACGGAGTCGCTTCCAAGGTTGACAACGTAGATCCGATTCGTGTTCGGGTTGACTGCGACTCTTCTAGGTGAGTTGCCTACGGTAATGTCGGTTACGTGGCTGTCGGTGGTGCCGTCGATAACCGACACCGAGTCTGATCCAATATTTGTAACGTAAACCATATGCGTAACCGGATTAACCGCCGCCGAGTACGGGACATCCCCAACTGGTATGCTTGTGATCAGACTGTTCGTGGAGCCATCGATAACATACAGCGCGTGCGCAAAACCATTAGCAACATAAACCCTGTTCATGCCCGGATCAACAGCCACGCCGTAGGTTGACGGATCCACTCCGACGGCAGTTTGGTCGGTCGTAGGTTGAGCCTGCACTATTGAAGACTGGAGGCTAATGAAAAGAGTGAGCAACAGAATGGTCGCCAGAAATAGTGTGCCGATGTTTCTGCGTGTGTCAATCATTTTCCGAGTCACCCGTAAGGTGATGGTCGCAGTGAAGTATTAAGTTCGTTCGTTTGTTGTGTCATTATTTTGAGTCGATTCTCGATCTTCTCTACGTCCTGGTAGAGCGGTGTTAGATTGAGGTGGATTCGTGGTATAAGTTTCGCCACAGTTTCCACAATTGCTACAACTGCTTTAGCGTCAGGTATCTCTGGGCGTAATTCGAATAGGAGGGCCAAGACGTTGCTATTGCTTAGCTTACCTTCGTTTAGGAGCGCTCCAGTAATGCCGGGAACTAGGCCGGAATTCATTAGGCTGATTCCAGAGCTTTTCAATTTTCGTCGCATGACTTCATTTGATCCTACTCCGCGTATGACTGGATCTTCACTTTTGTGATCGTCGTTTTTTGCCATACGCAAACCGCATGAACTGATCACGAAAGAACATTCCTCGTTCCGAGACCATGAGAGAATTGCTTTAGCGACGGATGCGTCTAAATCAGCGGGCATCGTGAATTCCGAAAGGCAAACAGCTATCTTGTGTTCTTCGCTTGCGTAGATTCTTGCTGGGAATTCGGGCTTTTCTGCTGAAATTATTGAAACAGAGGGAAACCGCTTCGAATCAATAGCAGCAATTTGAGTAAGCTTCAAGCTTCCAACAATATAGGTACCAGCTATTGCTGACGCGAGGCCTACGCTAGGAAAACCCTCAACCACAACTCCTCCAGACAGATCCACTCTTTTGTAGGGTCGAATCTCGATGCTTTCGTGCAGCGCGCTACTGGGTCCGCCATTTCGCGGATGCAAAGTGGCTTCTTCACCGCCTACATGGTAGAAATAATAAACTGAGCACATAACTGCGGCGTGCACAATGTGTCTCAAAGTGAACTACATAGTTAATACGAATGCTTAGCTCCATGTCGAATCTGTTGCTTGTTACCTGAACAAACCTCGTATTGCATGTCGCATCCATGCGGAAAATAGGGAAGGGCCAGAAGGGCTGACGAACCTGTCTTCTATTACTGGACGCCATGAGTTATTCGAGGAATAGCGGTTCTCTTAGTGCTGGTGCTCATCGGAATTGTCCTTGCAGTTTAGAGTGCAGCTAAGATTTTGCGATTCCCCAGGCTAGTAATGCGCCATGGATCATGCTGGCTGCGATTGCTGCTAAAATTATGGCCATAAGTCTGCTTACCGCCTGAACTCCGTTATCCCCAATCAAGTTCGCGATTTTATTCGAATAATTAAGAATCATGAAGACGCCGAAAGCAGCGATCATCCCAGCGACTAAGACGTTGATGAGATTGTCAGTGTTGGCGAGGACGATAAGCGTAGCCATAGTTCCCGGTCCCACGATCAGCGGGGTTGCGATTGGAACTAAGGCTGCCTGCTCAGCATCTAACCGCTTGCCTTGAAATCCCTGCAACATGCTGACCGCTATTACCATTACTAGAATTCCTCCGCCCAGCATGAAACTTTGAACTGTAATCTGAAGAGCATTGATGATTAACTGGCCAATCAATGCGAATGTAAGTACGAGAGCGATGACGAACAGGCTCGTAATGTGAACCATTCTACTTCGCTCAACACTCGATAATCCTTGAGTGCATAACAAGAAAGTAGGCAACACGCTCAACGGGTTGATTATCGCAAACAGCTGAATTGACATAGTGATAATTTGAGGTATGCTCACACCTCGAAAGCCGATTGATCTAGTTTGTATAAAAACAACAAGTCCGATAAGGATGAGAACTATGACAAAGGCGAAGCGCCTGATAACTATGTGACGTCTTGCTAGAGAAGATCGATTCGTCAAGGTTCTCACTAGAATCGTTGGTTCTTTGCTGTCAGTCCGGGAATCGCGGTTTTGAATTCGATCAGATGTGATGTTCTGACTATTGCTAGGGTTGTTGCGAGGTATATTATGGCGATTATAATGTATGTCGAGACGTATTCGTAGGTCTGGGTGCCGATTATTGTGCCCATGCCGGTCAGTTCTATGACCGTGATTAGGTAGACGATTGATGAGTATTGGATAAGGTATACGGCTTCATTTGTCCATGCCGGGATTACGAGTCTCAGCGCCTGTGCCAGTATCACGTGTAGGATCGCTTGAGTTTTGCTGAGGCCGATGGATACCGCGGCTTCCATTTGTCCTGATTGAACTGAATTTATTGCTCCCCTGAAATATTCGGCCTGGTATGCCCCGCTGTTCATTCCTAATCCGATTATGGCGGCAGTCATGGCGTCGAAAGTAATTCCAAGTTGGGGTAACGCGTAGTATATTAGGAATAACTGCACGAGCATTGGAGTTCCACGTATGAGTTCAACGTAGCTGGTTACAAGCCATCTTAATCCTCTTGGAGCATAAATCTCTACGAGTGAAAGGGGCAGGCCTGTCGCAGCTCCTAGTATGAAGCCTGTCGCCGCCAAAAGCAACGTTGTTTCGAAACCTTGAAGCAATAGTGGCCAATACTGTGTGAGAATTTGTAAGATCGTCAACTATTCTTCCCCACTCCGGCCCAATTGAGAGTTCAATTCGTTTAAGCTTGCGAGGAATTTTCTTGTTCGTTCTTGTTTTGGATTGAAAAGGAGTTCTTGTGGAGGACCCTTTTCCGTAACGATTCCGTTTGCTAGGAAGATGATCTCGTCAGCAGCCTTTTGAGCGAAACCCATTTCATGTGTCACAGCCAGCATTGTAGCGCCTGATTCCGCTAGGTCCTCCATAACTTTCAGTACTTCGCCTATGAGTTCGGGATCGAGTGCTGATGTGGGTTCATCTAAAAGTATAATTTTTGGTTCCATTGCTATTGCTCTGGCGATTCCCACTCTTTGTTGCTGGCCGCCGCTGAGTTGAGCTGGGTAATGTTTGACAATGTCGTCGGTTATTCCTACGTCTTTGAGTGCTTTGAGCGCTCGGATCTCCGCTTCTTTCTCGTTTATTTTCTGTACCTTCACGATGCCGAGCTTCACGTTATCAAGTGCAGTTAGATGCATGAATAGATTGTAGTGTTGGAATACGAAGCCTATTTCACTTCTAATGTGGCTTATGTTCACGTGTCTCCCTGTTACTTCTTCATTATCCAGGAATATGTGGCCAGAGTCGGGTACGATAAGCAGGTTGATGCAACGTAGGAGCGTGCTTTTTCCTCCGCCGCTCGGTCCGATGATTACTTTTGTCTCACCTTTATTGATGTCTAGAGATACTCCTTTGAGCACTTGCTGCTTTCCGAAGTTTTTGTGCACATCTTCAACGCGCAGTAGTGGCATTACGTCCCTCCTCCTAGGCCGGGGATTTTCCATCGGACGTAGAGCACGTTCATTACCCTGTTTATTCCCATGCTGGCGACGAAATAGATGGCTGCAACAATTAAGTAAACGCCAAGCGGTTGCAAGGTCAGAGCGACGATGTTTGCAGCTTCCTTTAGCAGTTCCGTTACGCCGAGAGCGTATGCCAGGCTTGTGTCTTTGAGAACGATGGTGAATTCATTGCTCCACGCAGGGATGGATAATCGGAGTGCCTGCGGCAGAAGTACATATCTATATGCGGCGAACTTGTTCATGCCTATACTTAGTGCGGCTTCCGTCTGTCCCGTTCCAATGCTTTCTAGTGTGCTTCGAAAAATCTGGGACTGATAACCTCCACTCCGCAGTCCAAGACCTAACGCTGCTGCAAATGCTGGACCTAGCGTGATCCCTACTTGTGGCAACGAGAAATATAGTAGAAAGAACATAACGAGCAGAGGTATGCCTCGCAGCACTTGGTCGACTGCAGCAGCAAGTTCGCTTATCCTTTTCGGTAGGTACGTTTCCGCAAAGGCCAGAATAATTCCGATACCAGAGCCTAGTGCCAAACCTCCTGCCGTGAGCAGAGCAGTGTAATAGAATCCAGTTAGCAGATACGGCACATACTGGAGTGGGTTAACCGACTGCTGGTTTTCGTTCATTAATTGCTGATTAGTGCTGAAGTATTTCGCTACGAGGACGTTCCATTCGGGTGAGCCTTTGAATTCCTGTAAGGCAGCGTTCAACGCGTTGAGAAGTTGGGTATTTCCTTTCCTCACGGCGAATCCATATTGTTCCCCTGTTTTAATTATCGCCGATTCTACTACTGGGTACTGGCTTGTGAATGCGGCAGCAACAGGGCTGTCAACTAGCACCGCGTCAACTCTTCCGTTGACAAGATCCAGCACCGCGTATAGGAAGGTGTCGTGCTCTTTGATCGGTCCGAGAGAGGCATTATACTGCTGAGCCAGGTAATCTCCGGTCGTTCCGGTTTGCACACCAATCGTCTTACCTGCAAGATCTGACATGTTTTCCGGGTTGAATCCACTCCCCTTTCGTACTAGTATCGCCTGATCTGCCTCCCAGTATGGGAGCGTGAAGTCGACCTGCTGTTGTCGGTCAGGCGTAATGGTCATGGCTGCTGCGATTACATCGATCTGTCCTTCTTGTAGAGCAAGTATCAGACTGTCAAATGGCATATCATTAACTGCGATGCCGCTATATCCAGCCCTGATTGCAACCGCATTGATCGCGTCAATGTCGAAGCCAGTAACAGTGTTGTTTGCAACATACTCGAAAGGTGGAAATGGAGTATTGGTGCCAACTTCGAGCATTTTCCCAGGTGGCTGAGTTGACTGTGCAAAGTGATAATATCCTGTCGCAACCACCAGTATCAAAATCGCGACGGCGCCGAGGAGGTGACGCGTTTTCAAACCTCAGGGCATCTCACGGATGGTCCTACAAACGTCAAAACCGACTTGTGGCTTACTTTGCTTTTCGCAGTCGACGTTCTAAATCGGCAACACGTTTCTCCAGCTTGACGATTCTCTGCGCGGTTTTCTTAGATTCCCGATCAATGTCAGTACTCACTTTTCCAGCGTGTTGATCTATCTTCGTCGTAAATGCTTTGGCAGCCTGCTCTTGTCTCCGTTCGATTTGGTCGAACCGGTCACGCAGTTCCTTCAGTTTACCCATGGTTGATCACATTCTTATTATGAAATGCAAGCGCGGGCAGATCAGTCAAACTATGATCCTCGAATAGAATCGTATGCGCTGAGGCGCATATTATCAGTTCCGTTCGCAATGTATCACAAAGGATCACAAAGCAGACTCAAGTCTTAATGTGCACAACGTATACGTGAGAACCAGTGACGGGTTTGAATGAGAAGCTTATCGTGATTGCGCTCGGAGGAAACGCGCTCCTACAACGAGGCCAGAAAGGCACGTTTGAGGAACAATATGCTAACGTAAAGAAAGCTGTCGGCGAAATTGCTGACTTAATTCAGCGGGATTACAAGGTTGTGATGACTCATGGTAACGGACCCCAGGTTGGTGACACATTACTCAGACATGAAGCGGCGAAGGGCATCGTTCCGCCTCTTCCACTAGACGCTTGCGGCGCCGAGACACAGGGATTTATCGGCTATATGATTCAGCAAGCACTCAGAAACGAGTTGAAGTCGCGTGGAGTCGACAAATATGTAGTCACGGTCATCTCACGAACAGTCGTTGACAAGCACGATAAGGCGTTTGAAAGACCAACCAAACCGATCGGTCCATTCTACTCAAAAGAAGAGGCTGACAAACTTAAACAGCAGCACCCAGACATGACCATTAAGGAAGATGCGGGAAGAGGTTACCGTCGAATTGTCCCATCACCAGATCCTAAAATAATCGCTGAGCGAAACGCGATCCGAGCTCTCGTAGATGCAGGATTCATCGTCGTAGCTTGCGGTGGAGGCGGGATACCAATAATCGAAGAAGAGTCTCTAGCCGTAGGTGTTGAGGCGGTCATCGACAAAGACCTAGGGGGCCAGAAACTAGCCACGCTGATAGGCGCACACGTATACATTATCCTAACCGATGTCGAGAACGCATATCTCAACTACGGAACACCCGACCAAGAAAAAATTGGTGAAATAACTTCAGGAAAATTAAGGAATCACTTGGATGAAGGGCACTTCAAAGAAGGAAGCATGGCACCAAAAGTTGAAGCAGCCATCAGATTCGTTGAGAGCGGCGGCGAACGAACAATCATCTCGAAACTTGGAAAACTCGTAGAAGCCCTCGATGGCAAAACTGGCACTCAGGTCGTAGCACCGAAAGCTTGATTCGATTTTGAATGACCGTGCAGATGTTGGGTTCACGCTTCGACGACTGTTTTTGTCGTGCTCACGTGAACTTCTTCACGCTCGGATTGAATTAGTAGAATGCAGCGATAGTTGGACAGCAGCTGATGCGCGTCGTTGGCTGTCAAATACGTAGTACTGTTTACGCTAACTCCATTCGTACCGCGCAGAATTTTTCAGAAGCTGGTTGAGAATCCGTTGTGAGTTTGAGTTCGGGTCCAAGTTCTTAACAGAAGTCGTCAGGGTGCTGGAAATTTGATCGGTTAGGCCAGGTTGAGGTGGTACATTTATTGGGATTCCGCTTTCGATTAGGATTACTGTTGTTGATGTGCTGACTTCTCCTGGGCTGACGGATACTGATAGTTGTTGGGAGAAGTGGCCTTCGTTATGAATCCATTCTGTAACGGTCATCTGGTACAGGCCAGGATCAAGGTATCCATCAAAAAACCCGTCCCAAGTATACCAATAATACTGGTACGAGGATGAGTTTTGAGTGAACTCAAGCGTTATCCAGCTGGCTTCACGATCTTGATTGACCCAGTTCATAGCCAACACCGTTCCCTCCACTAAGCCTCTCTGGTCTAATTCAAAGATCGCAGACGCCTCACCGCCCTGCCACACATTCGAAACAATCTCCCACCCATTCTGCGCGAACGGGCCAAGATGATTATACGGGAAGAAATATGGTGATTCACCTTGAAGCAGGCCCGGTACAGGTGGACTGAAGGCGGTTGGGAGATACCAATTCACCACATCAACCATGACCGACCAATCCCCAGCGTACGCTCCTGAATGCATCGAGTTCCCCCAAACCCCACGATCAAACGAGAACAACGTGTTAATCCCAATGTTCGAATCTCCTGGATCCGTATACCTAAACATGCCAGCAAGATCAGTATATGTAAGATCCTTAGTGCCGCTCGGCACCCCGGATGGGATCACCTGTTTAGTTGCCCGATCAATCAATGACCTTCCGTCGGCAAAGAATCCGACACGGAACGGCCCTGGAGGATTAGGAGGCACGATAATTGGCCCACCCAGATTTCCGTCAGAGAACAGTGTCGTAGCAGCGATCAAAGTATCTTGCGCATCATAAATTCGAATTCTAACGGAAGAATTGTACGGAAGTCCAGTAATTATTTTCTCATCCTTGAATATCATGCTCAGTGTAAAGTTGACACCGACAATCGATTGAACTCTTATGTCTGCGATCGAGCCAAGCCAAGATACTGCAAGCAAATCATTCCCTATGTCACCAGGAGCTGCGACATTGTCCTGAACATAACCATACGTCCAGCCTACTACTGAGTAGGTTCCCGGGTAGATCGCTATGTTCGACCTAAACGGTGTCGCAGAATTCACAGGAAACCTGTAGAGAGATGAATTCCACAAGAAACCTACCTGGAATATTTGCTGTGTAAAAATCTGCGTGAACTGAAAACACACTCCTTGTGCGGGATTCCCGAAACTTATACTTGGAAGAGCGTCCGGACCATATCTGTCGATTGATGCCGAACCGTTCGTCATAATGTAACTAGCTCCGGGTCCAAAATTTGTCTGCCATTGAGAATAGGGTAGAGTGTTGAAGTTGGAGTTCTGTAGTGGCTGTACCCAATTTCCTCCCATGATGTTCAGATTTGGTTGCGTGTTATCCCAGAAATATATCACGTCTTGGTATCGTTGCGATGGGAAATCGTAGACTAAAACAGTCACTGGAGCGCCATTCCATATCCAATTTGAATCGATCGGAGGTTCTTCCCAATCAATAGAATCCAACGTAACATTGACTCCTCCGCCTCGATACATATGCGTACTAACCTGCACAATTCCCCCACTCCCTATTGAGACGGTTATTGTGACGGGTTGGTCTAACATATCAAAAGTTGTGGCGGGAGGAAGAGCCTGTATATAGCCACGCATGTAAACGTGGATCGTGTAACTGTCGGTAGGCAAGCCGTAATCACAAAATTGAAGCCCGCGGTATCTACATAACGAATACTTGATGAATTCACGGGGATCCGAAATGCTCGGAATCGAAGACGGCAAGATCGGCCCAGCCATACCGAAACCGTTCAATGAGATTGTAGCTTCCGTATTGTTCGCGTAGACCTGCGTGAAATTGAACGCGGCAAAAGTGCTGTCTGCTTGACTGTATGCTTCGGCAATCAAGAACCGAGCCGGATCGGGACCTCTAACCGCTCCATCAACGAGCGTACCTGGAAAATCATGAAAGTGTACAGTGACATTTATGCTACCTGACTCAAATAGATCAATGGGCACTGTGATATCTTGTGGTCCCGCGTCAGAAACGACGAACGGATAATCAATGAACTGCCCACCCGTAACATCCGTCTGCACGTAGCCATTCACAAAGACGCGAATGTAATACTGCCCAGGGCTAAGACCGTTCGTCCAAGTGGCAAATACCTGCGGCACCATTCCCGATAACTTCGTTGGAACACCATACACACTTTCGGATCCGAATTGGAAGAAAAATTCTGAATTAGATGATCCTAGTCCGTCCGCTGAGTTAGGTGATCCATTCGGGTCGACCCACCAACTCTCAGCAGGTCCAACGCCATTGAAGAGTCCAAAAGGATCTTTCGGATTGCTAGGAGGAGGTGGAGTAAGCGTGTAATACCCAACCGGTCCTTCCCATGGGAAGGCTACTTGCTTAGGTGAATTTCCGGGAAGTAACCCATTACCATTGTCCGAACATCCTGGATAGGATCCCGGGGGAGAGAATTCGATACCTGCACAGAAGACTGTGTTACCGTTTACGTAAGATGTAAAGGGGGCGTTTGTTAGATTAGCGGGCGAAAATGACTGCACGTTCTGTGGATCATTGTAACCAGGACCATAACTATCGAAAATTACTACTTGTATTGGACGTTGTCCGGCCCAAGGATCTTCTCCAAAATTTTCTTTAGAATAAACTGTACCGCGAAGCTCCGGTCCTACCTTGAGGTAAAGATCTGTACGGAGCGACTGACCGCGTAGGATGTGCACGTTCCCCGCTACCTTCTGCTCAGGATAACCAGCTGCTGAAGCGTAGATGTCGTATATTCCCGGGGCGATTCCTTCCACTTCATAATGGCCTTGGTTGGTAGCATTGAAGTATCCTCGAGCTTCCACAGCACGACCTGTCAATTCGCCTGTTATCGGATCGATCGCAACCCCAACCGCTCTAACCTTTCCCGGTAGCTGTATTGGCTTGCCGAATAGCGTAGCGTTCAGATCACCATACCTAATGGTTCCCCACATAATTGCTGGATCCACCTCCCCCTTAACCAGTAGCACAGGCCAATTCTCCATCGGCATCGCACAGGCAGTTACACATGACGGAGGATGGGGATATGGGGGCGTGCTAGGCGTAAAACTATTCAAAGGATATGAATCGTTGAGAAACATTTTGAAGAAATAGCGCCCCGCCGTTTCCGGAGCTTTCATCTGATTTATGCGGACATAATACACTTCAGACCAATGGTGTGCGGCAGTGAAACTAATTCCGGATATGGGCGTTCTGATTTGAATAATCCACCAGCCCGGTCCGAATGGATCGCTCGGACCTGCTTTGCCTACAGAAATGCTCCCATAATCATCAGTGATCGTTGTGACGATGTTAGCGTTGTTGCCTTCCACAACATTTCCATTATTGTATGTATACTGGGCGGGTATGCCTACGTCTCCCCAGTTTATGCCAAGAGTGGGCTCGAACCCATCTTGAACAAGATTGCCCGTTCGATCGAAGATCGGAGCGGGAATGTAAATCACGAGGCTGGAGTAATTGAAAACTGACTGATGGAATAGCTGGGGTTGAGAGAAGTTTATCGCGAATATCAAATCTCCAACATTATCATGGTCGGGCATTGAGGTGAGGATTGCTCCTTCGGGAGAGTAAGAGTGGGTTGCTAGCTGAAGCGGGTTCTCGTATGTTGTGAACGGGTTTTGGTATCCGGGCGGATTCAATGATAGTCCAGTATAGCTGTCCAGTCCGCTGCCAGGCCACACAAAGCCAAGTGGCCCGGGCACATGCGCGGTGCCGAAGGTGTTTGAAGGATTCAATTCATTATCGTTGGATCTAAAGAATTGTGGAGAGCCGTTAAGGTCTCCGAGAGTCGTGTGAGCGCTTGCTGGGGACGCGATGCTCCCGAACAAGAAAAGTACTATGATTATCAGGACCCATCGGTGACCCATGCCTGCTTCTGCTCCAGACACAATGCGTTACATAGCTTACTTAGGAGGAGTTGGCTTAGCAGCAGGAGTCGACTTGGCTGCCGCTTTTTTCTCTAATATCTTCTTTCTTCCGAAGTACCCAGCAGCAATGATGACGATGGCTACCGCAACGATAGGCGCGTATGTAGAGACTCCACCTGGTTCTATAGATAACGTAACGAGGTATGTGTGATCGAGTGCGTATTGATTATCATCCTGAGTCCAGTCGAAACGCAAACCCACCGGATACGATCCGACTGGCATACTGTTATCAATGGTCAATGTGAAGATCGCCGTCTTGTTCTGCCCGGGAGGGATGTCGCTGAGGAAATCTGACAACGTTCCGGTAATGTCGTTACCGACCTGCAATTCCACTCTTACGGATTCGGCGAGCACCGACGCTGTGTTCTGTACCTGAACGGTTACCACGACTCCTGAATCACCAGGATGGAGGGTATCAGGGTTGATGCTGAGAATTGCGAACGTAGCTTTTTCAGCCACGTATAGAGGAACCTGTCCGATCGGTAGAAGTCGATTATCGATAACTTGAGCTAACGTAATTTCGTATTGGCCGAACGTAGCATTCGGCATCACGTCGACATGGAAGTTCGCGGGTGTAGTTTGGCCTGCGGGTAGGTTGCCGAGGAAAATTTGGTTGGAGCCACTGGAAGACACTAAGAACGGCGGCGTTAATTCCAGATACACTTGTACATCTTTCGCCAAACCGTTTCCTGAATTTGCAATCGTGACTGTTACAGTGTTGTCGTAGCTGTCCGGGAAGATTTTGAATGGATCTGTTACAGTGGATTGGATGTGAAGTTCACCTTGAGTTATCGGAACGTCAATTAACATAGTTTTCGTGATCTGCTGTAACTCACGAGCCGATTTGAAAGCTATCTGTAGATTATAATGATAGACCGCAGGAACGGCAGAAGGTTCAACAGAGACCGTGTAAGTGAGTGTAAACGTGCTACCGGCATCCATATCTCCGGCTAGCTTCGTCCAGGAGGTTGCGTTCGTTGCAACCCCGTTACTCACATATGTATAATCAACGGGTGGATAGAAGTATAGAGTGGCTGTTACGTTACGTGCAATGTCGTCACCGATGTTCGCTAATACTATCGATAGCACGATGTTAGTGTCGCCGGGATGGGCTGTTTGGGGGTTCGATATGTCAGTTCCCCAATATACTGTTTGTTCGATGACATCCGCTACGCCGATTCCTTGTGCGGTCGGTAATTCCGTTTTGGGTAGACTAAGTGCGATCAAGAATGCTAGGAAAATTATTACGAATGTTCTGGCTTTCATACACATCAACTAGCCTTACTTTCTTCTACAATTTCGACGTGATTATATAGATAAAATCGGTGTGCACATTGTGTCTCAAAGTGGACATCACCATTAACCGTTACAATGCTTCGTAAGAATTTCCTGTGGCTTAATATTGCAAGCGATGTCACATAAGTCATTTCTGTCGGTAGCTGACTTAAACAAACGTGAGTTCACAGATCTTCTTGAAAGAACGAGGGTTCTGAAGGAAAGCATCGTCAGAAGGTCGTCAGGAAGCATTCTTGAGAAGAAGGTGATTGGGTTATTGTTCGAGAAGCCTTCTACTCGTACTCGAACGAGTTTTGAGGTAGCGGCATTTCGGCTCGGGGGCGAACCGATTTACATGCAATCAAGCGAACTACAGGGCACTCGTGGTGAGCCGATACAGGATACTGCTAGGATTCTGGGTAGTTATCTGGATTGCATTGTAGCAAGAGTCTTCGCACACGATACTGTAGTGCAGCTTGCTAAGTATAGTCACGTTTCCGTTATTAACGCCCTGAGTGATCTTGAACATCCAACACAGATTGTAAGTGACTTTCTAACGATTATCGAGTCAAAAGGAAAACTCCAGGGGTTAACTCTGGCGTATATTGGTGATGGGGATAATGTGTGTAATTCACTACTCCTAGGATCCGCGTTGGTTGGTATGAACATGAACGTAGCCTGCCCTGAGGGGTACGATCCGGACGCAGCAATTCTCGCGAAGGCACAGAGCCTAGCAAAGGATACGGGTGCGATATTAACCATAACGAGAAAACCAACAGAAGCTGCCAAGCGTGCTGACGTGCTCTATACCGATGTATGGGTGAGCATGGGGGAAGACGCGGAACGGGAGAAAAGAATGAAAGCGTTCCAGGGTTACCAGATCAACTCCACTCTCCTCAAAGGTGCGAATCCTGGTGCGGTCGTTATGCATTGTCTCCCAGCACATAGAGGATTGGAGATCACAGATGATGTAATTGAGGGAGCGCAGTCGATCGTTTGGCAGCAGGGCGCAAACAAACTCTACAGTGCCGCAAGCGTACTGGAGTACTGTTTGAAATAACGAGGAGTCTGATGATCAATGCAAGAAAAGAAAATGGTTGAAGAAACTGGAAAAACTTCTGAGCATGCGAAACTAAAGAAGGAGATGGGATTGCTTGCCCTCACCGGGGTAGCCGTAGGCGGCATGATTGGTTCAGGCATCTTCTCTCTCCCTGCCGTAATGGCTTCAGTTACCGGCCCATCATTCCTGTATGCTTTGCTTCTCACCGGTATCCTCGTAGTCTTTCTCGCTCTACCATACACTGAACTTGGAGCCGCCTTCCCGATTACGGGAGGCCCGTACGCGCTGCCAAGGCTTGCGCTTGGTGACTTCGGTGGATTCATAATGGGTTGGGCATACTTCTTGTACGCGTTCATTGGAACGGCAGCCATAATCGACATATTCGTCACGTACCTCAACTACTACATCCCGGGCCTAGCGGTGGGACTGACGCTGACGCCTGTTGGAATTGCTGTCGCAGTTGTTTTCCTTTGGATATGGACTGCGATGAACATTCTCGGGGTGAAGTGGGGTGCCTTGTACGGTGTCATAACTACATTCGGTAAGATTATTCCGCTATTACTCTTCGCAGGAATTGGGTTAATGTATCTGAACTTCGGAAACTTCTCCAACCAGTTTCCGTTCGGATCTACAGGTATAGGGTTAGCGATGTCGCTTGGATTCTTTTCTTTCACAGGTTTTGAAGCAGTGGTCATTCCCTCAGCAGAAGTGAAGAACCCTGGACGCGATATCCCTCTGGCGATGCTTCTAACGATCGGAATTGTCACAGCGGTGTACATGTTTGTATCCATTGCTTTCACTGGAATGATTAACTGGGCCGGGTTAGGATTGAAGGTTGGCGATTGGGTTTCGATAGGTAATCTCTCTTCGCCTTTCGCTAATGTCGGCGCTGCGTTGGGATTGCCTATCCTTGCTGCGGTTGCTATTGTTGGCGCTGTCATTTCCACTGCTGGGGCTGGCGGTGACTGGGTGCTATTTCAGGGGCGTATTCCTTTCGCCATGGCTGGAGATAATTTGTTCTTCAAATCCATGGGTACGGTAAATGAGAAATATGGAACACCAGTTAAGGCGTTGATATTTGCGTCAGCTTTAACCATGATAATCCAAATCCTAATTCCAAACTTTCCGTCAGCTGCTCTAGTGGCATCAATCACGACCTTAGTGCCTTATGCGGCTGCTGCGCTAGCGTTACCGGTACTGAGGAAGAATAGGCCTGAGGTTAATCGGCCCGTAAAGATACCGTTCGCATTAGCAATTGCAGTGATAGGGTTTGTTGGGGCGTCAATATTCGTTTACTGGGCCGCATGGCCTTGGACCATCGTAGGAGCTGTCTTAATGATTCTTGCAGCACCACTATTCTATTTATTCAAACGACCAATTGCCGGCGAACTAAAACGTACGGCTTGGATCTGGGTCTACTTGGGCGGCCTAGCGGTCATATCGTACATAGGTGATCCGTTTTTCACCTTCGACAATTTCCTGCCCATAGGGCCAATAGGGCTCGTCCACTACCCATACGATACAATCGTAATTGTTGTATTCAGTCTCTTAATTTTCGCTTGGGCTTACAAGTCGTCGGTTAGGACGGTGGCTTAGTTGAGTTTCGAAGCGAAAGCAACCGCTGAATGGGAACCGCTTCGGAGAGTCGTCA
>Ga0326727_10005261_pt1 | contig 37306 bp, 43 predicted proteins | sample MB2enrmetagenome_FD_207643 | JGI IMG/M metagenome (GOLD analysis project Ga0326727, IMG submission 207643) | Lab enriched peat soil microbial communities from McLean, Ithaca, NY, United States - MB29MY | ecosystem: Environmental > Terrestrial > Soil > Wetlands > Peat | place: USA: New York... | reverse complement strand
CAAGCCGCACTGCAACATCGGCACGATCGGCCACGTCGACCACGGCAAGACGACGCTGACGGCGGCGATCACCAAGGTTCTCGCCGAGACCGGCGGCGCGGTTTTCACGGCTTACGACCAGATCGACAAGGCGCCGGAAGAGAAGGCGCGCGGCATCACGATTTCGACGGCGCACGTCGAATACACGACCAAGAAGCGCCATTACGCGCACGTCGACTGCCCCGGCCACGCCGACTACATCAAGAACATGATCACCGGCGCCGCGCAGATGGACGGCGCGATCCTGGTCGTCTCGGCGGCCGATGGTCCGATGCCGCAGACCCGCGAGCACATCCTGCTGGCGCGCCAGGTCGGCGTCCCCGCGTTGGTGGTGTACATGAACAAGGTCGACATGGTCGACGATCCCGAACTGCTCGAACTCGTCGAGCTGGAAGTTCGCGAACTGCTGTCGAAGTACGAATTTCCCGGCGACGAAATTCCGGTCATCAAGGGCTCGGCGCTGTTCGCGCTCGAAGGCACGCACCCCGAAATGGGCCATGATTCGATCCTCAAGCTGATGGACGCGGTCGACGACTACATTCCGCAGCCCGAGCGCCCGAAGGATCAGCCGTTCCTGATGCCGGTCGAAGACGTGTTCTCGATCTCCGGCCGCGGCACGGTGGCGACCGGCCGCATCGAGCGCGGGATCATCAAGGTCGGCGAGGAAGTCGAGATCGTCGGCCTCAGGGAGACGGTCAAGACCACCGTCACCGGCGTCGAGATGTTCCGCAAATTGCTCGATCAGGGCGAGGCGGGCGACAACGTCGGCTGCCTGCTGCGCGGCACCAAGCGCGAGGACGTCGAGCGCGGCCAGGTGCTGTGCAAGCCCGGCTCGGTCAAGCCGCACACCAAGTTCAAGGCCGAGGCCTACGTCCTCACCAAGGAGGAAGGCGGCCGTCACACCCCGTTCTTCACCAATTACCGCCCGCAGTTCTACTTCCGCACCACCGACGTGACCGGCATCGTTCAGTTGCCCGAGGGCACGGAAATGGTGATGCCGGGCGACAACGTGACGATCGAGGTCACCCTGATCGTGCCGATCGCGATGGAGGAGAAGCTGCGCTTCGCCATTCGCGAGGGCGGACGCACGGTCGGGTCCGGCGTCGTCGTCTCCATCACGGAGTGACGAAAGCGCCGTGAAAGACGGACGGGGCGTTCCGCCCCGCCCGCGCCGGGCAGGGATCTTAAAGAAATGAATACGCAAAACATCCGCATCCGCCTCAAAGCGTTCGATCACCGCGTGCTCGACGCTTCGACCAAGGAGATCGTGTCCACCGCCAAGCGCACCGGCGCTCGGGTCCGCGGGCCGATTCCGCTGCCGACGCGGATCGAGAAATTCACCGTCAACCGTTCGCCGCACGTCGACAAGAAGTCGCGCGAGCAGTTCGAAATTCGCACCCACAAGCGGGTTCTCGACATCGTCGACCCGACGCCGCAGACGGTCGACGCTCTGATGAAGCTCGACTTGGCCGCCGGCGTCGACGTCGAGATCAAGCTCTGAGGGATTGGACGGGCGCCGGTTCGATTTTTTAAGCGAATGCGCTCTGAAGGATTAACGCCATGCGTTCAGGCATCATCGCACAGAAGCTGGGGATGACCCGCATCTTCACCGACGCGGGCGATCACGTTCCGGTCACGGTCCTCAAGGTCGAGGGCTGCCAGGTCGTCGCGCATCGCACGCAGGAGAAGAACGGCTACACCGCGCTTCAGCTCGGCGTCGGCCGCGCCAAGGTCAAGAACGTCAGCAAGGCCGAGCGCGGCCGCTTCGCTGTCGCTCGCGTCGAGCCGAAGATGAAGCTCGCCGAATTTCGCGTCGCCGAGGATAAATTGATCCCGGTCGGGGCCGAGATCACCGCCGACCACTTCCTGGTCGGCCAGTTCGTCGACGTCACCGGCGTGACCATCGGCAAGGGCTTCGCCGGCCCGATGAAGCGCTGGAACTTCCATGGCTTGCGCGCGAGCCACGGCGTTTCGATCTCGCATCGCTCGCACGGTTCGACCGGCGGCCGTCAGGACCCCGGCAAGACCTGGAAGAACAAGAAGATGGCGGGCCACATGGGCGTCGATCGAGTGACGACCCAGAATTTGCGCGTGGTGCGGACCGACGCCGAGCGCGGGCTGATCCTGGTCGAGGGTTCGGTGCCCGGCTGCGCCGGCGGCTGGATCGCGGTGCGCGACGCGGTCAAGAAGCCGTTGCCGAAGGAGGCGCCCTCGCCCGGCAAGTTCCGCGTTCACAACGAGGCGTCGGCCGCAGCGCCCGCCGTCGAGCCGAAGGGAGAATGACGCCATGAAATTCGCCATGACGTCGATTGAGGGCGCCGACGCCGGCTCGCTCGAACTCGACGACGCGATCTTCGGCCTGGAGCCGCGCGAGGATCTGATCGCGCGCATGGTTCGCTGGCAATTGGCCAAGCGTCGCGCCGGCGACCACAAGACGCTGGGGCGCGGGGAGATCAGCCGCACCGGCAAGAAGATGTACAAGCAGAAGGGCACCGGCGGCGCCCGTCACGGCTCGGCGCGCGTGCCGCAATTCCGCGGCGGCGGGCGCGCCATGGGGCCGGTGACGCGCAGCCACGCGCACGATCTGCCCAAGAAGGTGCGCGCGCTGGCGCTGCGCCATGCCCTGTCGGCCAAGCGCCGCGCCGGCGGGCTGATCGTCTGGGAGCGCGCGCGCCTCGACGAAGCCAAGACCAAGGCTCTGCGCGACAGCTTCGCCAAGGCTTCGCTCAGCGACGTTCTGATCATCGACGGCGCCGAAGTCGACGCCAATTTCGCCGCCGCCGCGCGCAACCTGCCGCGGGTCGACGTGCTGCCCGCGCAGGGCGTCAACGTCTACGACATCATGCGCCGCGATAAGCTGGTGCTGACCCGAGCGGCGATCGAAGCGCTGGAGGCGCGGTTCAAATGAGCAAAGACGCCCGCCATTACGACACGATCGTCGCGCCGGTGATCACCGAAAAGGCGACCATCGCGTCCGAGAGCAATCAGTTCGTGTTCAAGGTGCGCCGCGAGGCGACCAAGCCGCAGATCAAGGCGGCGATCGAGAAGCTGTTCGACGTCAAGGTGACGGCGGTCAACACGCTTCTGCGCAAAGGCAAGAGCAAGGTGTTTCGCGGCGTCCGCGGCAAGCAGCAGGATGTCAAGAAAGCCGTCGTGACGCTCGCCGACGGTCACCGCATCGATGTGACCAGCGGTCTCTAGGGGTTTAAGGACAATGGCTCTCAAGACATACAATCCGTCGACGCCGGGCCTACGCCAATTGGCCATTGTCGACCGCAGCGAGCTCCACAAGGGCAAGCCGGTGAAGGCTCTGACCGTCGGCAAGTCGGAGAAGGGCGGGCGCAACAACGCCGGTCGCATCTCCGTGCGCTTTCGCGGCGGCGGGCACAAGAAGTCCTATCGCCTCATCGACTTCAAGCGCCGCAAGCTCGACGCGGTCGGCAAGGTCGAGCGGCTGGAATACGACCCCAACCGGACGAGCTTCATCGCGCTCGTCGGCTACGAGGACGGCGAGCAGGCCTATATCATCGCGCCGCAGCGCCTCGGCGTCGGCGACACGGTCGTCGCGGGCGTGCAGGTCGACGTGAAGCCGGGCAATGCGATGCCGCTCGCCAACATTCCGGTCGGCACGATCGTCCACAACGTCGAAATGAAGATCGGCAGGGGCGGCGCGATCGCGCGGTCGGCGGGCGCCTATGCGCAGATCGTGGCCCGCGATCAGGGCTATGTCTCCTTGCGCCTCAGCTCCGGCGAGCAGCGCCTGATTCACGGTCAGTGTTTCGCCACCGTCGGCGCGGTCTCCAACCCGGACCACATGAACATTTCGCTCGGCAAGGCGGGGCGCAATCGCTGGCTCGGCCAACGTCCGCACAACCGCGGCGTATCGATGAACCCGGTCGACCATCCGCATGGCGGCGGCGAAGGGCGCACCTCGGGCGGGCGCCATCCGGTCTCGCCGTGGGGCAAGCCGACCAAGGGCAAGAAGACCCGCTCGAACAAATCCACCGACAAGTACGTCGTCGCGTCGCGTCACGTGCGCAAGAAGAAGGGCTGAGCCATGGCGCGCTCGATTTGGAAGGGGCCGTTCATCGACGGCTACCTGCTCAAGAAGGCCGATGCGGCGCGTGGGTCCGGCCGCTCCGACGTCATCAAGATCTGGAGCAGGCGCTCGACGATTCTGCCGCAATTCGTCGGTCTGACCTTCGGCGTCCACAACGGCCACAAGCACGTGCCGGTGTTGGTTTCCGAGGAGATGATCGGCCACAAGTTCGGCGAATTCGCGCCGACGCGCACCTTCCACGGCCATTCCGCCGACAAGAAGGCGAAGAGGGCTTAACGCCATGTCGAAGAAAGCCAATCCCCGGCGCCTCGCCGACAACGAAGCCAAGGCGACCATTCGCATGCTGCGCGTCAGCCCGCAGAAGCTCAACCTGCTCGCCCAGCTCATCCGCGGCAAGAAGGTGGCGGCCGCGCTCGCCGATCTGGAGTTCTCCAACAAGAGGATTTCGCTGGAAGTGCGCAAGGCGCTGGAATCGGCGATCGCCAACGCCGAGAACAACCATGAACTCGACGTCGACGATCTCGTCGTCGGCGAGGCCTACGTCGGCAAGGACATGGTGATGAAGCGCTTCAGCCCGCGCGCTCGCGGTCGGGCGGGACGGATCGAAAAGCCGTTCTCGAACATCACCATCATCGTTCGCGAAGTGGCGGCGCCCGCCGCCGCGGCGGCCTGAGGAGTCAAGCGATGGGTCAGAAGATCAATCCGATCGGGCTGCGCCTCGGCGTCAACCGCACCTGGGATTCGCGCTGGTACTCCAACAAGGGCGAATACGGCAAGCTGCTGCACGAGGACATGAAGATCCGCGAAACGTTGATGGGCGCGCTGAAGCAGGCGGCGATCTCCAAGATCGTCATCGAGCGTCCGCACAAGAAGTGCCGCGTCAACATCCATTCGGCGCGTCCGGGAGTGGTGATCGGCAAGAAGGGCGCGGACATCGATAAGCTGCGCAAGCAGGTCGCCAAGCTGACCCAGTCGGAAGTCGCGATCAACATCGTCGAAGTGCGCAAGCCGGAAATCGACGCGACGCTGGTCGCCGACTCGATCGCCCAGCAGCTCGAGCGCCGCGTCGCGTTCCGTCGCGCGATGAAGCGGGCGGTGCAGTCGGCGATGCGCCTGGGCGCGGAGGGCATCCGCATCAATTGCTCAGGCCGTCTGGGCGGCGCGGAAATCGCCCGTCTCGAATGGTATCGCGAGGGCCGGGTGCCGTTGCACACGCTGCGCGCCGACGTCGACTACGGCGTGGCGACCGCGCACACCGCTTACGGCACCTGCGGCATCAAGGTCTGGATCTTCAAGGGCGAGATCCTCGAGCACGATCCGATGGCGCAGGACAAGCGCGCCGCCGAAGCCGATCATTCCTCGACGCATCGTCCGCGGCGCGAGCCGCGCGAGCCGCGCGAACGCGAGCGCGACCACGTTCGCCCGGCGAGCTGAGAACCTGAAGGTCTACGACCATGATGCAGCCCATGAAGACCAAGTTCCGCAAGGCGTTCAAAGGCCGCATTCGCGGCGCCGCCAAGGGCGGATACGCGCTGAACTTCGGCGAGTTCGGCCTGAAGGCGGTGGAGCCGGAGCGGGTGACCGCGCGCCAGATCGAGGCCGCCCGCCGCGCGCTGACGCGCCACATGAAGCGCGCCGGACGCGTCTGGATTCGCGTGTTCCCCGACGTGCCCGTCTCCAAGAAGCCGATCGAGGTGCGCATGGGCAAGGGCAAGGGCGCCCCGGAGTTCTGGATCGCGCGCGTCGCGCCGGGCCGCATCATGTTCGAGGTCGACGGCGTGCCCGAGCAACTGGCGCGGGAAGCGTTCCAGCTCGCGGCGGCCAAGCTGCCGATCAAGACGCGCTTCGTGCAGCGCATCGCGGAATGAGGAGAGAGCGATGAAGAATTCCAGCCGTCTCTCGGATCTGCGCGTGATGAGCGAGGATCAGCTCGACGACGAGGCCCTCAAGCTGAAGAAGGAGCAGTTCAACCTGCGCTTCCAGCGCGCCAGCGGCCAGTTGCAGGACACCGCGCGGGTGCGCGTCGTGCGTCGCGACATCGCGCGCGTCAAGACCATCGCCGCGCAAAAACGCGCCGCCGAGAACAAGGGCTGAGGACGAAGAAATGCCGAAGCGAATCCTCCAGGGCGTCGTCGTCAGCGACAAGCAAGAGAAGACCTTGGTCGTCAAGGTCGAGCGCCGTTTCACCCATCCGCTGCTCAAGAAGACAGTGCGCCGCTCGAAGAACTACCACGCGCATTGCGAGGACAAGACGCACAAGGTTGGCGACACGGTGTCGATCGAAGAGACGAGGCCGATTTCGAAACTGAAGCGGTGGATCGTCGTCGCGGCTCCCAAAGTCTGAAGGGAAGGTGCCGTTCGGGCGAATTCATTTAGGAGGCGCGAGCCTCATTCAGGCGGCGCCCGCATCGCCCAAAGCGAGCAGCGACCGTGCTGACGAGAAAGGCGTTTAGGCCATGATACAGATGCAGACGAACCTCGACGTCGCCGACAATTCGGGCGCGCGCCGCGTGATGTGCATCAAGGTGCTGGGCGGCTCGAAGCGGCGCTACGCCTCGATCGGCGACGTCATCGTGGTGTCGATCAAGGAAGCCATTCCGCGCGGCCGGGTGAAGAAGGGCGACGTGATGAAGGCGGTCGTGGTGCGCACCGCCAAGGACATCCGTCGCGCCGACGGCTCGGTGATCCGCTTCGATTCGAACGCCGCGGTGCTGATCAACGCCCAGTCCGAGCCGGTGGGCACCCGCATCTTCGGACCGGTGCCGCGCGAACTTCGCGCCAAGAACCACGTCAAGATCATTTCGCTCGCGCCGGAGGTGCTGTGATGGCCGCCAAGATCAGGAAAGGCGACAAGGTCGTCGTCATCGCCGGCCGCGACAAGGGCAGGACCGGCGAGGTCACGCGCGTCATTCCCGCCGACCGCCGCGCCATCGTCGCCGGCGTCAACATGGTCAAACGCCACACCCGCCAGACCGCGAAGACCGAGGGCGGCATCCTTTCCAAGGAGGCCTCGATCGATCTGTCCAATCTGGCGATCGCCGATCCCAAGACCGGCAAGCCGACGCGCGTCGGATTCAAGATTCTCGACGACGGCCGCAAGGTCCGCGTCGCCAAGCGTTCGGGAGACCTGATCGATGGCTGAGGCGAAATCGGACAAAGGCGGCAAGCCGGCCAAGGCCGACAAAGCCGACAAGACCGACAAGACCGCCGCGAAGGCCGACAAGGCCGACAAGGCCGCCGCGAAGGGCGGCAAGGCGGAGAGCGCCGGCGAAGCCAAGGCGGCCAAGGGCAAGGGCAAGCCGGGCGAGGGCGAGGGCGCCAAGGCGGGCCAGCCGAAGGCTCCGCCGAAGGACTACGTCGCGCGCCTGAAGCGGCTCTACGAGGCGGTGATCGTGCCCAAGATGGTCAAGGAGTTCGGCTACAAGAACGCGCTGCAGGTTCCCAGGATCGAGAAGATCGTGCTGAACATGGGCGTCGGCGAAGCGGTCAACGACACCAAGAAGGCGACCTCCGCCGCCAACGATCTGGCGCTGATCGCCGGCCAGAAGGCGGTGGTGACTCGCGCGCGCAAGGCGATCTCGACCTTCAAGGTGCGCGAGAACATGCCGATCGGCGCCAAGGTCACGCTGCGCAAGACGCGGATGTACGAGTTCCTCGATCGCCTGGTCACCGTGGCGCTGCCGCGGGTGCGCGATTTTCGCGGCCTCGATCCGAAATCTTTCGACGGCCGGGGCAATTACGCGCTCGGCATCAAGGAGCACATCATCTTCCCCGAGATCGACTACGACAAGACGGAGGCGATGTTGGGAATGGACGTCGTTGTGTGCACGACGGCCAAGACGGACGCCGAGGCGCGCGCGTTGCTGCGCGCCTTCAACTTCCCCTTCCGGCAGTGAGCGTGAAGCGCTCAGACGCGGAAAACGGAGGCCCTGGATGGCAAAGAAGAGTGCAGTCGAGAACAATCAGCGCAGGCAGCGCCTGGCGAAGAAATTCTCCGCCCGACGCAAGCGCCTTCTCGACGTCGCCAACAACGAAAAGCTGACGATGGAGGAGCGCTTTGAGGCGCGCATCAAGCTCGCCGCGCTGCCGCGCAACGGCGCGCTCGTTCGCGTGCGCAACCGCTGCGAAGTGACCGGGCGTCCGCGCGGCTATTATCGCAAGATGAAGATGAGCCGCATCGCCCTGAGGGAATTGGGCAACAGCGGCCTCATTCCCGGCCTGGTGAAGTCGAGCTGGTGAGGAGGGCAGGATCATGGCGATGAACGATCCGCTGGGCGACATGCTCACCCGCATCCGCAACGCGCAGATGCGCAAACGCGGCAAGGTTTCCACCCCCGGCTCGTCCTTGCGCAAGAAGGTGCTCGACGTGTTGCAGGCCGAAGGCTATATCCGCGGCTATTCGACCACCGACTACCCCAACGGCCGCACCGAGTTCGAGATCGAACTCAAGTATTTCGACAACGAGCCGGTCATTCGCAAGATCGAGCGGGTGTCGAAGCCGGGCCGGCGCGTCTACGCCGCCGTCGACGGCGTGCCGCGCGTCGCCAACGGCCTCGGCGTGTCGATCCTGTCGACGCCCAAGGGCGTGATGGCGGATCACGCGGCGCGCGAAAATCACGTCGGGGGCGAAGTCCTCTGCACGGTCTTCTGAAGGCAGCTTTGTAAAACCGCCGACCCGCTCGGCGCCGAACCTGGAACCAACGCCATGTCTCGCATCGGCAAGAAGCCCGTCGTCATTCCCGCCGGCGTCACCGCCCGGCTCGAGGGTCAATCGATCGCCGTGAAGGGCGCGAAGGGCGAATTGAAGTTCACCGCCCCCGACGAAGTGGCCATCCGCATCGAAGGCGCCCAGGTGCATGTCGCGCCGCGCAGCGAGAGCAAGCGCGCGCGGGCGTTGTGGGGCACGGCGCGCGCTCGCGTGCAGAACCTGGTGGTCGGCGTCACCAAGGGCTTCGAGAAGAAGCTCGAGATCAACGGCGTCGGTTATAAGGCGGCGATCGCCGGCAAGAACCTGCAGCTCTCTCTGGGGTTCAGCCACGACATTGTCTATCCGATCCCGGCGGGCGTCGCCATCGCCACCCCCAAGCCGACGGAAATCACCGTCGCCGGCATCGACAAACGTCAGGTCGGCCAGACCGCCGCCGAGATTCGCGCCTTCCGCGGCCCGGAGCCCTACAAGGGCAAGGGCGTCAAATACGCCAACGAGTTCATCTTCCGCAAGGAAGGCAAGAAGAAGTAAGGGGCGCCGTCATGGCCAAGTCAAACCAATCCGCCGATCGGCGCAAGGCGCGCATTCGCCGGGCGATCGCCGCCCATGGCGGCTCCCGTCCGCGCCTGAGCGTGTTCCGTTCGTCCAAGCAGATTTCCGCCCAGATCATCGACGACGAGAAGGGCGTGACGCTGGCCGCCGCCTCGTCGCTGGAAAAGGCGCTGCGCGAGGCCTTGAAGACCGGCGCCAACGTCGAGGCGGCCAAACGCATCGGCAAGGAGATCGCCGAGCGCGCCAAGAAGGCGGGCGTCGGCAAGGTCGTGTTCGATCGCGGCCGCTACATGTACCACGGGCGCGTCAAGGCGCTCGCCGAGGGCGCGCGCGAGGGCGGCCTCGAATTCTGACGATCAACCCCAGGCAAGCGGCGCCTCGAGGCGAAGCGCCGCGCCAAGCGACGGAACAACAACATGGCGCGTGAAGGAGAAGGCGGCCGCGGCCGCGAGCATGGCCGGGAGGAGCGCGACAGCGAGTTCGTCGATCGGCTCGTCCACATCAATCGGGTGGCGAAGGTGGTGAAGGGCGGACGCCGCTTCGGTTTCGCGGCGCTGGTGGTCGTCGGCGATCAGAAGGGCCGCGTCGGTTTCGGCCACGGCAAGGCGCGCGAAGTGCCCGAGGCGATCCGCAAAGCGACGGAAGCGGCCAAGCGCGGCGTCGTGCGCGTGCCGCTGCGCGAAGGCCGCACGCTGCATCACGACGTCAACGGGCGCCACGGCGCCGGCCGCGTCGTGCTGCGCGCCGCGCCCGCCGGCACCGGCATCATCGCCGGCGGCCCGATGCGCGCGGTGTTCGAATCGCTCGGCGTGCACGACGTCGTCGCCAAGAGCCAGGGCTCGTCGAACCCCTACAACATGATCCGAGCGACATTCGACGCGCTGGCGCGCGAAGACAGCCCGCGCTCGGTCGCCCAGCGCCGCAACATCAAGGTGTCGACGTTGCAGTCGCGCCGGCAGGGCGTCGAAGCCGACGCCGCCGATTCGTGATCGCGAGACCTGACATGACCACGCAGAACAAAGTCACCCTCGAACAGGTCGGCAGCGCGATCGGGCGTCCGCGCTCGCAGCGCGCAACGCTCAAGGGCCTCGGCCTCGACCGGATCGGTCGGCGCGTCAGCCTCGTCGATACGCCGGCCGTCCGCGGCATGATCGCCAAGGTCGCGCATCTCGTGCGCGTCGTCGAGGGCCAGTGAGGACGCGAACATGAAACTCAACGCCATCAGAGACAACCCGGGCGCCTCGAAGGCGCGCATTCGCGTCGGTCGGGGCATCGGCTCGGGCAAGGGCAAGCAGGCGGGCCGCGGCGGCAAGGGCCAGACCGCGCGTTCGGGCGTGCGCGTCAAGGGGTTCGAAGGCGGTCAGATGCCGCTTTATCGCCGCTTGCCCAAGCGCGGCTTCACGCCGCCTTCGCCGCTCGACCTCAACGAGGTCAATCTCGGCCGCGTCCAGGCCGCGATCGAGGCCGGGGCCCTCGACGCAGGCAAGCCGATCACCGTCGCCGCGCTGGTCGAAGCGGGGGTGGTGACGCACGCGCGCGACGGCGTGAAAATCCTCGGCAAGGGCGAAATCAAGGCCAAGGCCGATTTCGAAGTCTACGGCGCGTCGAAGAGCGCCGTCGCGGCGATCGAAAAGGCCGGCGGCAGCGTGAAGACGCTCAAAAGCGAGACCGCGCCGGCGGGCCGCTGAACGAAGAGCGCCCGCTCGAGGGGTGGCAATCGATCACGCTCGGCCCATATGATGGGAGCGGCGCCGCCTAGGCGGTCGTTCGAATGGCGTCTATGAGCCTTGCGCTTCGAATGCGCGGGGGAAAAGCGGAGCGCGAAAACGATGGCATCGGCGGCCGAGCAGCTTGCGGCGAACATCAACTGGTCCGCCTTCTCTAAGGCGGAGGAACTCAAGAAGCGCATCTGGTTCACGCTCGGCGCCTTGGTCATTTTCCGCCTCGGCACCTATATCCCGCTGCCCGGCATCGACCCCAAGGCGTTCGAGGCTTCGTTCACCGGGCACAGCCAGGGCGTGCTCGACATGTTCAACATGTTCTCGGGCGGCGCGGTCCAGCGCATGGCGGTGTTCGCGCTCAACATCATGCCGTACATCTCGGCCTCGATCATCATCCAGTTGCTCAGCTCGGTGATCCCCTCGCTGGAGGCGATCAAGAAGGAGGGCGAAGCCGGGCGCAAGGTCCTCAATCAGTACACGCGTTACCTCACGGTGGCGCTGGCGGTGTTCCAGGCCTACGGCATCTCGATCGGCCTTGAGGGCAGGGCGGGCGTCGTCGCCGATCCCAGCATGCTGTTCCGCTTCTCCACGGTCGTCACCTTGACGGGCGGCACGATGTTCCTGGTCTGGCTCGGCGAGCAGATCACCACGCGCGGCGTCGGCAACGGCTCCTCGCTGATCATCATGGCCGGCATCGTCGCGCGCCTGCCGGTCGCGGCGGTGCAACTGTTCGAACTCGGCCGCCAGGGGTCGATCTCGACCGGCCTGGTGCTCGCCGTCATCGTGATGGTGTTCGTCGTCGTCGGGTTCATCGTGTTCATGGAACGGGCGCAGCGCCGCGTTCCCATCACCTATCCGCGCCGCCAGGTCGGCAACAAGATGTACGAGGGGCAGAGTTCGTTCCTGCCGCTCAAACTCAACACGTCGGGCGTGATTCCGCCGATCTTCGCGTCCTCGCTGCTGCTGCTGCCGACCACGGCCGCCAATTTCGCCCAAGGAGCGGCGAGTTCGGGGATCCTGTCGACCATTACGACGCTTCTGGGACGCGGCGGCGCGCTATACATCCTCCTCTACGTCGCGCTGATCGTCTTCTTCGCGTTCTTCTATACGGCGACGGTGTTCAACCCCGCGGACACCGCCGAAAATCTCAAGAAGCACGGCGGCTTCGTGCCGGGCGTGCGCCCCGGCGAGCGCACCGCGCAATTTCTCGACTACGTGCTCACCCGCATCACCGTGCTCGGCGCGGGTTATCTCGCGTTGATCTGCATCTTGCCGGAATTGCTGACCTCCTATTCCTCGGTGCAGCTCTATTTCGGCGGCACGTCGCTGTTGATCGTCGTCAACGTCACGATGGACACGGTGGCGCAAATCCACGGGCACCTGCAAGCGCATCAATACGAAGGCCTGATCAGAAAGGCCAAGCTGAGGGGGAGAAAGCGATGAGGTTGATCCTGCTCGGGCCGCCGGGCGCCGGCAAAGGCACCCAGGCGGCCCGACTGGTGAAGAAATACGGCATTCCCCAGCTTTCGACGGGCGACATGCTGCGCGCGGCGGTGAAGGCGGGCTCGCCGATCGGCCTCAGGGCCAAGGCGGTGATGGAATCGGGCGCCCTGGTTTCCGACGAAATCGTCGAGGGCATCATCGAGGCTCGCATCGACGAACCGGACGCGAAAAACGGCTTCATTCTCGACGGGTTTCCGCGCACGCTGGCCCAGGCCGCCGCGCTCGACGCCATGCTCGCGCGCAAGGGGCTCAAGATCGACGCGGCGATCGAATTGAAGGCCGACCCCGAGAAGCTGGTCGCGCGCATCGTCAATCGCGCGGCGGAGGCCAAAGCCGCCGGACAAGCGGTGCGCAAGGACGACGATCCGGAAATTTTCAAGGCGCGCCTGGCGGCCTATTTGCGCGACACGGCGGCGGTGACGCCTTACTACGCCGCCAAGGGCGCGTTGCGCTTGGTCGACGGCATGGCGAGCATCCCTCAGGTCGCCGGCGCGATCGACGCGGTCCTAGCGCCGCTGGGATGAAGGCGAACCCGTCCGCGCCGGGCTTCGCCTCGGGCGAACCGGGGGCGCGATCGCGGCCTCTTTCGCGCCGCTCGGAGCTTGGGAATTGACCTTGCCGGAAACGCCGCGATGAAGACCGTCATGCGCCAAGGCGTCGACGGCGCGATCGAGATCGTCGATCGTCCGCCCGCGGACGCATCGCCCGGTCGCGGCGCCGCGCTAGGGCTGCGGGCGCAACTGAGTTGGACGGACGGGCTGGTCTGGTTCATGCGCATGCTCGCCTGGGTCTGGGTGGCCAAGGGGCTGTTCAACTGGGGCCTGGTGCTCGGCGCTTTTCCCGGCTACGGCGATTTCACCATGTTGCCGCAACCCTTGCAGGGTTCGATCGTGTTCTTCGCCGCGGCCGATCTGCTCGCCGCCGTCGGCCTCTGGCTCGCGGCGCCGTGGGGGGGCGTGCTGTGGCTGCTTTGCGCCGCGATCGAGGCCGTTTCTCCGGCGCTCGGCGCGCGCGGAGCGGCGACCGGCGCGCTCGGCGTCGCGCTCAACGCGCTGCTGGTGGCGCTCTATTTTCTGTTGAGCTGGCGGGCCGGCCAGGAACGGACCTGACCGGCGGCGCGACGCAGGGTTAAGGTCATATCAAGGTCAACAGACTATTGGATTCAGTTCAAGTTTACCAGTTTGAGTAAACTCTGGATTCATCTTGACTCTTAAACTCGTCTTCATAGCCATGGGTTACAGTCGGCGTCATAATCGGACCGAATAATAAGCTCGGCCGGGGACAGTCGAACAGGCGAGTGTGTCATGACGAATCTTGCTAAGGCGGAAGAAAGCGCATCCCGCACGGAGAGAATAGCTGGAGTTCGTCCAGCGTATCTGGAAACCCTGACGATGGTGGAGCGGCTGCATCGCCGGCTCCTCGACGTGATCAAGGACGAGTTCGATCGACGAGGGCGCTCCGACATCAACGCGGTGCAGGCGCTGCTGCTCTTCAACATCGGCGACAAGGAATTGACCGCCGGCGAATTGCGCACGCGCGGTTATTATCTCGGCTCGAATGTCTCGTACAACGTCAAAAAGTTGGTCGAGATGGGCTATCTCCATCACGCCCGCTCGCGCATCGATCGCCGTTCGGTGCGCATCAGCCTGACGGAAAAGGGCGAAGAGATTCATCGAATCATCGGCGGCCTTTACGAAAAGCATGCGATGACGGTCGAGCAGATCGGCGGCGTCATGGTCGACGACTTCGTGCGCATGAATCGGTCGCTGGCGCGCCTGGAGCGCTTCTGGACCGATCAGATCAAGTATCGCCTCTGACGCGCTTTTCCAAGGTCGCCGGCGATCCGTTATCGATTCGAGGGCGCCCCCCGGGGGGCGCCCTTTTCGCATTCGCGCCTCCGCTGCGCGGCGTCCGACGCGATCACGTCTTGGCGCCCGCCGGCGCGCGGCCATAAATTCGCCCGACTGAACCGGTCTCTTGACGAAAAATAGAATAAACGCGATGGAATCGAGCGCCGACGCTGATTCCGCGCGCTACGGGCGGCGACGGTCGGGGCGTCATCTCGTTGGTTTTCTTAGGAATGGGGCTCGGCCTTTCAATGACGGGAAATCGCCTTTCGCGCAACGATCGACGCGCTTTTCTTTCCGGCGCCGCCGTTTGCGCGTTGGCCGGGGCCGCGCTGGCGAGTTTTGGCGCCCGCGCCCAGAAGGCGGCGGACGACGACCAGGCCGAATGGCGCCAGAGCTACGAAACCTCCGAGCGGATTTCCGTCGGTCGCGAGAGCACTCCCGTGCTGTCGCCCGACACGGTCGCGGCGACCGAGGCGGCGATCCAAGTCTATCAGAGTCTAGTCGCGCGCGGCGGATGGGGCCAGGTGCCGGCCGACGCCGAACTGAAGATCGGCGGCAAGTCCAAGGCGGTGCCGGCGCTGCGGCAGCGCCTGATCGCCTCGGGCGATCTCGATCCGGTGGCGGGGATGGGGCGCACGTTCGACTCGTTCGTCGAAGCGGCGGTCAAGCGCTTCCAGGTTCGTCACGGCCTCAGCCCGACCGGCGACGTCAACGACGCCACCTTCGCCGAGTTGAACGTCAGCGCCGAGGCGCGGCTGCAGCAGTTGGAGACCAACATCGTGCGCCTACGCGCGTTCTCCGGCGATTTGGGCGCGCGTTTCGTCATGGTCAACATTCCCGCCGCTGCGGTCGAAACGGTCGAGAACGGGGTGGTCTATTCGCATCACGCGGCGGGCGTGGGCAAGATCGACCGCCAATCGCCGATCATGCAGGCCAAGGCGAAGGAGATCAATTTCAACCCGTTCTGGACGGTGCCGCCCTCGCTGATCAAGAAAGACCTGATCCCGAAGATGCAGGCCGATCCGAATTATCTCACCGACGAGAAGATCCGCGTTTTCGATCGCGAGGGGCAGGAGGTGTCGCCCCAGTCGATTGACTGGAACACCACCGAGGCGACCAACTACAAGTACCGTCAGGACACCGGCGCGGACATCAATTCGCTCGGCTTCGTGCGCATCAACATCCCCAACCCCTACGGCGTGTACATGCACGACACGCCCTCGAAGGGCATTTTCGGCGACGATTTCCGCTTCGTCTCGTCGGGCTGCGTGCGCGTGCAGGACGTTCGCGACTTCGTCGCCTGGCTGCTCAAGGACAATCCCGGCTGGGGGCGCGACCAGATCGACGACGTCATCCGCTCTGGCCAGCGCCTCGACGTCAAGCTGACGACGCCGGTCAACGTCTACTGGGTCTACATCACCGCCTGGGCGACGCCCGACGGCATCGTGCAGTTCCGCCCCGACATCTACCAGCGCGACGGCGCCGGCCCAGGCCCGCTCGCCTCCGCAATCCCCGCGCAGCCGCTCGCGATGCCGCAGGATTAGCGGCGGGCTCGCCCTTGACGAGCCAGGGCCGCGCCAGCCGGATCGCCGCGTCGACCGCGGTCTTCAGCTCCTCGCCGGCGACGGCGCCGGCCGGCGCGGCCGTGCGTCAATTCATCGCGCTTTTGACGGTTTCGATCAATTGCTTGAGCGTGAAAGGTTTGGGCAGGAAGAGGAATTCCTGCCCCTCCGGCAGATTCTTGGCGAAGGCGTCGTCGGCGTAGCCGGAGACGAAGATCACCTTGGCGTTCAGCCCGCGCCGGCGCAGCTCGGTCAGCATGGACGGACCGTCCATTTCCGGCATGATGACGTCGGAAACGATCAGGTCGATCTTGCCGCCGGCGCGCTCGACGGCGCGCAGCGCGTCGGCGCCCGAGTCGGCTTCGAGCACGGTGTAGCCGCGCGAGGCGAGCGCGCGGGAGGCGAAGGAGCGCACCGCCTCTTCGTCTTCGACCAGCAGGATGGCGCCGTGTCCGGTGAGGTCGGCGGCGGGTTTGGCGGCTTCCTTCTTCGCCGGCTCGGCGACCGGCTCGGGGATGTAGCGCGGCAGCAGAATGCGGAACGTCGTGCCGACGCCCGGCTCGCTTTCGCAAAAGACGTAACCGCCGGTCTGCTTGACGATGCCGTAGACCATGGAAAGGCCGAGGCCGGTGCCCTTGCCGACCTCCTTGGTGGTGAAGAAGGGCTCGAAAATCTTGTCACGCACCGCGGCGGGAATCCCGTGGCCGTCGTCCTCGACTTCGATCAGCACGTAGTCGGCGGGCGCCAGCGCCTTCTCGTTGAACGCCGCGCAATCGGCGGCGGCGACATTGCGCGTGCGCAGCGCGATGTGGCCGCCGTCGCTCATCGCGTCGCGAGCGTTGACGACGAGATTGACGATGACCTGCTCGAACTGATTGAGGTCGGCCTTCACCAGCCACAGATCGCGTCCGTGCACGACTTCCAGCTCGATCGTTTCGCCGACCAGCCGGCGCAGCAGCATCTGCAATTCCGACAGCACCTCGCCGAGCTGCAGCGTCTGCGGACGCAAGGTCTGTCGGCGCGAGAAGGCGAGCAACTGGCGCACCAGACCGGCGGCCCGGTTGGCGTTCTGTTTGATCTGCATGATGTCCTGGAAGGACGGATCGGTCGGCCGATGGTTGGCGAGCAACAGATCGGAATAGCCGATGATGGCGGTCAGCACATTGTTGAAGTCGTGCGCGATGCCGCCGGCGAGTTGGCCGATCGCCTGCATCTTCTGGCTCTGGATGAAATTCTCCTGCAGCGTGCGCAGTTCGGTGGTGTCGAGGGCGAAGACGAAGGCGTTGGCGCCTTCGTCGCCCTCGGGGTCGGCGGCCGAAACGAAGAAGCGCGCCGAACGTTCGCCTTCGCCCGCCAAGGCGATGTCGATCGGCGCGATGTCGCCTTTGCCTTCGCCCGCCGCCGCGATCGCCTCGCGCAGGACCGCGTGATCGCGCTCGGCCAGGGCGCGATAGATCGAGGGGCGGCCTTCGTCCGGGCCCGCCTTGAGAGCGAGCGGGGCGAGCCGCGCGAAGGCGCCGTTGGCGCGCAACACCACGCCCTGCGCGTCGACCGAAGCGATCGCCATCGGCGTCGAATTGAAGAATCGCGCGAAGCGGACCTCGGCGGCGCGCAGGTCCTCGCGCTTGTCTTCGCCGGGCGCGCGGTTGAGCACCAGCGTGCGCGACGCGCCGGGCAGCCCGGCGCTGGAAAAAGCGACGCGGTGCAGCAGCCGGACCGGCAGGGTCTGGCCCTGCCGGCGCTTGAGATCGACGTCGAAGCGCTCGGTCGTCACTTCCCCGGGGCGGCCGGAGACGACGCCGAGCAACGCCGCGCCGTCGGCCGCCACGATATCGGAAAGCTTGAGCTGGCCGGCGGCGAACTGCGCGATGTCGTAGTCGAGCCAGTTGGCGAGGGTCGCGTTCATGTGCGCGATCGAGCCGTCGGGCTCGGCCGAAAAAAAGCCCGCCGGCGCGTGGTCGAGATAGTCGATGGCGTGTTGCAGGTCTTGAAAGAAGCTTTCGTGCCGCTCGCGTTCGCGCGTGATGTCGCTGACCGTCCACGACGTCACGCCGCTCCTGGCGACGCCGCCGAGCGGGCGGACGCGGATGCGGTACCAGGCCGCCGCGCCTTCGCCGGACAGAGGCGGGGCCATACGCAATTCTTCGGCGGCGCGGTTGCCGGCGCGCGCGGCCTGCGCCAGCCGATAGACCGCCTCGGACACTTCCGGCGCGCCGGTGAACAGACGTTCGACCAGCCTGAGGTCCGCCGCGCCCTTGGCGCCCGAAAGCGCGCGATAGGCCTCGTTGGCGTAAATGATGCGCGAGTGGGCGTCGGTGACGATCAGCCCGTCGCTGTTGGAGTCGGCGATGGCCTTGGTGATGTCGTAACGGCCGGCGCGGCCGGCGAACTGCAACTGGCCGAACGCATAGAGCAGGATCGAGAAGACGCCGAAGATCGCCAGCCCGGCGATGGTCCAGGAGATCGCTTTGACGCCAAGTTCCGCCGGCAGCAGCAGCAGGGCCGCCACGGCGCCGCAGAGGCAGACGACGAGCAGCGCCAGCAATCCGGGGTTGGCGGCGCGCTCGACGCGGTCGACCGCAGCCGGCGTCGGCGCTGGAGTCATGGCGAACCGATCCTTCCCTGTCGCGCTCCTGCGAGCGCGCTCCGGCCGGCCTTTCCGTCGCGATTGCGTCGATTTCGAGACGCCGCGCCGACGCTGCGCCTTCCTTCGCCGGGCGACGGCCGGCCCGGCGCCGCGCCCAGCGGCGCCTCAACCCAGCCCATTTCGCCAATATTCCGCTGTTTTCATGGCTTACACGTTTTGATAGGATTCGTGCCTTACACAATTGGAAACGAACGGCTGACGCCGTCTTGAGTCGCGCGAGGCTTCTCATCCCGATACTGACCCTTTTCATCGCCATTGGCGACAAAGATCGGAAAGCAGGACGCCGCGCGCTCGCCGAGGTGTGGATGTCGTATGTTCAGTAACTTGTTGTCGCCCGACAATCGAGGCCTGCTGATCGCGGTGCTCGGCGGGCTGGTCGTGGCGATCGCGTTGATTATCGCCGTCATTTATCGCGTCGCGTTCGGCCATCGCCTGCGCGTTCCTGGAGGCGGTCGCGCGCGCCAGCCGCGGCTGGGGCTGGTCGACGCCTTCTCCTTGGACGGACAGCGTCAACTGGTCCTGGTGCGCCGCGACAATGTCGAACATCTGATCATGATCGGCGGGCCCAACGACGTCCTGGTCGAATCGCAGATCATCCGCGCCGCCGTTTCGCCGGCGGCGCGCGAAAGGGACGCCGCCGCGGTCAAGGCGCTGCCGATCGCGCCGGTCCACGCGCTCGGCGGAGCGCCGGCGGCCGCGATCGAGGCGCCGCCTCAGCCGGCCGAACCCGCGCCGCCGCCGCCGCAGCCGCCGCGCATCGCGCCGCGCTTCGAAGCCCCGACGGTCAAGCCGGCGGAGCGGGTCGCGCCCGCGCCCCTGCGCCCGGCGATCCGGGCCGTCGCGCCCGCGAACGAGGACGCGGGGCCGGGGATCGCGCCCGCCAAGCCCGTCGCGCCCGCGCCCGCGCCCGCCAAACCCGTCGCGCCTGCGCCTACGCCCGCCAAACCCGTCGCGCCTGCGCCCGCGCGCCCCGCCGTGCAGGCGCGGTCGCCGCTGCCGCCGCCGATCGTCGCCGCCCCGGCGGCCAGGACGCGCGCGACGCCGGTTCTTCCGCCCTCGCCCGAAGCCCCCGCCGCGCCGCCGCAGCCGGTCGCGCGCCCGCCCTCGCCGGAAACGCCGGCCCCGCCGGCCAAACCGCCGGTCGATGAAGCGTTCGGCGATCTCGAGTCGCTGGAAGCGGAAATGGCGCGCCTTCTCGGGCGCGACGCCTGAACAGCGGACCGAGCCGGGCGCCTTCGCGCCGGTTCGGGGCGCCGCCGTCCGCTATTCGTCGCGATAGATCTTCTCTCGGCGTTCGTGGCGCTCCTGGGCCTCGACCGACAGCGTCGCGATCGGCCGCGCGTCGAGCCGACGCAGCGAGATCGGATCGCCGGTCTCGACGCAAAAGCCGTAAGTTCCGTCGTCGATTCGCGCCAGCGCCGCTTCGATCTTGGCGATCAGTTTGCGTTGCCGATCGCGCGCGCGCAGCTCGATCGCGCGATCCGTTTCCGAAGAGGCGCGGTCGGCGAAGTCCGGATGGTTCTCGCTCTCGTTCTGCAACGCGGCGAGGGTTTCCTTGCTTTCGGCGAGAATCGCTTCGCGCCAGCCGATCAGTTTGCGCCGAAAGTATTCTTTCTGCCGTTCGTTCATGAACGGCTCGCTGTCAGAGGGTTTGTAGCCGTCCTCGATAACGCCGACTATGCCCATGATTCTCGGTTCCCGAACCAACTTGGCGCCCTTATAGCGATGTCGATGTCACGGAACAATGACTACGCGCGCGCCGACGGCGGGCGCGGAATTTGACCCGCCGCATTGTCAACCGGCGGCGCGCCGGCCTATGGGAATCGGGAGCGCCGTCGCAACGCCGTCGGCCCGAACTCAAGGAGGAAGCGATGTTCCATCGGATTGTCCTCGCCATCGATCTCGCCGATCCCGCCTCGAGCCCGAAGGGGTTCGATCAGGCGGTGGAACTCGCGACCCAGAGCGGCGGGGAACTGCGCCTCGTCAACGTCCAGCCGTTGCTGCCGGCGACCTTCATGGAATACGTGCCCGCCGATTTCGACGAGGAGCAGGAAAAGCGCGCGCAAGGAGCGCTCGACGACATCGCGGCGAAAATCCCTCTGCCCAAGGAGCGCGTCTCCACCGTCGTGCTCAGCGGCGGCATCTATCACGAACTGCTGAGGGACGCCGCCGAATGGCGCGCCGACCTCATCGTCGTGGGGTCGCATCGGCCGGTGATGTCCGATTATCTCCTCGGCTCGAACGCCAAGACCATCGTGCGGCACGCGCAGTGCTCGGTGCTGGTGGTGCGCGTTTGATCGATGCGTCGGCGCGCGCGCCGGATCGAGACATTCGCGGCGTTACGACGCCGGGATACACATTCCTCAGTCTGCTTCGAGCGCGCGGCTGCCGGCGAGCCGAGCCGCCTTTCGGCAGAGAGCGCCGTCGACCTCATGGAAGCCTTCTTTTCCAAAGCCCTTCCCCTGTCAAGGACGCGCTTTCGGCGCGCCGCCGATGGCGGTCTGCGATCCTTGACAGGGGAAAGGCTTTGGAAGTTTTTGCTACCATGAGGTCGATGGCGCGGAGGGTCGGCGGGGGGGGGGGAGTGGGCGCTGTAGGCGGGGCCGCCGAGCGCGCTCGTCCGGCTGCGTCGACACGGACAGAATAAGGCGCTTCGCGCCGGACGCGCTCGCCGCCGGTCTGCAACTCGGACGCCGGCGCCGCGAAATCCGCCTCGGTCGCCGGCTGGCCAACGCCGGACCCTGGAAACCGCCGCCTTGGCGCGCGATAGTGGCCGGCCGCCGGGTCCGCCCTGATCCCGGGGCCTAGGGACCCGCCGATGTCCGTGGTCGTCGATCGCCATTCCTTCGCCTTGCCGCGCTCGGGCGCGCCGGAGGTGGAGATTTTCGCCATCGGCGACATTCACGGGCGCGTCGATCTGCTCGACGCGCTGCTCGACGAAGCCGCGCGCGAGCCGCGCCGCGCCGCGCGCCGCGCCATCGTCTTCTTAGGCGACCTCGTCGATCGCGGCCCGGACTCTTTGGGCGCGATCGATCTGGCGATCGGCGCGGCGAGGCGCATCGGCGCCGAGGAGTCGATCGCGCTGATGGGCAATCACGAGACGATGATGCGCCTCGCCCTCGATCCGACGACGTCGCTCCCGGACGCGATCGACGCGCTGGAGGCCTGGGTCGCCAACGGCGGCGGGCGCACGATCGCCGAGTTCGCCGACCCCAATGCCGCGCCGGCGACGCCGGAGGCCCTCGTCGGCGCGATCCGCGCCGCGCTGCCGCCGCGCGTCGCGGCGTGGCTCGAAGGATTGCTCCCGCACTGGCGCTCGCACGAAGTCCTGTTCGTCCACGCCGGCGTCAACCCGCGCGTCGAACTCGAGGATTTTCTCGCCGTGCCGTGGAATACGCCGCTCTGGCGGCTCGACGAGAACCGGCATTGGGCGTGGGTGCGCTGGCCCTTCCTCGACTGCGCGCCCGGCCCGGAAGGGTGGAGCGGCCTCTTCGTCGTGCACGGCCACACGCCCAACGACGCGCGCGCGCACGCTTCGCATGCCGATCAGATCGCGGGCTTCCGCCTCAATCTCGACGCCGGCTCTGGGCTGACCGGCGTCGCCGAGATGGCGATTCTTCGTGGCGACCGCGCCGAAGTCGTCGCGGCGCGCGGCCCGACCAATAGGATGCTGAGGGGCTGAGGCCGAAAAGGCGTCTCATACGGTTTCCGGGCGATTGCCGCGCGACGGTTCCACGATTCCCCCGCTCCAGCACTTAGCTGCGGCCGCCCGGCGATTTAGCTTGTCTTTAGCGCCGGCATCCGGCCACGGCGGAATCCAAAAATCGAGCCATCGCGGGATCAGACATGCGGCGGGGCCTGCTCTCGGAGAACCTCGAACAAGAGCGCACCGCGCGTTGAGCGGCACGGTTGTTTCAAAAATCTGCTGACTCACATAAAATGCATCTATGCCTTTAGGGCGTCGGGCAAATCGATATGTCTGATCCATTCACGATCCGAATTTTTGTCCCCGACGGCAATCCGGAAGGTGTTCGCATCATTGATCGGATGAACTGGACGGGGCTGGGCATCGTGTTCCCCCGCGACCAATGGACGGCCATTCGGCAGCGCAGTGAATTCGGCAAACCGGGCGTCTATATCCTCGTCGGACAAACGGAAGACGATCTGCCGACCCTCTAAATCGGCCAGGGGGACGGCGTTCGCGACCGTGTTGAAGCGCACTTTGCAAATAAGGAATTCTGGGATTGGGGAATCGCCTTTGTTTCTCATGGAGGAAGCGGCGGACTGAACCGCGCGCACATCACGTGGTTGGAATACGCGTTGATTGATCGCGCGACCAAAGCAAAGCGAAGCCATCTCGACAATGGCAACGCGCCGCGAGAGCCGGCGCTCTCAGAGGCTGAACGCGCGGATACCCAGGGCTTTCTCAAAGAGATTTTGCAAATCCTGCCGCTGGTTGGGCTGCGCGCATTTGAGATTCCTCGCGCTGTCGCCGCACCTATGGCCCAAGTTCCGCAAGCTGTTCGCGACACAACAGGCAGTGATGAGATCGACACGATCATCGTGCCTGCACAGAAGGACGGGTTCGACAGTGTGTTTCTCGGCGAAAACGCTTGGTACGCCATTCGCATATCCGGGGGGATGCTCCCCAAGATCAAATACATCGCGGCCTATCAATCGCAGCCGGTTTCCGCCGTGACGCATTTTGCCCCGGTTGCGAGAATTGAACCTTATGGAGAGGGCGGAAAATACAAGGTCGTGTTTTCAGAACCGGCCCAACCGATCGGCCCTATTCCGTTTGGGAACGCGCCCACCGGCGCAATGCAAGGGCCGCGATACACGTCGTTAAAGCGACTGCGAACGGCGAAGAAGATCACCGACATTATGGGTAAGCCAGCGCGATAGGGTAGCGGGCGGGAGGGCGATCTGGCGCAGCGTCGGCGGCAAGGCGACGCCGACGGGCGGCGCCGATCGGCGTGGCGCGCGCGGGCGAGCGGGGCAAACCTCACGCGCCGTCGAGCAGCCTGGCGACGAGCGCGTCGATCGCCTCGGCGAGCCCCGCCCCTTTCAGCGCCGCGCGCACCAGCGAGCGGGCGCGCGGGAATTTTGCGCCCTCGGGCAACGCCACCGCCGCGGCGACGCGCTCCGCCTTGGCCGCGGCGTCGGCGAGGTCGCGGTGGAGCGTGATCTTGGCGTCGTAGCGGGGGATGGGGAGATTGAAGACGACCTTGTCGAAGTCACGCGCGCCCCACTGGCCGCGCGATTGGAATTTCGCCGTGCGCTCCCGCGCGGTGTCGCTGTTGAGGATGGCGGCGAGATAGCGGGCTTCCCCCACGCTTGCGGCGGTCGTCCAATAGAGTTTGTGGTCGATGATGGCCTTTGAGTCTCGCAGCATGCAGGCGGCTGGAAGCGTCCCCGCCTTCGCGTAAACGACGCGCAGCGGTGCCAGGGGGAACTGAGCGCCGAGTTCGTTGTGATAGTTCCATCGCTCGCGTAGCGTCATGTCGCCGCCCTCGGAGCGATGTTCGTTCCAGATCGCCTCGGCCTTTTTCATCCAAGCCGAGAGGTGATCGAAGCCTCGATCGCGCGCCGTCTTCGAGTCGAGCGTTTCTCCTTTGTCAGTGACGGGAACAACGCCTTCGACCGGATTGAAGACGGCGAAGGGCATGATGCTCTCGCCGAGCAAGACCGGGCGCAGGAATTCGGCCTCGACGCGATTTTCGACGCCCGGCAAGTCCCTCCACGGCGCCTTTTCCTGGGAGTTCTTGCGACTGAAAACCGGCGGCGCGGAAGCGTCGACGCCGAGCCGCCCGGTCGCTCTGCGCTCGACGAGGCACAGCATCCTCGGCACCAGGGTCGCGCCCTGACGGAACGCCGCCCGATAAGCGGAGCCGCCGGCGAAGACCGCTTCCGTCGGCTTCGGCGCGCCCTCGGCGACGCTGAACTTGCCCTCCGCAATCAGCCGGTCAACCAACGCTTCCGGCGCGTCGCGCATCGGCAGCGGGCCGGAATAGGCGCACACCGTCTCCGGCATCGCCTTGGCTGTGGCGCGGCGGCGGCCGAACACGACGCAGGAGGGGACCGGAAGCAACGGCTGCACGCTGTCGTCCATCGTCCAGACTTCCTCCCACTGGATCGCCCCGCTGTCGAAGGCGCCGGAGCGTAGCCGCTCGAATTGGCCGCGCGTCAGCGCGGCGAGCGGCAGCACGAAGGCGAGGCGCCCCGAGCCGCGCAAGTAGAGCGCGGCCGCGCGGGCGGTGAACAGAGCGCAGAGGTCGTTCTGCGTCGCCAGCTTGCCGCCGACGTAGACGCCGGCGCTCTTCGCGAGTTCCTTGAACCGCTTCTGCAGGTCGTCGCTCATGTGACGGAAGGCGACCCAGGGCGGGTTGCCGATCAGCACGTTGGCCCAGCCGCCGCCGGCCGAATAGGCGAGGGGGCGCGAAAGGTTGCGCGCGACGTAAGCCCAGATCGAGTCGCGCCCGTCGCGACGCAGCCGGTCGTAGACAAGATAGGTGGCGCCGATGTCGGCAACCGCGCGCTCCTCGTCCGGGCCGTAGTCGCGTATGACGCGGTCCGGGTAACGGTTGCGCAGGTAGAAGTAGAACGCCTTGATCGCCTCGACGATGCGCGCCTCGAACTCGGCGCGCGCCAGATCGTTCTCCGAGGCCCGGCGCATGATGCCGATCGCGTCGTCGAACAATTCGGGATCGCGGCATAGAAGCTCGGGAAAGTCGAGCGCCTCGGGCGGCTCGCCGTTCGCGCTCGGCGCGCGGATGGTCAGCGTCTTGTCGGCCCAATATTGCGTCACCGCGAGCTGCATCGCGTCGCCGAGATAGACGGGAATGGTCAGGTGTCCCTTGCGCGCCGCGAGGGCCGGCGCCAGCGCCAGCAGATAGGTGACGCGGGCGATGATCACGGCGACCGGGTGGATGTCGACGCCGGCGATGTTGCGCGCCGCGTCCGAGGCCCGCAGCTCCTTCGGCGTCGCGCTGTCCTCGGCCTCGGCGAGGAAGCGCCGGATCGCGTGGAACAGGAAGGTCCCCGAGCCGCAGGCGGGGTCGAGGACGCGCTGTTCAAGCGGGGCGCTGACGGCGTGTCGGACCATCTTCGCCGCGAGCCAATCGGGCGTGTAGTATTCGCCGAGGCCATGGCGCTGCTCGCGGTCGATCAGCGACTCATAGAGCGTCTTCATCACGTCGCTCTCGACCTCGCCGAGGCGGAAGCGGCGCACGTGGGCCATGACGCGCCGCACCAGCTTGACGCCTTCGGCGTCGGCGACGACCCAGTCGAAGAAGTCGCTCTCCACCGCGCCGGTCACGCCGGCGTCGGCGAGCGCTTCGCCCGACAACAAGCGAATCGGATCGTCTTCCGGGAGGCCGAGCACGGCGAAGGCGATGCATTTGGCGACGATGACGAGGTAAGTGTGTTGCAGCCACAGCGCGTCGCTGTCGACGTCGCGGCCGTAGACGATCTTCAGCAATTGCGCCCAGAGCTGGCGTTTGAGCCGCGCGGCCGGCGCCGCCTTCAGGCGCCGCCACAGCGTCCGCATCGCCGCGTCGGCCGCCCGGAACGCGACCGAGTCGGCGCCGAGTTCGATGCGCACGGTCTCGGGGTCGGGCGGCAGCGAGACTTTCAGCGCCAGCGCGCCGTCGAGCCAGGCGAGGAACTCGCCCGGCTTCTCTGGATCGAGTATCGTCTCCTTGATCCTGACCAGCGCGCCCTGGTCGAGCGCCATCACCACCCACTTGCGCCCGTCGGAGGCGACGCCGACGAAGGGCTCGCCCGTCTCCGCCTCGCGATTGGCGAGGTAGTCGGGCATCTTGCGCTCGACGTCCTTCATCTCGGCGCCGAGGTCGCGCTTCGCCTCGAACACCGTGCGGCCGATCAGCGCGTCGATGCGGCTCTTCACCTCGACGCGCCGCTCGAAGCGGACGTCGACGAGCGAGGCGTCGAACTCGGCGGTCAGCAATTGGCGAAAGTCGGCCTTGACCTCGTCATGGCCAGGCTTGCCGGCGAGGTCGCGCAGGAGGGCGAGCGATTCGGGGCGCTGGGTCACGCCGCGAGGGTAGGGGTTGTATTGGCGTCGGGCAATCGCTTCGCGAGCGGCTGTCCCCTGTTGCTTGTGGCGACGTCCCCGACATTGTAGGCCCTCGGCGGCGACTTCATCGCGTCGCTCAGACGACCGCTCGGGGCCGCGCGGCGCCCCAGAGGCCGCTCCTGGCGGCGAAAGGATAGGCGAATGCTGCCGCTGCTGCTGCTGTTTCTCGCCTCGCTGTGGGCCGGCGCGCAGAACGCGCTCGCCGGCGGCGGCTCGTTCATCACCCTGCCGGCGCTGATGCTGACCGGCATGGACGCGCGCGCCGCCAACATCACCTCGACGATCGCGCTTTTTCCCGCTCAGATCGTCACCGGCTGGACCGGGCGCGCCGGCGCGAGCGGCCCGCCGGGCCTGTCGATGCGCGCGCTGTACGCCATCAGCCTCGCCGGCGGCGCCGTCGGCGGCGCGATTCTGCTGGCGACGCCGCCGAGCTTCTTCGCCAAGCTCGTTCCCTGGCTGGTGTTGTTCGCCACCGCGCTGTTCGCCTGGGGCAGTTTCGCGCGCAGGCGGCCGGCGCCGGGCGAGGGGCGCCTGCCGCCGTGGGCGGGGGGGATCGCGCAATTCTTCATCGCCGTCTACGGCGGCTATTTCGGCGGCGGCATCGGCCTCCTGATGATGGCGGCGCTGACCATGGCGGGCCTGACGGTGCGCGCGGCGGGCGCGGCCAAGAACGTGCTCGCCGGCGTGATCAACGCCTCGGCGGTGGCGCTGTTCTTATTTTCGCCCGACGTGCATTGGCTGCAGGCCGCCTTCGCCGCCGCCGGCGCCTCGCTCGGCGGCTGGGCCGGCGCGCTGGCGCTGCAACGCGTCAACGAACAAGCGCTGCGCGTCGCCGTGGTCGCGATCGGCGCTGCGCTGACGGTCGGCCTGTTCGTCAAGGCGCCGTAGCGGGAGGGGGATAATGGGCCTTTCGGCCGTCAGCGCCCGTGCGCCGCGCCCCAACGCGACGCGCGCGCCGTATTTTTGTCGCGACAATGCGATATCGCGCCGCTGCGAACGCAAGCGATCGGATTCATCAGAAGGGGCCACGCCGTGGCGACGCCGATTCCTCAGTCCTACGATCGCGCGCAGCGGACGTTTCACTGGCTCATGGCGGCGCTGATCCTTCTGGCCATTCCGCTCGGCCTAGCCGCGTGGCGGCTGCCGGAGCACGCGCCGCCGCGCGTCGTCCTGCTAATGGCGCACAAGTCGCTCGGCATGACCGTGTTGGTCTTGGCCGTCCTGCGCTTGGCCTATCGCGCGATCGCGGGCGCGCCGCCCTACGCCGAGCCGCTGGCGCCGTTGCAGCGCGCCGCCTCGCAAGCCGCGCATTTCGTCCTCTACGCGCTGATGATCGCGCTGCCGGCCGTCGGCTACGTCGCGTCGACGGCGGGCGGCTATGAAGTGTCGTAGTTCGGCCTGTTCGCCTTTCCCCCCCTCGCGCCACAGGACAAGGCGCTCGCGCATTTGGCCGCTCAGGCGCATTTTTGGCTCGGCTGGATCATCATCGCGATCGTCGCGCTGCATGTGGCGTCGGCCGCCTGACGCCTTCGGGTCAGACGCGACGAAGTCTTCGCGCGCATGTGGCCCAGCCGCGCCGCGCCCGCGCGGCGAAGGCGGGGCGTCCGGCGCGCCAACGACGTTAACCCCGATTCGAACGCCTGGCCTCGCCGGCCCAGGTCTATTTCAGGCCCGGGCGGTCCTGTGCTAAAATAAGGTCGTCGAGCAACTGTGGAGGCTCCCATGTCGCATGGCGCCACGGCCCGCGTGGTCGGACTGGGCCGCAACGATCCGCTGTTCGCGCGCATCCGCAGCGAAGCGGAGGAGGCCGCGCGCAACGATCCGGCGTTGGCCTCGTTCCTGATGACGGCGATCCTCAACCACGACACCTTCGAGGGCGCGGTCATCCATCGCGTCGCCGAACGGCTCGATCACGGCGATGCGCCGAGTTCGCTGATCCGTCAGGCCTATGAAGACGTGGTTGCGCGCGATTCCTCGATCGGCGAGGCTTTCCGCGCCGACATCATCGCGGTGCTGGACCGCGATCCCGCCTGCCTGAGGCTGATGGAGCCGCTGCTCTATTTCAAGGGCTTCCACGCCCTTCAGGCCTATCGGCTCGCTCACGCGTTGTTGCGCGCGGGTCGGCGCGACTTCGCGCTCTATCTGCAGAGCCGCGTCTCGGCGGCCTTCGGCGTCGACATCAACCCGGCCGCACGCATCGGCAAGGGCGTCTTTCTCGATCACGCGACCGGCCTGGTGGTCGGCGAGACGACGGTGATCGACGACGAGGTCTCGATCCTGCAGGGCGTGACCCTCGGCGGCACCGGCAAGGAAACCGGCGACCGCCATCCGAAGATCCGCTGGGGCGTGCTGATCGGCGCGGGCGCGAAAATCCTCGGCAATATCGAAGTCGGCCATTGCGCGCGCGTCGCGGCGGGTTCGGTGGTGCTCGCGCCGGTGCCGCACAACAAGACGGTCGCGGGCGTTCCCGCCCGCATCGTCGGCGAGGCCGGCTGCGCCGAGCCGGCGCGCGACATGAACCAGATTCTTGCGGACAAGGCGATCGACTTTTGAGTCGAGCGGTCGCAAGGCCTCGATCGCCGGGTTGACAATCGCAGGCGAAGCGCCGTCCTTGACAGGCCGCCGCGGCGGGAATTTCTTGCCGCCGCGAGGTCGAGGGCCGGGGGCCTGCGCATCGCCGGAGCGCCCGCGTCGACCCGAGTTCGCAGGCCGCTCCGGATCGCCGCGCGTTTGCGGGCGAGGGGCCTTTGGCAGCGAAGGCTCGCCGCGGCGGGGGGATCGAGAGGCGTAAATGGAAAAGGAAGAAATTCTCAAATTGCGGACGCACCTGCGCCGCTCGTTCGGCGCGCCGACCCTCGCCGTCGCGCCCAGCTCCAAAGAGCGCGACGCGGCCGACGTGACGATCGGGCAGCGCAAGCTCGGCACGATCACGCTGGACGACGAAGACGGCGACCGCTCGTTCTCGTTTGCGATGAAGATTCCTGTCGAACGCCCTGTGATTCAAGACTATTTGCGCCGCCTGTTCGAGAACGACAAACTGACCGTCGTCGGACGGCTGAAGAAATCGGATTCGGTCGAACTCAACAACGGCGACGATTTTCTCGGCGTGGTTTCGCTCGACGATCCCGCCGGCAAGACCTCGACGCTGCAAATGGCGATTCTCGATTTCGATCTCGAGGATTTGTGATCGGCGAGGCGACGCGCCGTCAACGCCGCGCCGCCTCGATCAGGCCGCGCGCGCCCGCCTTGAGGCTCGCCCACTCGGCGAGCAGCGCCGCCGAAAAGCGCGTCTCGACGTCGAGGTCGCCGAGCCGGAAATCGTAAATGCAGGTGTTGGGCGTCTTGCGCTCGGGGTCGGGGCGCCGGCAGCGGGCGGCGAATTCGCGTCCCTCCGGCGCGACGTAATAGAGTTCGTCGCCTTCGAACGGGCTGCCGTCTTCGAACGCGCGCGCGATCAGCCCGCCCGGATGGCTCCAGGAATTCTCGTCGAGAAAGCGCTGGTAGAGCCTGACGGGCCGTTCGGCCGGATCGAGGCTCGAATCGGCAGGCTTCGCCGTCACGAAGACGATACGCTGAAAACGCTCGGCGAGGTCGGTGTGGGCGGTCACGTCGCCGACCTCGCCGGCCGGCGAGAATTCGGGAAAGAAGGCGGCCAGCTCCAGCGCGTCCGCCGCGCCGCCGCGGCGCGCGTCGCCCTTGAGATACGCGCTCGCCAGCGTGAGCCGCTCGGCGCCGAGCGTGACGGCGACGAAGCGCGGCGGTTCGCGCGCGCCGAACCGCGGCCCAAGCACGATCGCGGCGGCGCCCGCCAGGACGAGCGCGCCGAGCCCTAGGACCAGCGTCAACGAGCCAACACGCAGCTTCGGCCTCCTAAAGTCTTCGCGCGAATCGCCTCGCGCCCGGGATAGGCCATCCGCGCGCGCCGCGCTATATCCGGGTCTCGACCGCCGGAGCCCGCCGATGCCGATCTACGCCCTCGAGGAACGTAAACCCCTGTTGCCCGCCGCGGGCCGATTCTGGATCGCGCCCAACGCCTGCGTCATCGGCGACGTCGTGCTCGGCGAGGATTGCGGCGTGTGGTTCGGCGCGACGCTGCGCGGCGACAACGAACGAATCTCCATCGGCGCGCGAACCAACATCCAGGAAGGCGCGACGCTGCACACCGACATGGGTTTTCCCCTCGACGTCGGCGAGGACTGCACGATCGGCCACAACGCGATCCTGCATGGCTGCGCGATCGGCGCCGGCGCGCTCGTCGGCATGGGCGCGGTCGTTCTCAACGGCGCGAAAATCGGCCGGGGCTGCCTGGTGGGCGCCGGCGCGCTGGTCACCGAGGGCAAGGAGTTTCCCGACCATAGCCTGATCTTCGGCGCGCCGGCGAGCGCTCGTCGCACGCTCGACGAGGCCGTCGTCGCGGCGCAGCGGCGATGGGCCGCCCATTACGTCGACAATTGGCGCCGCTACGCGGCCGGCCTCACCGCGATCGGATAAAAGGAGGCCGGCCTTTGGGGAAGGCCGGCCTCGAGACGAAGCGGAACTGGGGGGACAAGTTCGGCTTCGAAACTTCGGCTCCGAGCGATCGCGAAGACGCGCCGCCGCCGCGCCGCGCTGACGCTTAAGGCGCGCCGCGGGGCGAATTCATCGTCGTCCGATCGCTTGCCGAGGACGACGATAGCGACATTGTCTTGCCGTCGAACCAAACAAAATCGGATCATTTGATCGAACCGGGTCCGACGTCGCGAACGCCGCGGCGCGTACGACCAGGTCCGAGGCTTCGCAGCGGCGCGCAGGGGCGCCCGGCGTCGATCAAAGCCTGATGTCGTCGTCGAACATCTCGGCGGGAATCAGTCGGTTGAATTCGACCGCAAAGCCGCCGCTGAATTGACGCACGACTTGCGCCGGCCTCGAGCCCACGGTCACCGGCGCGCCGATCGGCGGCGTCGCATCGACCGTGAGCGCCGCGCCGGAACGCGAAACGTCAATGATGTGGGCGAGATGCTGGCGCCCGCCCGGCAGCGTCACGGTGGTGTTGCGGTTGCGCGGCTCGATGCGTTCGTGGCGCCGATCCTCGGGCATGCCCAGGACTTGCCGATTGACCAGCCAGGTGAGCTGATCGGCGAGTTTTTCGCGCTTGAGCGGCGGCAGTTTCATCTGGATCGCGAAGCCGCCGTAGAAATGACGCGCCACCGTTCCCTCGACGCGGCCGATCTGGTTGAGGTAGGCAATGATCCGCTCGCCGATCTCGCCGCTCGCTTCCGATTCGAAGGCGATGCCGCCGGGCGAGATGTCGATCGTCGCGCAGGGGAACTCCCGCCGATCCTGACGCATGAATTGCCCGGTCAGGCGCACTTTGACGCGCTGATGGCGCCGTCGTTCCTGACGCCCCGCGTCGATCGCCAATGCCGTCGCCGCTCTCACGCCGGGCTGCTCCCAGTTTTCGCTAAAAACGCCCATGCAAAAGGGCCCGCACTGAACCTCAGTCAGTCGCGCGCCGATGCAACCAAGGAATTCTAGTGCGCTCGCGGTTAACGGACGATTACGCCAAGACGAATCGGCGGCGTTTGGACGGCGTCAGCGGTCGGCGAAATAAACAAAAAGGTGCCCGCGACGACAATTGCGCGGCGCGCGCCCGAAATTGCGTGGTCCCGCAGGCTGCGTCGGCGGTCGGTCGGGGCCGGGCGCGCCTGGACCGAGCGCGCGCAGCGTCAGCAGCGCCAGCGGTTCGACGGCGATGAGGCCGAGCCAGTATGGCGAGGCGTCGGGCGCGCAGCAGCCCAAGACGCGCGCGTGGGTGTCGCCGTGATGGCGAAGCGGCAACAGCAACAATTCGATGTCGATGGGCGCGAAACCAGGCGGCGTCCCGGTCGCGCCGATCAGGAACGGCTGGGCCTCGTCGGCGACGCTGGCGAGGATCGAACGCATCTCTTGCTCGTCCTCGGCGCGCCAGAGGCCGAGAAACGGCGCGCCGCGCAATTCCCTGAGGAAAAGCGCATTCGTCCGCGTGCCGACGACGCGTATGGGAAAGGCGCGCTGCGGGTTGAATTCGAGGATGAACGTGTCAGCGAGAATGCCGCGAATCGCGCCCGGGTCGATATCGTCGCGCTCCGGCGCGCTGCGGGCGCCGCGCAATCGACTCCAATAGGCGTAGAGGCATTGAGCAGCGGCCAGTTTCACTGCGGACTTCCCTCGGACGCCCCGCGGCGCCTGTGCGAAAACGGCACATCGCCGACCGTTCTGGGGCGAACGTCGTTCAAGCTGCAGGCCGCGTGCCAGGGGGATCGAGGTTGCGAGCCAAACCTGGCCCGACGTTAACAATAACCCGGCGATCGCATTGCGCCGGCGCCGGTCGTCGGGCATAGTGTCGTGGTTGACGACGAAACGAACCCGCCGCGTCGGCTCGAACGCTGTGCGTCGTTTCGAAATGCAAGCTCCGCTCGCGCGGCGGGCGGCGTGCGCCCGAGGCGAGAGGCGGCGCGAAAGGTCCGAAGCCGGGCGGCCGCCCGCGGCGCCGGCGTTGACGGTCGAAAGGTTTAGGGAGAGCCTCGCTCCGGGCTCTCCCTTTCCATTTGCGGCGCTCGCGTCGACCTCGCGCCGTTTGCCGTCGCCAGATCGACGCGGCGATGCTAACGAGGCGCCGTCCAACGCGCGAGCTTGCCGTCGATGACCGATTCCCCCATTTCTGACGGCGCGAGACCACGCGAGCCGATGTTCTTCGTGCCTTTCGTCGTCGTCGCGCTGGTCGCGGCGCTGCTGGCGATCCACGCCGTCCTGACGCAGGCGGGCGCGGCGACTGAGGACGCCGCCATGCGCGAACTCGCCTTCCTGCCGGGACGGCTGACGCTTTCGATCTGGCCGGATCGGCTCGGCGAACTGTTGGCGCGCGTCAATACGGACCCGAGCGCCCTCCAACAGGCCGCGGCGCTTCGCCACTACAAGGCGCTGGAGGGCGGAGCGAAGCTGTGGACCCTCTTCAGCTACGCCCTGCTGCACGGCTCGTGGGCCCATGTCGGCGTCAATTCGATCTGGCTGATCGCGTTTGGGCCGCCGGTCGCGCGCCGCTTCGGCTCGCTGCGCTTTCTTGCGTTTTTCGCCTTGACGGCGGCGGCGGGCGCGCTGGCGCACTGGGCGTCCAACCCGATGGATTTTTCGCCGCTGATCGGCGCCTCGGCGGCCGGTTCGGGACTGATGGCTGCGGCGGCGCGGTTCATTTTCGAGCCCGGCGCGCCGCTCGGCGGCCCGCGGAGCCTCTCGCTCTCGGCGATCGAAGCCGATGAGGAGCGGCCGGCGCCGCCGCTGCGCGAATTGCTCGGCCAGCGCCGCGCCGTCATCTTCATCGTCATCTGGATGGCGACCAATTTCCTCTTCGGCGCGGGCGCGCAGGCGCTCGGCGCGTCGGACGTCCCGGTCGCTTGGATCGCCCACGTCGGCGGTTTCGTCGCGGGACTGCTGGCGTTTCCGCTGTTCGATCGCGCGCCGCAGCGCGGTCACGGCCGCTGATCGCCCGCCTGCGCAAGCGCCGTCGTCGCCTGAAGCGCCTCGCCCGCGCCGGCGTCCGCCTCGGCGAGCGGCTCGGCTCGCGCGGGAAGCCGCGCGAGCAGGGCGATCAGCGCGCGATCGGAGAGCACGGCGAGCTGCTCCCCGGGTTTGAGCCAGGCGCGCGCTTCCTCGACCGAGCGCGCGTCGTTGAGCTTGGCGGTCGCGACCGCTTCGTCCACGTCGATCTCGCCGCGGCGATGACGGCCGGCGTCAGGCAGGAACATTTCGTGGCGATGGCGAAAAGCGGCGTCGCCGGCGACGGCGCGCAAAGCGTCTTCGTCGTCGCAGCCGGTCACGGCGAGTTGCTTGGCCAGCGCGTTGGCGCGCGCGACGATCGGCGGCGTTTGCGTCTCTTCGGGGGTCGTCAGCAGGCCGAGGCGGCGCAGCCCGACGCCGATCCACATCTGGCCGCTCGCCCAGGAGAGCGGAATCGACAGGATCAGGCCGGCGATCGTCGGCGACATCCAGATGACCAGGGAAGGCGAAATCAGGCCGGCGGCGAACAGAGTGATCAGCCCGAGCGCCGTGTGCGCGCTGTGGCGGCGCACGATGACCGAGAAGGGAATCGAGCCGTCGCCGCGGCGTTGCGGGTTCCAGCCGGTGTCGCGCCCGGAGAGAATCTGCGCCACCGCGCCCGATTGCATCAGCATCATGATCGGCGCCAGCGCGGCGGAAATGATGATCTCGAGCAGCGACGACAGGACGAGGCGGAGCGCGCCGCCGCAGCCGCGCCGGGTCGGCGCGTCGTTCAGGGCGACGATCAGTCCGAGAAACTTGGGCGCCAGCAGCACCGCCATGGTCAATCCGAACAGGCGCAGCGCGCGCTCATAGTCGAAGCGCGGCCAAGCCGGGAAAAGCGAGAAATCGGCGGTGAAGTATTCCGGCCGGATGTATTTGGATTGCAGCACCAGCACGATGCCGACCAACAATTGCGCCATCCACAGGGGCGAGGCGAGATAGGCCATGATCCCGGCCAGGAAGTGATGGCGGCTGGCGAGCACGAAGCCCTTGCCCGTCAACACCCAGATGTGCTGCAGATTGCCCTGGCACCAGCGCCGGTCGCGCACCGCCAGATCGATCAGCGAGGGCGGGCTCTCCTCGAACGAGCCGCCGAGAGTAGGCAGCATGGTGACGGCGTAGCCGGCCCGGCGCATCAGCGCCGCTTCGACGAAATCGTGGCTGAGGATTTGGCCGCCGAAGGGCGGACGTCCCCCCAGATCCGGCAGGCCGCAATGGTCGGCGAAGGCGCGCGTGCGGATGACCGCGTTGTGGCCCCAATAGTTGCCGTCGCGCCCCATCCAGGCGGCGAGGCCCGCCGCGATGACAGGGCCGGCGATCCGCGCGGCGAATTGCTGCACCCTGGCGAACAGCGTGTTGCGGTTGACGATCAGCGGCAGGCTCTGAACGATGCCGGCGTCGGGATTGGCCTCCATCGCCGCGGCGAGGCGCACGATCGCGTCGGCCGACATCAGACTGTCGGCGTCGAGCACCACCATCTGCGGATAGGCGGCGCCCCATCGCATGACGAAATCGGCGATGTTGCCGACCTTGCGGCCGACGTTCTTACGACGGTGACGGTAATAGATGCGCTCCAGCGGCAGGCGCTCGCGCATCGCCAGCAGCGCGCGCTCCTCGGCGATCCAGATGTTCGGGTCGCTGGTGTCGGAGAGGAAGAAATAATCGAACGCGTCGCCGAGGCCCGTCGCGGCGACGTCTTCGCAAATCGCCTGCATCGCCGCGAACACCCGCGAGGGCGCCTCGTTGTAGATCGGCATGACGATCGCGGTCTTGACGTCCAGACGCTGGGGCGGGGGGCCCAGGCGGTCCGTCTTGGCGACCAGCCGGCGGAAGCCGACCAGGCTCGCAGAGAAGGAGAGGGCGATCCAGTAGAAATTGACGACGAACAGCACGACCAGCGCCCATTCGAGCGTCGTCACCTCGCCGACTTCGACGACTCCGTACATTTCGCGCGCGCCGTAGTAGGTGAGCGCCGCCGCGCCGCCGAAGACGATGAGACGCTCCCGCCAGGGCGTCGCAGCCGACTGCGGCGCCGCCCACGCGCGCCGCTCGGAGCGGCTGAATCGCCTGAGCGACTGCGCGGGCATCGCCAACGGCGCCTCGCGCGGCGTCGCCGCCGCCGCGAGGACCGGCCGCGTCGGGCCGTCCATCGATCGCGTCAGGCTGTCCATCGATAGAGCCATGTCTCGCTGGCGGGTTGGCCGGCGGCCTTGAGGAGAACGCGCAATTCGCAATACGATTCCGATCCGGGATCGAGATCGAAGACGACGCGAATGGAGCGTCGCTCGGGGTACCGATAGATCGGAAAGGCGAGCGCCACCTGCGCCGACGGCTGGATCGAAGCGCTCACTTCGGCCGCCCGGCGCGGATCGGCGAACAGATCGGCGACGAATTCGACGATGAAACGCCAGCGCTTGCCGATCTTTCCCGCGCGCGAACTGGCGACGGTGGCCAGGCTCGGGCGCGCCGGCGGCGTCCAGCACCAGAACTGACGATAGGCGAACGAAACCGTCGCCCCGGCGGCGATGCCCGCCTTCGGCCGCCATTGCCCGATGATATTGTCATTGTACTCGGAATCGGAGGGGATTTCGAGCAGGATCACTTCGCCTTCGCCCCAGTCGTCGACGGGCTCGATCCACAGCGAGGGGCGCAAATCCCAACGCGCGGCGTCGTCGTCGAAGGCGTCCAAGGCGCGGGCGCGCTGGAGAAAGCCGAAGCCGCGCGGATTACTGTCGCCGAACGCGGAAATCTGCAAGGTGTTGCGGCTGGCGATCGGGCGCCACAACCATTCGCCGGCGCCGGTGAGAATCTGCAATCCTTCCACGTCGTAGACGGCGGGGCGCACGTCATCGGGGCGCCGATGATCGAGCGCGCCGAAGACATAGGTGGCGGTCATCACGCCGAGGCCGAGATGGTCGACCGCGACGCGCGCCACCAGCGTCAGTTCGGTGTCGATGATGGTGGCTTCGCCGGGGCGCAGGGTGAAATGAAAGGCTCCGGTCAGGCTCGCCG